>ENA-USUG01005050-USUG01005050.1-human-gut-metagenome-genome-assembly--contig:-NODE-5050-length-15588-cov-4.006383_pt1 | contig 15588 bp, 13 predicted proteins | sample MGYA00250059_ERZ773394 | MGnify/ENA primary metagenome ERZ773394 (study PRJEB29103, sample SAMN06111957) | human gut metagenome | biome: human gut; feature: ankylosing spondylitis patient; material... | reverse complement strand
ACAATGCCTCTTCATCCTCTGCGGGAATATCTACCACACGTTGTTCACACAACAGCATGCAGATCTGTCTTCCGGTGGACCATCGAGAACGTACAGACCGGTGTTGCAGCATTTAAGGCATCCGGAGCTGACTATCTGATCGCTATCGGCGGCGGTTCTTCCATGGATACCGCAAAAGCCATCGGCATCATCATCAACAACCCGGAGTTTGAGGATGTAAGAAGCCTTGAGGGCGTAGCTCCGACCAAGAAACCGTGCGTACCGATCATCGCAGTTCCGACCACCGCAGGTACCGCAGCAGAGGTTACCATCAACTATGTTATTACCGATGTTGAGAAAAAACGTAAATTTGTATGTGTAGACACTCACGATATTCCGGTTGTCGCAGTCATCGACCCGGATATGATGTCCAGCATGCCGAAGGGCCTGACCGCTTCCACCGGTATGGATGCCCTGACCCATGCAATTGAGGGATATATTACCAAGGGCGCCTGGGAGATGACCGATATGTTCCACTTAAAAGCAATCGAGATCATTTCCAACTCCTTACGCGGCGCAGTTGCAAACACCCCGGAGGGCAGAGAGGGTATGGCACTTGGCCAGTATGTAGCAGGCATGGGCTTCTCCAACGTAGGTCTTGGTATTGTTCACTCCATGGCACACTCCCTGGGCGCTGTATATGATACCCCGCACGGCGTAGCAAATGCAATCCTTCTCCCGACCGTTATGGAGTACAACGCTCCGTGCACCGGTGACAAGTACAAATACATCGCAAAGGCTATGGGTGTTGAGGGCGTAGAGAACATGAGCCAGGAAGAGTACCGCAAGGCTGCTGTAGACGCTGTGAAGAAGCTGTCCGCAGATGTAGGAATTCCGGCTGATTTAAAGGCCATCGTTAAAGAAGAGGATCTGGACTTCCTGTCCGAGTCTGCATACGCAGACGCATGCCGTCCGGGTAACCCGAGAGATACTTCCGTAGAGGAGATCAAGGAGCTGTATAAGTCCTTAATGTAATCCAGCCATAAGAACATGAAATAAAAAAAGGCCAGTGAAAAGTCGCTTTAGAAACGCTTTTCACTGGCCTTTCTTAGATATCCTGATTCAGAGGTTCTTCCCGGCGCGGTATGCGGCCGGTGTCTGTCCGGTATATTTCTTAAACAGCACATAGTAATATTTCACATTGGCAAATCCCACATTTCGTGCAATGGTATCTACCGGCTCCAGGCTTTCCCACAGGAGGTGTTTGCTTTCCTCCAAGCGGCAGGAGTTGATGCAGTCGTTGATGGAGTGACCGTAGGCACTGCGGAACATGCGCCCAAGGTAGGCGTTGTTTAACTGCAGGCGGTCGGCAATGCTCTGGGCGTTTAATTCCGGATCATGGTACTCCTGTTCCACGATCTCCCGGACCTTCTGGGCCAGGTTGGAATATTTCTGGGCCTTTTTCTCACTGTAATTATCGCAGATTACGGCAAATGCCTTTCCAAAAATTTCGTCAATCTCTGAAAAATCCGCAATTTGTTCCACATGCTCCGGCAGCAGGCGTTCTCCGTCAATCAGCAGATCGGAGTGCAGGTCTTTTAAAATCCGGCAGATGGTGTCTTCTGTACGGTTCAGGATGTACTGGAAGGAATCGTATCGGTAGGTGCAGAGCTGGCTGCGGATCTCCTGCCATTTGGCAAGGCTGGATTCCAGCTTACCGGACTTTAAGCGGGCCGTCAGATCGGTGAAATCCTTCGTGGATATGGTGTGCTCGCTGGTTTTCTGTTCCAGTTCTGCTTCCGGGATAATCTGCCGGGCCGGGTCCAGTACCAGAGCCAGGCGGTGCAGCTCCCGCAGATTGGAAAAATGCAGAGTCAGCTCCTGGAAATCCGTAAACAGACTGCTAACAAAGACGCGGCACTGCAGCGCTTTTGCGAGAGCTTCGGAAAATTCGGTCAGGGCAGTAGGGGAGACGTAGTTTCCGATGCAGGCGTAAATGTAGTCAGACTTGGTGATGACAATTTCTGGGTGTGCGCTCAGCCCGGCCCGGTAGATATCGCTGCGGTGATGGGCCTGAATCAGCATAAGACCATAGGGCGGCGCGGCAGCTTTAAAGAGACGCACTGCGTCTGCCGGACGTTTTTTCAGCAGCATATCGTAGAGCACCTGCTCCAGGCTGGTGCGCTCGGATTTGGAAACCACATTTTCCAGCTGCTTTTTTAGTGGAAGAACTTCCTCCGGCGCAGATGCTGTTTGGGTGTTTTCCGCTTCTGGTTCCCCGGTCAGACAGGAGTCAATCTGGCGGATGGCATCCTTCATGCGGAGCATGGGGAAGAAGCTGTAAAACAGAAGCGTCAGCAGCAGGGCCGCGAACAGGAAACTCAGGCCAATGATGATGCGGGTCGTGATCTGCCGGAAGTGATAAAACTGCGGAACCAGATCCCGGATGGAGGTGATCCGCAGGTAAATATGCCGTGTACTCGGAGATTCATAATACAGGCAGATTTCATTGCGGTTTTTGCCGAGGATGTAGCCAGAGGGTGGATTTTCAGTATCTTCGTGAATCTGCTCATAGTAAGGGCGGCTGGAACTGCACAGGGATTCATCGGCGTAAAGCAGAGGATTGCCCGCAAAGTCCAGCACGATAAAATCCGAAGACGGATTAGCCAGCAGCAGGAAATTCTGATACCAGTCATCGTGGATGGTGACCACCAGGGCGTTGGGCTTTGGCGTGCGGTCCGGGTACAGCTCATAGAAAATGAAGGCATAGTAATTGTGGTCGCTGTGCTCCTCATCACCATCTTCATGGCAGTATATGGCGCGAAAACGCTGGTCCACCGACCGGTCAGCGATAAGCTCCCGTACTGGAAACGCATTTACATCCTCCAGTTTCCGGGCAAAGAAGGGGCCGGTGGAGTAAACAGTGTTGGTATAACCATTATAAACATAGATGGCCTCGGTGAAATCAGCGGCATTTAAGGAACTGTTTAAGTCCCGCATGATATAGGATTTTTCTGCGTCCGTGAAACCTTCTTTTCGGAATAGCGTGGACACTGTATTAGAATAGAAGAGCTGGCGCTCAAAATTGACCATGGAAGAATTCAGGGTTTCGGTCATGGCATTGACGGAAACAGCAAAATCACGGTTGGAGTCCGAGATGGCATCGTAGGTGACGCGCTCAAAAAAGCGGGTCATGGAAAAAAGCAGGGAAACCATCAGGGCGAGGACGAGCGCACCTGCCAGAATGTAGCGGAACTGACGCTTCACTTTGGCGGAAAGTCCGCTGTCTGAAGCAGCAGCGTGCAGTGAAAAATGGGAAGTTTGATCCATAAAAAGCATCTCCTGGTTCAAAAATTGTACATAGTTCAATTTCCGTATATTTTGTACTTTACACATATTACCACAAAATATACAATGAACTCAACAACAAACGACAAAGAAACATACAAAACGCATAAAAGATGTTGATTTGTTGTTAAGAAAGAGGTTTAAAAAAGAAATTTTATATCAAGGAGGGTTATACAAATGAGAAAATGGAGAAAAGCAGCAGCAATGTGCATGGCAGCCGTCATGATGTGTTCCATGACAGCATGTGGTTCTGGTAATAAGGAAAGCGCAGACACCACAGCAGCTCCGGCAGAGACCAAGGCAGAGGGCAGTGAGGCAGCAGCAGGCGAGAGCAGTGCGGCTGGAGCATCTTCCTGGACTCCGGAAGAAAATGTTACCATGATCGTAGCCTACAAGGCAGGATCTGGTACCGATAATACCGCCCGCGTTCTTTCTCAGTACGCAACCAAATATGTAGGAAAGACAATCGTCATCGAGAACCAGGAAGGCGGATCAGGTTCCATCGGATGGACCGCTCTGGCAAACGCAAAACCGGATGGTTACACCCTGGGCTTCGTAAACCTGCCGACCCTTTGTTCTAATATTGTAGACGGACTTGCAAACTACACCATGGAAGATTACGTTCCGATCTGCAACCACGTAAATGAGACCGCGCTGGTTCTGGTAGCAGCAAACAGCCAGTTCGATACTCTGGAAGATCTGGTTGCTTACGCAAAGGAGCATCCGGGTGAATTAAAGGCATCCACCAACGGCAACAAGGCATCCAACCACATTGGCGCACAGCTTCTTGCAAACAGCGCAGACTTTGAGTATACCGATATTCCTTACGGCGGCACTGCAGACCAGCTTCTGGCTTTAAGACAGGGCGAGGTTGATTTCTCCGTAGCAAAAGAGGCGGATATCGCATCCATGATGTCTGAGGTAAAGGTTCTTGGCGTATTCGATACCCAGCGTATGGAATCCATGCCGGATGTACCGACTCTGGGCGAGCTTGGCTACTATGATCAGTGGTATGGCAGTGCCCGCGCTATCGTAGCACCGAAGGGAACTCCGCAGGAAGTTATTGATTTCTACGCAGACGCATTTAAGAAAGCTATGGAAGATCCGGAATATGTTGAAGCAGCAGAAAAAGCAGGCGTAACCACCGCTTACATGGATCCGGAAGAGACCCAGAAGCTGTTAGACGACCAGTACACCTTCTGTACCGATGTTTCTTCCAAGCTCTGGAACGAATAAGCAATACGAAGTTTAACAGAAATTTTCGGATATGGGGACTGCAACAGGTCCCCATATCTTTAAAAAGACGAGAGGAATGATCGTATGAAAAAAACAGATATTGGAGTAGTAGCTTTTGTCTATGCAGTAGCTCTGTTCTTTTTATCCATGACCCTAAAGCTCCCGAAACCGGCGCAGGCATACCCGCTGTTTATTATTGTGCTGCTGCTGGCCCTGACCACGCTTTATGTAGTACAGATGATCATCGGAGCAAAGAAAAAAGGCGTGGAGAGCGGAATGGAAGATTTTAAGGATTTTCTGCCAAAGCAGTTTTTTCCGGTCCTGGCCATGATCGTAGTGTATCTGGTGCTGATGTATTTTGTGGGATTTTATATCTCTACCGCATTATTTATGGTAGTGTCCCTTCTGTTTTTGAAGGTGAAGAAATGGCAGATCCTTCTGTCCACCGCAGTGATCCTGGTTCTGGTTTACTGCGCATTTACCCTGTTCCTTGGCGTAAAGCTGCCGATGGGCATTCTGTTCGCATAAAAAGGAGGTTACGCATATGTTAGGTACTTTAAGCTTAATGGGCGGCGGCTTTTTAAGCGCGCTGACTCCGATCAACATTCTGGCTATTGTGGCAGGAACCACTATCGGTATTGTTATCGGATGTCTTCCGGGACTTTCCGCAGCCATGGGCGTGGCACTGCTTCTGCCGATGACCTTCTCCATGGGCGCGTCCACTGGACTGATCATTCTGGGTGCCATTTATTGCGGCGCAATCTTCGGCGGTTCTATTTCCGCGATTCTGATTCATACGCCTGGAACTCCGGCTTCCGCGGCTACCGCAATTGAGGGTTATCAGATGACCTTGCAGGGCAAAGCTGGTAAGGCGTTAGGAACCGCCTGCATCGCTTCGTTCTTCGGCGGACTGCTTTCCTGCATCTCCCTTTATTTTTTTGCGCCAATTTTGGCACAGCTGGCCATGAAATTCGGTTCTCCTGAGTATTTCTGGCTTTCCATTTTTGGTTTAACCATCATCGCAGGCGTGTCATCTAAGTCTATGGTAAAGGGCCTGATCTCCGGTGCTCTGGGACTTCTGCTTTCCACCATCGGAATGGACCCGATGGAGGGCGTACAGCGCTTCATGTTCGGACAGTCTTCCTTATATGAAGGCATCAATGTAACCTGTGCCCTGATCGGTTTGTTCTCCATGAGCCAGGCACTGGTTCTTGCAGAGAAAAAAATCTGCGCAAGAGGAACAGCAAAGAAATTTAAAGACAGAATGCTTCTGGATAAAAATGAGATGAAACGAATCGCTCCAACCATTGGACGATCCTGGATCATTGGCAACCTGATTGGTATCTTACCGGGTGCCGGCGCATCCATCGCTTGTTTCCTGGGCTATAACACTTCCCGTCAGTTCTCTAGGCACAAAGAAGAGTTCGGACACGGAAGCATCGAAGGTGTAGCCGGTTCTGAGGCAGCGAACAACGCTGTAACCGGTGGTTCCTTGATCCCGATGCTGACCCTGGGCATTCCTGGTGAGAGCGTAACCGCAGTGTTAATGGGCGGCCTGATCATTCAGGGCCTGACTCCGGGACCGGACTTGTTCGTAGGCGAGACTGCCAAAATGACTTATACCTTCTTTGCAGGTTTCGTACTGACCCAGTTTGCAATGCTTGGCATTGGCTTGTTAGGATGCCGGATCTTCGCGCAGATTTCCAGACTGTCCGATGCCATACTGATCCCGGCAGTTTCTGTACTCTGTGTAGTTGGTTCCTACGCAATTCATAAAAACTTCCTGGATGTTGTCATCATGATGATCTTCGGCGTGCTGGGATATCTGCTCCGCAAGTTTGATTTAAACAACGCAGCCGTTGTTCTGGCCCTGATTCTTGGACCTATCGGTGAGAAAGGCCTGCGTCGTTCTCTGGCCCTGTCCAAGGGCAGCCCGGCCATCCTGTTCTCCACCCCGGTATGCTGGGTACTGATCGTCCTTTGTATCTTCGGTATCCTTTCCCCGATCTTCATGAACCGGATGGAAAAGATGTCCATGGAAAAGGCAGGCGAACAATGATCAGCTTCTGGCGCGGTCTGATGGATGCGGCGTCAGACTGGAATTCCCTTGCAATTTTTCTGCGGCTGGTTCTGGCAATGATAGTAGGAATGGCAGTCGGAATCGACCGAGGACTCAAGCGGCGGGGGGCCGGGGTTAAGACCCATGTTCTGGTCTGCCTGGGTTCCGCCCTGGTTATGATGACCAGCGAATATATGACACATACTTTTGATTCCAAGCTGGACATAGCACGGCTTGGCGCCCAGGTTATCAGCGGAATTGGATTTCTGGGAGTTGGCACGATCCTGGTAACCGGAAAGAACCAGATTCGTGGATTGACGACTGCAGCCGGTCTGTGGACCTGCGCCTGTGTGGGTCTGGCCATTGGCATTGGGTTCGCAGAAGGTGCCATTTACACTTTAATTCTTATGCTAGTTACCTTAAAGGTACTGACCCGTCTGGATGCGCTGCTTCATCGTTACGCAAAAGTCTTTGACCTGTACATTGAGTTTGATTCCAGCAAGAACGTGAGCCTGTTTCTGCAAAAAATGCGGGAACTGAGTGTTAAAGTAGAAACTCTGGAAATGACAAAAGGCAAAGGTCCGGACAAAGTACCCGGTGCCGTGATCAGCGTAGAAATTCTGAAAAAACGGGAGCGGCTGAATCTGTTAGATGAGATCCGGACGCTGGAGTTTGTGAGGTATGTGGAGGAGCTGTAGAGAGAAAGCGTTTGACAAATAAAATCCCATCTTTGACAGTTGAATAGAAATAAAACCGCTGAATCCCTTGTATTTACTAGGGGTACAGCGGTTTTGGTCATGGTTTCGAAGTCTAGTAATTTATTCTTTACATTTGCTTTTTTCTGGATTGTTCGCATTTTACTCCTGGTTATAAATTGGAAATCTGTTCGAAATCCACATGCTTTGTGCAGAGCATCTGTGATTACATCACGCTTATACAAAGGAATAAATCCTTGTTCCTATATTTCTGCGAAATTCATGGATTTTAATGTATTCAATAGTTCTTCACAAGTGTATTTGGAATCCAGCTTCTTTTCCAGAAAACGGTAGATAGTTAATGCAAGAAAACAGATCAGAAAGTGTGCCTTAATTCGGTTTTTATCTTGCAAATAAACTGGTTTGGCGGAAAAATCGGTTTTCATAATTCGAAAACATTCTTCTAGCTGCCTGTCTCGTATCGTTTTTTGATAAAAGGCGTATTTAGGAGAGAAGTTTGCTCATTGGCATTTTCCTGGAAAAGTGAAAAGGCCAGAGGAATACCATCTCCATCCATGAACAATCCCATTTGAATAATCGAATTTGGTCTGTGTTCTTTGCTTTTTCCATACTTTTTTCGCCATCTTCCTGTTCAATTTCAAAGTAATAATTCGAACAGTCATAATAAAGGACCTTATCGTTTCTTTCGCCCATAAAGTGACTGTTTTTACAAAGTTCTGCCTGAATGAAATCGCACTCCGTATCAAGAATATCTAATGCCCGGTAAACGTCATGAAGTTTATAGGAAGGTTTTTCCAGAAACTCCTTCGAGACTGAGTAAGAAGAACGTTTGTCCGGTCTTTTTTTGAGGAGATTGATGAAAACAGGGTGATGGAGAGTGAAATTGCGCACAGTATGCTGTTGGATCTTCGTATGAGTTAGGTAGTTATGATTCTGTTCAGTGCGCTGCTTTCCATTGGGCTTGGAGCGATAAAGCATGTTCTGGCACCGCCATATCGTAATCTGTTTTATGAGTGCTATATGATCTGGTCACCGCTGGTGCAGAAAGTCCTGGCAGTGGCGGCAATCGCGCTGACCGTGATGGCATGGTTTCGCCTGAAATGGGTAAAGCGAGAAAAAATTGTAAAAGAACGGATGCTCAGATCGAAATATTATATTGGGAAGGCGGGAAGCACGTTGCTCATGGCGCTGCCAGATCATTTTCACCATGGGCGCATTGAATCTTATCCGGAGAATATCTGACTGTATGATGAGGCGCATTTGCTAGCATATCTGAAAAAATTAGAGCTGGATACTGCAAAGTTTCCGGGAGCGATGCCGGTCTGCGGGGAATGTGTGTACCGGAAAACAGACAAACAGCAGGAGCAAATTCAGTCAATCCATGAAATATTGTGAGGAAACTGGCAAGACATTTGTAGATGGTGTCTGCACAGTCTTTTTGAATACAAAAGGGGAAAATCGTGATGAAGTACCGAAAGAACTGGCAGCATTGCTTGATTTCGTAAAGGCAGATCTGGCTGGAATCGAAGCTGATTACGAAGACCCATTTGTAGAACAGCTTCAGAATTCTGTGCGTCGGATCAAAAAAGCCGAAGAAACAATTACTTAAGGAATTTGGAATTTAGCAGCAAAATAAACCGTTTTATGCGGTTTGCTTCGTGTGTGAATTGCGGAAAAAGTCTGGCTCATATCTTATGAGCCGCTTTGCCTGAATGGCGAAATCTATTTGTAGTACATATCTTATAATCAAGGTCATTTCAATCGAAATCAAAATAGATACAGGGGAATTCTATACCATAAAAAAGGGACAACCGGGAATTACTTGTTGCCCTGTAAAAAACATGATATAAAATGATAGATAGTTATGAAAAAGGAAACAAAGGGGATACCATGGAAGAATGGATGGAGAAGGAGCAGAGGATTCTGGATTTGTGGAGGTAGAAATGCAGGCCGCCCCTTTCAGGGCCTTTACCTCCTCTCATCGAAATCTCTGCCTCATCCCTCGAAATGATATTGAAAATCCCCTTTCAATGTGGTATGATTTCCTCAATAGCGGACATTTTAAAATTCAGTGAACATGCAAATGCAATGGTGCATCCTTTCGGGGCAATGCACCATTTTCGGGTTTTAAATGGTTCCAGGTAAAGGAGAATATTATGAAAAAGAAGATCAGTCTCATGCTGGCGGCTGCTCTGACAGCAGGTCTGGCGCTGACCGGCTGCGGCGGCAGCAAAACTTCCGATACAACAGATAATACTGCAGGCGCTGAGAACGAGAGCACGGCCGAGGTAAAGGGTGTGGATGTGGATACCACCGGTTACCTGGTTGCGGCTCTGAACGCAGATATTCAGACTGCGGATGTGCAGAAAACTTCCAAGGACTACGAGGTGCCGTTTAACATTTTTGATCGTCTGGTAGATGTTGAGGTGGGCACGGACGGCAATTCCAAGATTGTCCCGAGTCTGGCCGAAAGCTGGGATATTTCCGATGACGGCCTGGAGTATACCTTCCATTTAAGACAGGGTGTGAAGTTCCACAATGGCAATGACTTTACAGCAGAGGATGTGGCGTACACCTTCCACCGCATGCTGACCGTAGAAGGTGGCGTGAATACCGAGTTTATTGACCAGATCAAGGGCGCGGATGAGCTCCTGGCAGGCGAGACGGATACCCTGGAAGGTGTTGAGGTGGTAGATGACTACACCATCAAGGTTACCTTAAAGGAGCCGTTTGCAGGCTTCCTGGCAAGCATTTCTTCTCCGGGTGTTTCTATTTACGACAGCGAGGCCACCGAGGCAGCGGGTGATCAGTTCGGCATGGATCCGGCTGTGACGGTTGGTACCGGCCCGTTTGAGTTTTCTTCCTGGAGCTTCAACAACCAGCTGGTTCTGACACGCAATGAGGATTACTGGAAGGGAGCTTCCGGGCTTCCGGGTGTTGTCATCAAGATCATTCCGGATACCGAGACCCAGTCCATGATGTTTGAAAGCGGAGAACTTGATATCCTCGACCTGGATTATGCTGCAGATTCTGCAGACCGCTTCACCGAGACTTATCCGGATCAGATCGTACAGGGTCCGCGTGTAGGTATCGTGTACTTTACCATGAACTTTAATAAGGAGCCATTCCAGGATGTCAGAGTCCGCAAGGCGGTTCAGATGTCGATTGACCGCCAGGCTATTCTGGATGCCCTTTACGGCGGCAGAGGCCAGGTGGAGCAGGGAATCTTCCCACACGGTCTTATCGGCTTTAATCCGGATCAGGAGGAAATCAAGTACGATCCGGAGGCTGCGAAGGCGCTGCTTGCCGAGGCCGGCTATGCAGATGGCTTTGATATGGAGATTGCGGCAGACAGTTCCGCATCCGATACCATGACCATGGCGCTGGAGATTGTCAGCGATCAGCTTGCCGAGGTTGGCATCCGCGCAGAAATCAAAAATTACGATGAATCTACCTGGTTAGAAACCAGAAAATCCGGTGAGCTTGGTTCCTTCATGTCTACCTGGTCCGCAGATTACAACGATCCGGATAACTTTATCTATACCTTCTTCGGCAATGAAGAGAAAACAAGGATCCGTTCCATTAACTATCCGGATACGGAGGTGATGGAGCGTGTAGCAAAAGCGCGTACCATTGTAAATGAGGATGAACGTCTTGCAGAGTACAAGGCGCTGGAAGAGAAGCTCATCCACGAGGACGCAGCCTGGGTGCCGATGTTCTCCAGACTCCATCTGTTTGCAGTGAGCAAGCGGGTACAGGGCTTCGCACCGTTGTGGAGCGGATTGAGCGATCAGCTTTTCTACAATATTTCTTTGAGCGAGTAAACGCATAAATGCTAAGGGAGTGTTGCACCCAGAGCTTTGGCAGTCACAGGCATATCGTGGTTTGCCGGGCCTGTCTTCGCGGCACTCTCTTTTCCTATGTAATGTAGAGGAGGATGAAGTGTGTTAAGAAAAGTACTGAAACGGATTCTGATCTCTATCCCGGTTCTGGTGGGTGTGGTGTTGCTGATTTTTATCATGCTGCGCATTGTTCCGGGTGACCCGGTTACCACCATGATGGGAGAGCATGTGAATCCGGCGGTGATCGAGAAGATCAGTAAGGAAATGGGGCTGGACAAGCCATTGTATGTGCAGTTTTTGCAGTATATTGCCCATGCGCTTCGGGGGGATTTCGGAACATCCTACCGGCTGAACCGGAATGTGACAAAGATCATTCTGGAGGCATTCCCGAACACGGTGAAATTGTCTCTGCTGGCGGCTGTAGTGGCCTGGATCATTGGTATTGTGGCAGGCATCATTGCGGCAGTGCGGCAGAATAAGCTGCTGGACCGCCTGTTTATGGGCGGCGCACTGATCGGTGTTTCCATGCCGGTATTCATGACAGCGCTGGTGCTGCAGTATCTGTTTGCGTTTAAGTTCAAATGGTTTCCGGTTTCCGGCTTCGATTCCTTCCGGGCCATGATCCTTCCGGCCATCGTGCTGGGCTGGAATTCTGCCGGAAGCATTGCCCGCATGACCCGTTCCAACCTGGTGGAGATCATGCAGAATGATTTTATCCGCACGGCACGGGCCAAGGGACTGCTGGAATCCGGTGTTATTGTGAAGCACGCACTGAAAAATGCCATGCTTCCGGTCGTCACCATGATGGCACTGCAGGTATCCAGCATGCTGTCCGGCGCGGTACTGACCGAGAGTGTGTTTGGCGTTCCGGGTATTGGCCGTCTGGCGGTGAATGCCATTGAGACAAGAGATATGCCGCTTTTGCAGGGCACGGTTATTTTTACTACCATTCTGATCATTGTGGGCAATCTGGTGGCAGATCTGCTTTACAATGTACTGGATCCGAGAATCAGGGAGGGCGCGTAAGATGGAAGAAAAGAACATACAGAATCTGTCTGAAAACGACCAGACCGGATCGGACAGAAGTATGCAGCAGCATGACGCAAAAGCGAAATACATGCAGACGGATTTCAATGCGGAGATCGGCGAGGCAGACACCTGGCTGGACAAGGCAAAAACACTGGTGCGCCAGAATAAGCTGGCGGCCTTTTCCGCACTGCTGATTATTTTCATGATTCTCATTGCAGTTTTTGCCCCTCTGGTGGCACCTTATGATCACTTACAGCAGAGTCTTTCGGACCGCCTGCAGCATCCAAGTGCGGCTCACTGGCTTGGAACCGACGAGCTGGGGCGTGATGTGCTCAGCCGTATCATTTTTGGCGCGCGCATTTCCCTGACCATCGGTCTGGTGCCGACTCTGATCTCCATGGCCATTGGTACAGTGCTTGGCATGTATGCCGGTTTTTACGGCGGCAAGGTGGATTTCATCATCATGCGCCTGGCGGATGTGATGCTGGCATTCCCATCGCTGCTGCTGGCTATGGTTGTCATGTACACCATGGGCGGCGGCCTGATCAATATTTTCATTGCGTTAAGCCTGGTAAACTGGGCGGGAACCGCCCGCATTGTCCGTTCCCAGACCCTTTCTTTAAAGGAAAAAGAGTACGTGGAGGCAGCCCGCAGCATTGGTGTGAAAAAATGGGTCATCATGTTCCGGCACATTCTGCCGAACTGCATCCCGTCCCTGATCGTGCTGTTTACCTTAAATATTCCGTCAGCAATCTTATCGGAAGCATCCTTAAGCTTCCTGGGTGTCGGCGCGCAGCCGCCGAGTGCCAGCTGGGGCCTGATGGTGGTTCGCGGCAAGAAATATCTGTTCTCGGAACCCTGGCTTTCCATCGCGCCGAGTGTGGCTATCATGATCGTGGTCATGGCATTCAACTTCCTGGGGGATGGCCTCCGGGATGTGCTGGATCCGTACTTGAAAGAGCAGTAAAGGAGAGGAGAGATGAGCATGAGTGACTCGATCGTATTGGATATCCGTGATCTGAAATCCCACTTCTTTACCGCGAAGGGGGAGATTCCGGCGGTGGACGGTGTCAGTATTGAGGTTCCGGCCGGTAAGATCATTGGCATTGTAGGAGAGAGCGGCTGCGGCAAAAGCATGACTGCCATGTCTGTGATGGGACTGCTCCGTCATCCTGGCAGGATTGTCGGCGGCGGCATCACGCTGGATGGGCGTGATATTACCCATCTTTCTGCGCGGGAGCTGGCAAAGGTGCGGGGAGACGAAATCTCCATGATCTTCCAGGAACCGATGACCTCCTTAAATCCGGTATATCCGGTGGGAAAACAGGTGCAGGAGGCAATCCTGCTCCACCAGAAGGTTTCCAAAGAAGAAGCAAGGCAGAGAGTGCTTGATATTTTCCGTGCGGTTGGAATCCCGGAGCCGGAGAAGCGTTATAAGAGCTATCCGCATCAGCTGTCCGGCGGTCTGCGCCAGAGAGTTATGATCGGCATGGCTATGGTGTGCCGCCCGAAGGTGATGATCGCGGATGAACCGACAACGGCTCTGGACGTGACCATTGAAGCGCAGATCCTTCAGCTGATGAAGAAGCTCTGTGAGGAGCAGGGGACTTCTATTATCCTGATCACCCACAATATGGGGGTGGTGGCGGAAATCTGTGATTATGTGTATGTCATGTATGCGGGCAAGGTGATGGAGCAGGCTGAGACCTTTGAGCTGTTTGACCATACCGCGCATCCGTATACCAAAGGACTGTTAAAGTCTATCCCGAAACTGGATGAGCAGCCGGAACGGCTCTACACCATCGAGGGCGTGGTGCCGAACCTCTTGCATCTGCCGAAGGGCTGCCGCTTCTGTACCCGGTGTGAATGTGCCACAGAGCGGTGCTTTGCGGAGATGCCGGAGCTCTATGAGACGGCAGAAGGGCATAGGGTACGGTGCTTTTTAAGTGAAAATGAGGGAAAACGTGAACAGAAAGCAGAGAAGCTTCAGGCAGAGGAGGTGACCGGTGATGACTGCAGATGAGAAAAACAGAAAAATGGTTGACAGTCTGCCACAGACAGCGGGAAGCAATGCAGACAGCCGGAAACTGAAATCCCAGACAGCCGGTGACCACAAAGTTCTCCTTTGCACCGAGCATCTGGTAAAGGAATTCCCCATCGGCGGTACGAAGAAAAATCCACTGGTGGTACATGCGGTGTCCGATGTGAATCTGGAAATATACGAAGGGGAGACCCTGGCCCTGGTAGGAGAGTCTGGATGTGGCAAGAGCACCCTGGGCCGTGTGCTGATCCGTCTTCTGGATGCTACCTCCGGCAAGGTGGAATTTGAAGGCCAGGATATCACTGCCATGAAGGAGGCAGAATTTGCGAAAATCCGCAGACAGCTCCAGATCATTTTCCAGGATCCGTATGCATCTCTGAATCCGCGCATGAGCGTGGCAAAGATTATCGCGGAGCCACTTACCACGTATGGTCTGAAAGATAAAAAAGAACTGGAGGCGCGGGTGAAGGAGCTGATGAAGGAGGTTGGTATTCCGGAGGAGTTTTACAACCGGTATCCGCACCAGTTTTCCGGCGGACAACGCCAGAGAATCGGCATTGCCCGGGCCATTGCGCTGAATCCGAAGCTGATCGTCTGCGATGAGCCGGTGTCAGCCCTGGACGTTTCCATTCAATCCCAGGTGTTAAACCTGTTAAAGGATTTACAGGAAGAATACAAGCTGACTTACCTGTTCATTTCCCATGACTTGAGCGTGGTGAAATTCATTGCGGACCGGGTATGCGTGATGTTTCTGGGCAGCGTCTGCGAGGTGGGAGCGACGAAGGAACTCTACGAGCATCCGCTGCATCCCTATACCCGTTTTCTGATGAATGCCATTCCGAAGGCAGACCCGCATCTGCGAACCAGGGAAAAAGAACTGCTGACCGGCGAAATTCCTTCTCCGGTAAACCCGCCGTCCGGCTGTAAATTCCACACCAGATGCCCTTATACACAGGAAATTTGTGGAAAAGAGCAGCCGCCATGCAGGACTTTTGGGGATAGAAAGGTGTTCTGTCATTTCCCGCTGGGAGAAAAAGAATAAGTGAGCTGCCTGTTTTCATAAGGAGGAGCTGCAATATGGCATTTGTATTTGAACATGTGAAAGCAAGCGAGGCAGAGGAGGTCCTGTCTCTCTACCGTTCCCTGGTGGGAACCCCGTTTTGTGCCTGGACAGCCGATTATCCGGCCCGCAGTGATGTGGAGTTTGACCTTTCCCGCAATGCACTGTTCTGTCTGCGGGATGAGGAAACCGGCGAAATAGTATATTCGTATCAACCGTTTTGCCGCCACTACCCATGAGGAGTTCAAGAAAGCGCTGACCGGGTTGCAGAAGAAAGG
>ENA-USUG01005036-USUG01005036.1-human-gut-metagenome-genome-assembly--contig:-NODE-5036-length-15620-cov-44.379013_pt1 | contig 15620 bp, 14 predicted proteins | sample MGYA00250059_ERZ773394 | MGnify/ENA primary metagenome ERZ773394 (study PRJEB29103, sample SAMN06111957) | human gut metagenome | biome: human gut; feature: ankylosing spondylitis patient; material... | reverse complement strand
ATCTGCGCTTTTGGCTTAGCATCTGCCGCACCTCGCTCGCCGTATCGGCACTTAGAATTATGCGGTATTGCCCTAAAGGAATTTATCCTCCCATAGCTTGTTAAACAGCAGCAGCTCCCGCAGCATATCCGAACAGGATGTGCCGCGGGGGCTGCTGCTGTTTGTGCAGACATTTGCAAAAAAACTTGCAAAATCTGCCTTATTTGCATACCATTAAAAACAGAAGCACTGCGTTTAAGGAGGAACAAGCCTATGACCCTGCGCCATATGCGCATTTTTGCGGAGGTATACCGCACCCGCAACGTAACCCATGCGGCCCAGAACCTGCACATGACCCAGCCCGCCGTGACCCGCGCCATCCAGGAACTGGAACAGCACTATGGCGTGCGGCTGTTTGAGCGGCTTTACCGCCATCTTTCCCCCACCGAGGCTGCCCAGCGCCTGTATGCCCAGGCCGTTTACCTGTTGGATACCTTTGACCATATGGAAGCCGCCATGCGGGATTGGGATTCCCTCGGCGTGGTGCGGGTGGGGGCAACGGTCACGCTGGGCAGCACCATCCTTCCGGTGCTGGCCCGCCGCTTTGCGGCGCTCTACCCCGGCATTGAGCTGCAGGCCAAGGTGGCCAACGGCAGTGTTCTGGCCGATGCGCTGTGTGAAAATCAACTCGACCTTGCCCTGTTGGAAAACAGCGTTTCGGTGTCCGACCTGCATACCGAGCCGATCGGAACCGACTGCCTGTGCGCAGTGCTGGCCCCGGCCCACCCGCTGGCGCAGCAGGCTGCCCTGACCTTGCAGCAGCTGGTCGGCGGCCCGCTGCTGCTGCGGGAACCCGGCAGCACCGCGCGGGAAGTGCTGGAACACGCCTGCGCGGAACAGGGCCTTGCCCTGCACCCCGCATGGGAAAGCGTGAGCACTGCAGCATTGGTGCAGGCCGCCGCCCAGCAACTGGGCGTGGCGATTTTGCCGGAGCAGCTGGCCGCGGCGGATGCCCGCACCGGCCTTGTGTGTACCCGCCCCATCCGGGACGCCGCCATGACCCGCCGCCATGTGGTGGCCTGGCATAAGGAAAAATACCTCACGGCCTCTATGCGGCGGTTCATCACCCTCTGCCGCAGTGCCGCCGAGGAAGTGGAAACGCAGTGAATTTTTGATGTTCTAGGCGTATAGTCAAAGGGCGCACATTGTGCGCCCTACTTTTGTTTTTATAGCTCGAAGCAACCATATGGGGCTTCACCCTGCCGTGGAAAACCTTGCCAGTTGCGGTAAACGCTGCAAATAATTTGTAGGGGACGATGCCCCGTTTGACGGGCGTAAAAACCATTGTCCATTTGTTGATAATACATCGGTCTGGCGACTGTTTTTGGCGTATCCCACCCTTAGAAGCGCACAATGTGCGCCCCTAAGGGCTCAATAGCAATATAAAAATGCTTTAATTATTACCCTACCGTTCCCGCCAACAAATGCAACCCAAGCCCCGCCGCGCCGCACAGGCACATCGTCAAAATGGGGTTCCACTTATATTTGCGCAGCAGGATAAACGCGGCAAAAAAGCTGCCCGTGCCGATCCAGTCAATGCTGCCCAGCCCCAAGATTCCGTTGGGGAACACCACGATCCCCAAAATCGAAAGCCCTGCCCCCAGAATCAAGGCAACCACCGCCGGTCGCAGACAGGCCAGCACGCTCTGCAAAACCGAAAGATCCCGCCAGCGCCGGTAACACCACGCCAGCAGCGAGACCAGCACCAGCGCGGGGGTAATGCACCCCAGCGTGGCGATCACCGCCCCCGGCAGCTGGGCAATGCGCAGCCCCACAAAGGTGGCGCAGTTGATCGCAATCGGACCGGGCGTCATTTCGGCAATGGTAATCAGATTGGTGAATTCCTGCAAGGTCATCCAGGGGTGCAGCTCCACAACCTGGCTGCGAATCAGCGGCATGGCAGCGTAACCGCCGCCCACGCTGAACAGCCCCACCTGCAAAAAGCTGAGATATAACTGTAAGTAAATCATCCTCACACCGTCCTTTTGCGGGCCAGCGCAGCGCGCACAACCCCAAACAACGCTGCGGCCAGAATGATAAGCACCACATTGACGCCAAAAATGTAGTTGGCCGCAAACGCTGCTACCATCAAAAACAGGGATACCGCCGAATGCGAGGCAATGACCTTGCCGCCCATACTGCACACAACGTCTAAGATGACCGCCGCAACCCCGGCCTGCATCCCTTTCAGCACCAGCGCCACATACACGTTGGCGGCAAACACATTGTAAAAATAAGAGATGATGGACAGGATAGCCATGGGCGGCAGAATGGTGCCCACAACGGCAGTAATCATGCCCAGCAGCCCTTCCACCTGCCACCCTACCAGGATAGCCGCATTGACAGCGATGGCACCGGGGGCGCTTTCCGCCAGCGCGGTTATATCCAGCATTTCCTCCTCGGTGATCCAGTGCAGCTCGTCCACAAATTTCTTTTTCATCAGTGTCACAATCACAAACCCGCCGCCAAAGGTAAAGCTGCTGATGTAAAGTGTGCTGAAAAATAATCGGCAAAGCCTTGCCGCGCGGTTATGCTGATTCATTTTATTTTCCACCTTTTGCTGTGTAAATTGTTCAAAACTTTTGCCTGCCGCGCAAAGCCCACCCCCGCGCGGCACTATGGCTATCATACAGCAGAAAGACTTATATGTAAAATAGTATTATTTCATTAAAACCATGCTAATTTTGCATGGTAATGCCCTGCGGTATGGCTTGATCTGCCGCCAGTATGGAAAACAAAAACAAGTTATCCACAAAACAACCCTGTACCTGTTGAAACTTTCAACGAATATAAGGCTGTTTGTCTGCTGGGGCAGGCACCGCAAATAAAGGCGGAACAGAATTCTTACCACCAAAATGTATGGAAAAACAAATAAAACTGCACTTTTTTGCAATTTTTGTTGACAGCGCAAATAATATATGATACACTTTTTTCGATTTTGAAAGACGAATCGTGTTTGCAAGAGTTTTTCAAAGCAATTTACCTACGGACCGCCCAACAGGGGCGGGCCGGAATACTGATATTTGAAATGCCGCAGCGGCGAGCGAAAAGTGTAAGCTGCTAAGAGAAAAGCGCAGCGTTATACGGATTGTATGACCGAGCATTTTTTCAACACAGATTGCACTTTGCAGCCGCTGATGTGACATTTCAGGCGAAGCCGGAAATGTTAGTGTTTCGACCCATGGCCATACGGACAGCCGGGTCCACTGCCGATCGGCAACTTTAGTTGTCTTATTGATTGAGTTAAAAGCTCAAATTTTATAAGTTGGTTCCTTTACAACCATGAAATTGCGCAGTCAGCTGCGCAGACTTGTGAAACGGTCAATAAAGAGTAGTAAAAGTAAGATTGCTATATAGACTCTGACACGCTCAACCTTTTTGAATCATGCCGCATTCGCTCTCCCGGTAAACACGCCGGGGGGATTTGGCCTGTGGCAAAATTAAAAAAGCTGGTTTCAAACGCAAGTCTGCACACCCGTGTAAGGCTTGCGTTTTTTGTTTTGCCAAACGGCACTTCCCAAAGGAACCGCGAACGGAGGTAAACATGAACGGTGAGAAAAAACGCGCCCGGTTGGACCAGCGCCGCGCCCCCATCCACGAAGCGCTGGAAAATTTCCGCCAGATGCGCGTGGTTCCCTTTGATGTGCCCGGTCATAAGCGGGGACGCGGCAACCCGGAACTGACCGCCTTTTTGGGCCAGCAGTGCGTTGGGGTGGATGTGAACAGCATGAAGCCGCTGGATAATCTCTGCCATCCGGTATCCGTCATCCGCGAAGCGGAGGAACTGGCCGCCGATGCGTTCGGCGCTGCCCACGCGTTTTTGATGGTGGGCGGCACCACCAGCTCGGTGCAAAGCATGGTGCTGACCGCCTGCAAGCGCGGGGATGAGATCATCCTGCCCCGCAACGTGCACCGCAGCGTGCTGAACGCACTGGTGCTCTGCGGCGCTGTGCCGGTGTATGTCAACCCCGAAGTGGACCAGCGGCTCGGCATCAGCCTGGGCATGAAGCGGGAACAGGTGGCCAAAGCCATTGCCGAGCACCCCAACGCGGTGGCGGTTCTGGTTAACAACCCCACCTATTACGGCATCTGCAGCGACCTGCGCGCCATTGTGCGGATGGCCCACGATGCCGGGATGCTGTGCCTGGCTGATGAAGCCCATGGCACCCACTTTTACTTCGGCGGCGGCCTGCCGGTTTCCGCCATGGCAGCCGGGGCGGATATGGCGGCGGTTTCCATGCACAAAAGCGGCGGCAGCCTGACCCAGTCCAGCCTGCTGCTGACCGGCCCCAACGTCCACGCTGGCTATGTGCGGCAGATCATCAACCTGACACAGACGACCTCCGGCAGCTATCTGCTGATGTCCAGCCTGGATATCTCCCGCCGCAACCTGGCCCTGCGCGGCCGCCAGGTGTTCCACCAGGTGGCAGATATGGCCGAGTATGCGCGGGAGGAAATCAACGCCGTGGGCGGCTATTACGCCTTTGGCAAAGAGCTCTGCAACGGCAACTCCGTGTTTGACTTTGATACAACAAAACTCAGCGTCCACACGCTGGATATTGGCCTTGCAGGGATCGAAGTCTATGATATCCTGCGCGATGAATATGATATCCAGATCGAATTTGGTGATATCGGCAACATCCTGGCCTATCTTTCCATCGGTGACCGCCCGCAGGAGGTGGAACGTCTTGTCAGTGCCCTGGCCGAAATCAAACGTCGCTACCATACCGACGGCGCGGGCCTGTTGAGCCAGGAATACATTGACCCCGAAGTTGCCGCCAGCCCGCAGGAAGCATTCTATGCCCCCAAAAAGAGCCTGCCCCTGCGCGAAACGGAAGGCATGGTTTGCAGTGAGTTCGTCATGTGTTATCCGCCGGGTATCCCCATCCTGGCGCCGGGCGAGCGCATCACTGCTGAGATCCTGGATTATATCGAATACGCCAAAGCCAAAGGCTGCAGCATGACCGGACCGGAAGATCCTGACATTCTGCGCCTGAACGTTCTGGCCTAGGGTGTATCTGAAAAGCCGAAAATTCAGTCTATTACTACAAACACAGCCGGATTATGTGTTAAGGCAATACCGCATAATTCTAAGTGCCGATACGGCGAGCGAGGTGCGGCAGATGCCAAGCCAAAAGCGCAGATAATACTGGATGTCTTATCGAGCATTTTGGCAACGCAGATGCCGTGCCGCAGCTGCCGGAGCGGTGCTTAAGCCGCAAGGCGGGAATTGTGCGGTGTTGCCTTAAAAAGCCTTGGAATCCACAAAGGATTCCCGCGGCTCTTTGCCTTAAATCCTGCTTGTGTTTGCGAAATATCCGTTATTTTCTTTGTCTTCAGATACACATTAAGAAGGAGGTTTGTACAATGGAAATGTGGTTTTCGGAATTTCATACCCCCGATGTAAAGCACAGCATCCGGGTCAACCGCCAGCTCTATTCCAAACAGAGCGACTACCAGCGCATTGATATTTTTGAAACGCCGGAATTTGGCCGGGTGCTTACGCTGGACGGCAATGTCATGCTGACGGAGCGCGATGAGTTCATTTACGATGAAATGATCACCCATGTGCCGATGTCGGTGCACAGAAGCGCAAAGGACATCCTCGTCATCGGCGCGGGCGATGGCGGCGTTGTGCGGGAACTGACCCGCTATGACCGTGTGGAGCGTATTGACCTGGTGGAAATGGACCCCCAGGTTATTGAAGCTTGCCGCGCCTACCTGCCCGGCAACGCCTGCCGTATGGATGACCGCCGCGTGCATATCTATTACGAAAACGCACTCAAGTTCATCCGCAAGTGTGAGGATGAATATGACCTTATCATTGTGGACTCCTCCGACCCGTTCGGCCCGTCGGAGGGGCTTTTCACCCGCGAATTTTACGGCAACTGCTATAACGCCCTGCGCGATGACGGCATTATGGTAAACCAGCAGGGCAGCCCTTTCTATGCCGAGGATGCCACCGCCATGCAGCGCAGCCACAAGCGCATTGCCAGCACCTTCCCCATCAGCAAGGTGTATCAGGCGCACATCCCCACCTTTGCTGCGGGCTACTGGCTCTTCGGCTTTGCCAGCAAAAAATACCACCCCATCAATGATATGGACAGTGACGCCTGGAATGCGCTGAACATGCGCACCCGTTATTACACCACCCGGCTGCATGTCGGGGCGTTTTACCTGCCGGCATTTTTGGAAGAGATGCTGCGCGAAGTGGAGGACTGTTGATGCTGCACCGCAATGTAGAAAACTTTATCGGCTGTGACAGCAGCTACCGTACCGCCGGCATTGTGCTGTACGGCGCGCCGTTCGATTCCACCACCAGCTACCGCCCCGGCGCACGCTTTGGCCCTGCCGCCATCCGCCACGAAAGCTATGGCCTGGAAACCTACAGCCCCTATCAGGATAAAGACCTGACCGACTGCAACGTGTTTGACAGCGGAGATCTGGAGCTCTGCTTCGGCTCCAGCGAAAGCGCTCTGGTGGATATTGAATCCCGCGCGGCAGAGATCCTGCGGGATGGCAAGCTGCCCCTGCTTCTGGGCGGTGAACATCTCGTCACGCTGGGGGCTGTGCGGGCTGCCGTGAAAAAATACCCCGACCTGCACATCGTCCATTTTGACGCTCACGCCGACCTGCGGGATGACTATCTCGGCGCACAGCTCAGCCATGCCTGTGTGCTGCGCCGCTGCCATGACCTTTTGGGCGATGGCCGCATCCACCAGTTCTGTATCCGCAGCGGCGATCGGGAAGAATTCCAGTTTGCCGCCCGCCATACCGATATTCACAAGTTCGATTTCACCGGTCTGCAGGAATTGACCGATTGGCTGTGCCAGGCAAATGTGCCGGTTTACCTGACAATCGACCTTGACTGCCTGGATCCATCGGCATTCCCCGGAACCGGAACCCCCGAAGCGGGCGGAGTCAGCTTCTTGCAGCTGCTGGGAGCCATCCGCACCGTAACCAAAGCAAACATCATCGGCGCGGATGTGAACGAGCTGGCCCCCATGCTGGACCAGAGCGGCGTTTCCACCGCAACTGCCTGCAAAGTGCTGCGTGAGCTGCTGCTGGCGCTGGACTGATCGAAGATCTGTACACCCTACATTCAAATAAAACATAAAGGAGTACCATCATGAGCAAAGTTCTTGTTATCGGCTGCGGCGGCGTGGCCAGTGTAGCCATCTCCAAGTGCTGCCAGGTCAGCGATGTTTTTACCGAGCTGTGCATTGCCAGCCGCACCAAGTCCAAGTGCGATGCCCTGGCGGCAAAGCTGGCCCCCAACACCAAAACAAAAATCACCACCGCCCAGGTGGATGCCGATGATGTGCAGCAGCTGTGCGATCTTATCAACAGCTACAAGCCCGATCTGGTCATGAACATTGCCCTGCCCTATCAGGATCTGACCATCATGGATGCCTGCCTGGCCTGCGGCGTCAACTATATGGACACCGCCAACTATGAGCCGGAAAATACCGATGACCCGGAATGGCGCGCTATCTATGAAAAGCGCTGCAAGGAAGCAGGCTTCTCCGCCTACTTTGATTACAGCTGGCAGTGGGCCTATAAGAAAAAGTTTGAGGATGCCGGCCTGACTGCCCTGCTGGGCTGCGGCTTTGACCCGGGCGTTACCCAGGCTTACTGCGCTTACGCCGCCAAGCATGAGTTTGACACCATCGACACCATCGATATCCTGGACTGCAACGGCGGCGACCATGGCTATGCCTTCGCCACCAACTTTAACCCCGAAATCAACCTGCGCGAAGTTTCTGCCCCCGGCAGCTATATGGAAAACGGCAAGTGGGTCGAGATCCCGGCCATGAGCATCAAGCGGGAATATAACTTTGACCAGGTCGGTCAGAAGGATATGTACCTGCTGCACCACGAGGAAATTGAATCTTTGGGCAAGAACCTGCCAGACGTCAAGCGCATCCGCTTTTTTATGACATTTGGCCAGAGCTACCTGGACCATATGCGCTGCCTGGAGGATGTGGGAATGCTCTCCACCACCCCCATCAACTTTAACGGTCAGGAAATCGTACCCATCCAGTTCCTCAAAGCCCTGTTGCCGGACCCCGCCAGCCTGGGTCCCCGCACCAAGGGCAAAACCAACATCGGCTGCATCTTTACCGGCAAAAAGGACGGCAAGGATAAAACCTACTATATCTATAACGTCTGCGACCATCAGGAATGCTACCGCGAAGTCGGCAGTCAGGCCATCAGCTACACCACCGGTGTGCCTGCCATGTGCGGCGCCTTGATGATGCTGACCGGCGAATGGACCAAGCCCGGCGTATATACCGTTGAGGAGTTCAACCCCGATCCGTTCCTGGATGCGCTGGACAAGTACGGCCTGCCCCGCAGCGAAAACCATAACCCCGTGCTGGTGGATTGATGAACCAGCGGGATATGCGGCCGCCTTTTGCGGCACTCGGCGGAACCATCCCGCCGGAACTGGAAAAACTGCCTACCCCCTGCTACCTGCTGGATGAAGACGCCCTGACCCGCAACGCGGAAATTCTGGGCGGCCTGGCCCAGCGCACCGGCTGCAAGGTGCTGCTGGCCCAAAAGGCGTTCAGCAATTATGACTGCTACCCCCTGCTGGCGCCACACCTGGCCGGTACCGAAGCCAGCGGCCTGTTTGAAGCCCGCCTGGGTGCGGAAGAGATGCCCGGCAAGGAAGTCCATGTGTTCTGCGCGGCCTACCGTGCGGACGAAATGGATGAACTGGTGCAATACGCGGACCATATCGTCTTTAACTCCCCCGCCCAGCTGGCAAAGTTCGGCCCTGCCGCAAAAGCGGCAGGCAAAAGCGTGGGGCTGCGCATCAACCCGGAATGCTCCACCCAGGACGGCCACGCTATTTATGACCCCTGCGCCCCCGGCAGCCGCCTTGGCACCACCCGCGCCCAGTGGAACGCCGCAGTAGCGGCGAACCCCGCGCTGCCCAATTTGCTGGATGGCCTGCACTTCCACACCCTGTGCGAGCAGGACTCCGATGCGCTGGCCACGACGCTGGACGCTGTGGCCCAAAAATTCGGTGACCTGCTGCCTCGGATGCAGTGGCTCAACTTTGGCGGTGGGCACCATATCACCCGCCCCGGTTACGATATCGCCATGCTGGAACGCTGCATCACCCGCGCCCAGCAGGACTGGGGCGTGACGGTCTATCTGGAACCTGGCGAAGCCTGCGCCCTGAACGCGGGCTTCCTGCTCAGCCGCGTGCTGGATGTGGTGCAGAACGGCGATACAACCATCGCCATTCTGGATGCCAGCGCCGCCTGCCATATGCCGGATGTGATCGAAATGCCCTACCGCCCGCCGCTGTTTGCCGCAGCCGAACCGGGAGAAAAGCCCTGCACCGTGCGCCTTGCCGGGCCGACCTGCCTGGCCGGGGATGTCATCGGGGATTATGGCGTGGATGCCGTTCCCAACGTGGGAGATCTGCTGGTGTTCGGCGATATGGCAATCTATACCACCTGCAAAAATAATACCTTCAACGGCATGCCTCTGCCCGCTATCTTTGCCCGTGCCGCCAGCGGCACCACCCGCAGCATCGTGTCCTTCGGCTACGAAGATTTCAAGTACCGATTGGGCAAGAGATAAATAAAAGAGTAAAGGCAACACCGCACAATTCCCGCCTTACGGCTTAAGCACCGCTCCGGCGGCTGCGGCACGGCATCTGCGTTGCCAAAATGCTCGATAATGTCGGGTTGCGGTACCCGCATCGTGCTTCGGGGGCAAAAGCCCCTCGCACTCTGCGACCGCTGCCCCTGCTTCGGTTCGCTGTTTCCGCCACTGGCGGCGCTCACCTTTGCAGCATCCAGTATTATCTGCGCTTTTGGCTTGGCATCTGCCGCACCTCGCTCGCCGTATCGGTACTTAGAATTATGCGGTATTGCCCTAAATAAAAGAGTAAAATGAGCGCCCCCACCCAACAAAGTTTTGTTTGGGCGGGGGCGCTTGTGCAATCTTTTGACAATGTATTGTCGCCGACTTGTGTTGCAGACCAGATATCAAAAAATATAAGCCCACCAAAAGTGCCAGCACAACCGCCGTCATGCCCGACGCCTTGATGACTGAGTTGACGCCGATGGAACATAGCCAGAACATCGTGGGCAGCTGTTCTTTCCGCGTTTTGGGCAGGACTTTACCCAGCAGCGTGCCCGGCAAACTACCTGGCAGCACCGCGCAAGACGCCTCTCCCCACAAAAAAGGCACTGCCGTTTCCCGGCAGCGCCCCAGTGATTATTGTAATTAGCGTTTACATCGTAAACTGGATTGCACAGAAAGCTGCGTAAATGGCCAGCAAAATAATACCCTGTGCGCGGTTCATCTTACCTTTGACGAGGGCAGGTACTGTCATGATCAGCATGACGGCCAGCATGACCGGCAGGTCTAACACCAGGCTGGAGTTTACTCCGAACAGCGTCGAGCTCTGCGGGATGGTGAACGGAGCCAGCGTAACGGAAACACCGCTGACCAGCACGAGGTTGAAGACGTTTGCGCCGACGACGTTGCCAACGGACAAATCACTGTGACCTTTAATCAGCGAAGTAATGGCCGTGACCAGCTCCGGCAAAGAAGTACCCAGCGCGACAAAGGTCAGGGCGATGACGCTTTCGGGCACGCCCAGCGCTTGGGCGATCAGCGTACCATTATCAACGAGCAGATTTGCGCCAACGGCGATGAGCGCCGCACCGGCGACCAGCAGGATCAGCGTCTTGGACAAGGGGATCAGCTCTTCCTCTTCGACGTGTTCCTCAGCGGGGGCGTTCTTCATCTGCCGGACGTTGGCGACCATGTAGGCCACGAACATTGCCAGCATGATAAAGCCCATCGGGCGGGTAAATTCACCGAAGCCGTAGGCAGCCACGCAGTAGATGGCGGCGGCGATAAAGAAGAAGATAACCGGCGTTTTCAGCGTCTTGGGGTCAACCTTGCCAGGGCGCACGGCAATCGTGATGGCTGCGATCAGCGCCGAGTTGCAGATGACCGAACCGATGGCATTGCCGTAGGCAATCTCGCCGTGACCGGAAACCGCCGACATCGTGGAAACCATGACCTCCGGCAGCGTTGTGCCGATGGAAACGACCGTCGCGCCAATCAGCAGCTCCGGCAGGTGGAAGCGCCGCGCCAGCGCAGATGCGCCGTCGACGAACCAGTCGCCGCCCTTAATCAGGAACAGCAGACCGACGATAAAAAGTAAAACAGGTACTAACATACTTTTCCTCCATGTTTCTATTCTTCGCGTAAAGTGTGCGCCGGTGTCGGCGCATCACTGCGAAACGTCTTCAGCACGGACAGCCCCATAGGCAGCGCCAGCGCAAAGGCCAGCAGATCCGCGGCGGGCTGGGCGTACTCCACGCCTGCAAGCCCTAAAAGATTTGGCAGGATAAAGACGACCGGGATCAAAAACAATCCCTGCCGCGCGGCGGCCACCACCGACGCTTGCCACGCCATCGGCCATATTGTAAAAGCTTGTCACCAGCATACTGATAACCGTGGGCGCAGACATTTCCAAAATCAGGCGGCACACCGGTGCTTGTGTCATATAGCGCACGCGCTCTTCCGCCACCATAGCTGTTGTTTTCATCGTTGTACCTCCTTGCCGCAGCACTACTATTGTACCGCAGCCGGGCAGGCAATGCAACGAAAATCGCTGCTGTTTACGCATAAAACCGGGGGCTTTGCGGCGGCCTCCGGTTTTATGGTTTTCGTTTACTTCTGCATGATGTGAATGGCAAAGCCGCCATACTCACCGTTCAGGTAGACGTTTTTGATGCGGCCGTCCTCAAAGTAGGCGGCAGTGTCCATGTTGAAAGTGAAGCCTTTTTCTTTCAGCTCCTCCATCGCAGCAGTCAGGTCAGGTGTGCGCATGGCAATGTGAGCGTTTTTACCCAGGAAAGGTGCTTTCATGCACTCAAAGTACGCACCGCCGAACTCGGACTTCTGGCCGTGGCGCGGCTCAAGATTGAATATCGTGCTCAGCAGCTGAGCGAGGTTAGCGGCTTCCTCGGCGTTGGCGGTATTGATGCCGATATGCTCTAACTCAAATTTATTTTTCATAGCTCTGCCTCATTATGCCATCGGGAAAATCAGAACAGCACCGACCGTCAGGAACAAAAGACGGATGAAATACTGCGGAATCGTGAACTTCCAAAATTCCTTCATATCGGTAACGCCGAGCACGACCAGCAGCAGCGCCAACAGCGGGGGCGCACCGAAGGAAAGTTTGTCGACCATCATCCACATACAAAGTGAATGTGCAGCCGCATTGCGTTGCCGCATCCGCGATTTCCGAAAACATATCGGAATAAGCATGCGGTACAGCATTTCCATCGGGAACCCGCCTATCCCCACCAAACAAGAGCAAATTATCGTACCGCAGAACAGCATGCTGGTACTGCTCCAAGCTGGCTGACCACTCCTGTTTTTTACCTGCCAACTCTGCAAGATTTATCCACAAAAAGCGCCCGGGATGTCGAAAAACTCAACATCCCGGGCGGTATCGTTTTTGTGCTTTTTAGGGTATCGGGATGATTTTATCATCCTTCTCGGTGTAGTTGCCTCCGTCCATGCGGGTGCGCACGAAGGGCACACCCGTACGCACATAGAAGGTATTATGCTCCAAAAGGGCATCCGGGTTTTGGGAGGGGCTGATCGTGCCGCCGAGGTCGTCATAGCTGACGTTGTCGCGGAACGTGTTGTGGATGGCTTCTTCCAGGCAGAACATCACGCAGCCGCCTTCATTCATGCGGCTGTAGTTGTGCTCATACACCGTACCGTCGCCAGAGTCGGCATCGTAAGCCATGCCGTCCTGATTAAGCCGTGTGTCAACGGCTTCGTTATAGCGGAACAACGCATCCTTGCACTTCCACGGCCAGATGGCAGCAGCTACCTTGCCCATGCGGTTGCCCGGCTCCCGATAAACACGGTCGTTCATCTCGCAGGCGACAGAGTCCGCCGTGTTGTGCTCGACCAGCGGGCGCAGAGCATACATAACCGTAAGACCATCGCCGCCTGCCGCTCTCACGTAGTTATCACGGAGAACGACATTCTCGTGACCGTACTGCAAAAAGGTTTTTTCTGCCAGTTCAGCACCTTGGAACTGCGCATGGGCGTAAGTATAACCCACCGCGATTCCCCAGCGGCTGACGTGGGCTACATAGCAGCCCGCGACCAGCACGTCGGCAAAGCGTGCCACGCCGGTAGCAGCCTCATTTGCGGGCTGCAACGCGGTCATGTAAATGCCACCGTTGTTCATGTGTTTGTCGTAAACGTTGCCGTGTACATCGTGGATCAGCAGGTTTTGCAGTGTGATGCCGCAGCGCGTGCCCTTGTCTTTTGCCACCACAGCCACGCCGGTGCGCTCCAGCTTATCCGGCTGGGAATATTGTTCGCCGATGACATCATCGGCGCGGTTCGTCAGCTCCAAATCACGCACCGTGACATAGGCTGCATCATACAGCAGCACGGCGGAGGAAACATACCCGCGGTACACATGGGTGGGTGAATCCAGTGCGCAGCCATAGTCCTGATACCAAAGCCCCTGCCCGTCAGCGTCAATGCGCGGGGCGCTGCCTTCACCATAGGCAGCGATGGTGATGGGACAATTTTTTTCGCCGCAGCAGCGCAGATGCAGGAACTGCTTTTCAAATACGCTGCCGCGTTTGAGCAGCACCGTGTCGCAGGGGGCAAGTGCCAGCCGGTTGACAGCAAACAGCGTCGCCAGCGGTTTTTCCGGCGTCAAGCCGTCATTTGTATCACTGCCTATGTGCGGATTCACGTAATAGGTCTTGCACAAGGCTGTCATACACCTCCTCCCGCATCCGCTTTTCGATGATTTGTTTCACTTCCTCATAGGGAAAGCTGTCGCCAGCGTACCGCGTGAACAGATCCGGGTTTGCGTCATACCAGGCGCGGGTCTGTGCGTCGGTAAAATCCGGGCAGATGCCCAACGCACGAATTTTTTCGCGCCGTTCCACGAAATCCAGCTTAAAGCGAGTCAGTTCGTATTGCAGGTAAGCCGGGGCAGAGAAATGCCGCGTGCCATACACGGGTTTGCCGTCCTGCTCCGCTTTTTCAGCTTGTGCGTTTTTTGCAGTGCGGCGACATTCGAGCGCGGAAAAGCTGTCGTCATCAATCAGCCCCCAGCGCTTTTCCAGCGTCAGGCAGGCTTTGGCATAACGCTCTTCTTCCGGCGTCAGACAGTAGTTTTGTTTGCTCACTTGACTGCACCCGTGATGCCGTTGGCAAAGCTCTTTTGCAGGCAGAGGAAGATGATGGCGGTGGGCAGCGTGCAGATCAGAACGCCCAGCATCAGCATACCGTAGTCCACGCTGTAGCCGCTCTTAAGGTTCGCAACCAGCATCGGCATCGTGATGGATGCGTTGCTTTGGAATATGATCTTCGGCCAGAGGTAACTGTTCCATGCGTTCATAAACGTAACCGTCATTGCCGCGCCATAGGTGGAGCGCATGATGGGGACAAACATCCGAAAGAAGATGCCGATCTCGCTCAGACCGTCGAGACGCGCCGCTTCAATAATGTCATTGGGGAAGGAACGCGATGCCTGCCGGAACAACATGATCATAAACGGTGTCGAGATGGACGGCAGCACGAACGCCGCCCAGCTGTTGACAAGCCCCCAGTGGGACATCATCTTGAACAGGGGGATCATAATGGCCACGAACGGCAGCATCATCGCCAGCAGCAGAACGCTCATCAGGGCGTCCTTCGCCTTATCGTGGTAAATTTCAAAGCCGTAGCCCGCGATGGAGCAGACCAGCAGCGTGATGAGTGTCATCAGGATGGCATTGCGGAAGGAGTTTGCCATGGCCAGCCCCAGATTCTGGTTGGCAACCAGCGACTTGAAGTTTTCTACCAGATAGGTGCCGGGGATCAGCTTGCCACGCACAACATCAATGCTGGGGTTCGTTGCGCCGCACAGCATATAGTACAGCGGAAATACAGACAGGAAGCTGGCCAAAATCAGCACAGCGTGCGCCAGAATCTTTTTACCCTTAGTCACGCTTATCACCTACTTTCATCTGGATGGCAGACAGCACTGCCACGACCACAAGGATAAACACCGACAGCGCCGCCGCATAGTTGAACTTGGGCGTCTCGACAAACGAGATGTTATAAATATAGTGGGTCAGTGTCATGGTCGCCTTGCCGGGACCGCCCGCCGTCAGGTTGACGGACTCATCAAACAGCTGCAGCGTGCCGGAGGTGGACATGATGGCAGTCAGCAGGATGGTGGGCTTCAGCAGGGGAATCGTCAGGTGAACAAACTGCTGGAACGGGGAAGCGCCGTCGATGCGGGCCGCTTCGTAGATCGAGTAGTCGATGTTTTGCAAACCGGCAAGATAAAAGACCATGTTGTAGCCAGTCCAGCGCCAGACCAGCGCAATAACGATGACCCAGCGTGCCGCCCATGCGTTCTGGAACCAATCCACTGTGGGGATGCCCACGGTGGACAGCACCCTGTTGACCAGACCATCATTGGCAAACAGGGATTTGAAAATCATCGAGTAGGAGACAAGCGACGTGGCGCAGGGCAGGAAAATCATCGTGCGGTA
>ENA-USUG01005035-USUG01005035.1-human-gut-metagenome-genome-assembly--contig:-NODE-5035-length-15628-cov-5.042955_pt1 | contig 15628 bp, 14 predicted proteins | sample MGYA00250059_ERZ773394 | MGnify/ENA primary metagenome ERZ773394 (study PRJEB29103, sample SAMN06111957) | human gut metagenome | biome: human gut; feature: ankylosing spondylitis patient; material... | reverse complement strand
AAAGCCACTGGTTCCGTGACTTACAAAACAAATTACCTGATCAATAATGATGTGAATTCCACAACTTCGAAAAAAAAAAAAGCAAGAGAGCTGGGGATTCCGATCCTTTCGGAGGAAGATTTCCTGAAACTCTTGGAGGGGGAAAAACATGCCGATTAAAATACAAAAGGATCTGCCGGCAAAAGCCATTTTGGAATCAGAGAATATTTTCGTGATGGATGAAGACCGGGCCATGAGCCAGGATATCCGTCCACTGGAGATCCTGATCTTAAATCTGATGCCGTTAAAGGAAGAGACGGAGACCCAGCTGTTGAGAGCTCTGTCCAACACGCCTCTGCAGATCGACTGCACCTTTCTGATGCTGTCTACCCATGTATCCAAAAATACGTCGGCCAGCCACATCAATAAGTTTTATGTTACTTTTGAGGAAATCCGCAAGAAACGGTTCGACGGTATGATCATTACCGGCGCACCTGTGGAAATGATGGAATTCGAGGAGGTCAATTACTGGAAAGAGCTGTCCATGATCATGGAGTGGAGCAAAAAACATGTGACCTCCACCCTTCATATCTGCTGGGGAGCACAGGCGGGGCTTTACTACCATTATGGGATCCAGAAGTATTTAAGAGAGAGCAAGCTCAGTGGCATCTACAGCCATAAGGTACTTCATCACCGGGTTCCACTGATGCGGAGCATGGACGATTATATCATGGCGCCGCATTCCCGCTATACAGAGGTCCGCAGGGAGGATGTGGAGAAGCATCCGGAACTGATCATTCTGGCAGAGTCCGACGAGGCGGGACTGTTCCTGATCATGAGCCGCGATGGCAGGCAGATCTTCGTGCAGGGCCATCCGGAATACGATCGTATGACCCTGGACGGTGAGTACCACCGGGATCTGGGCAAGGGCATCAACCCGCAGATCCCGTGCAATTATTATGAAAATGATGATCCAACGAAGAAACCGGTGTTATGCTGGAGAAATATGGCCAATACGCTTTACAGCAACTGGCTGAACTATTATGTATACCAGGCAACTCCTTATAAGCTTGAGGAAGATGCGGAGTAGGGATGTAAAATCTGCCCCTGGCGCTTGACGAAAGACGCCAGGGGCATTTATAATAAAAAAGTAAGGTTCCGGTTCTTTCTGAACCGATTTTACCGTTGTTTTTGTCGATCGATCATGAAGATACAGGACAACGATCCAGGTTTCAAGTTTCAAGCGGCAGTTCGCTGCATACTTTCCGAGAACGAGAAAACATAAGACAGAAGGTGGTGCCTTTGACGTAGAAAATAAGTCCGTGAATGCAGCTTTGGAGAAACGGAACGGGAGGTTACTGTTTGTACAAAGCGTGGACAGTAACAACGTGAGAAACCGTTACTGTTCACGCGTTGCGCAAACAGTAACGAGAAACAACAGCTGGGAAAAGACAATAAAAGGATTGACTTTTCACAGCAAGTATATTATGATTACATTAACAAGAACATTTGTTCGTGATGGAGGAAAAGAATGGATAAAGCGGAGAAGATGAAAGCCCTTGACGCGGCTTTGACACAGATTGAGAAAGCATATGGAAAAGGTTCTGTGATGAAGTTAGGTGATTCCGGGGCTAATATGAACATAGAGACTGTACCGACTGGTTCTTTAAGTCTGGATCTGGCGCTTGGACTCGGCGGTATTCCGAAGGGACGTGTAGTAGAGATCTACGGACCAGAGTCCAGTGGTAAGACAACCGTTGCCCTGCATATGGTGGCAGAGGTGCAGAAAAGAGGCGGTATCGCCGGATTTATTGATGCAGAACACGCTTTAGACCCGGTTTACGCGAGAAAGATCGGTGTTGATATTGATAACCTGTACATCTCCCAGCCAGATAACGGCGAGCAGGCGTTGGAGATCACCGAGACCATGGTTCGTTCCGGTGCAGTCGATATCGTGATCGTGGACTCCGTAGCAGCCCTGGTTCCGAAAGCAGAGATCGACGGAGATATGGGTGAGTCCCATATGGGTCTACAGGCGAGACTGATGTCCCAGGCTTTAAGAAAGTTAACTGGTATTATGAGCAAGTCCAACTGTACGGTGATCTTTATCAACCAGATCCGTGAGAAGATCGGCGTCATGTTCGGTAACCCGGAGACGACTACCGGTGGACGTGCGTTAAAGTTCTACGCATCTGTCCGTATGGATGTCCGCAGAACCGACAGTTTGAAGCAGAACGGCGAAGTGGTAGGTAACCATGTCCGTGTGAAAGTAGTGAAGAATAAGATTGCTCCGCCGTTCAAAGAGGCAGAGTTCGATATCATGTTTGGACAGGGCATTTCCAAGGAGGGTGATATCCTGGATCTGGGCGTGAAGTTAGATATCGTGGAGAAGAGTGGCGCATGGTACGCATATGATGGCACGAAGATTGGTCAGGGCCGTGAGAATGCCAAGATCTATCTGAAGGATAACCCGGCAGTATGCTTAGAGATCGAGAACAAGGTCCGTGAGCACTATGGACTGCAGCCGACGGAAGCAGTGGAGGTGCAGGCGGCAGCTTCTGAAACAGCAGCAGATGCTGAAGTAAATGAGTAATCGTCAAAGTACGAAACCCTTACACAGGAAAATGATGATTGGATGGATATACATTGGAGATAATCATCGGAATATACCAGTTCATAACAGGAGGCAGACATGCAGATCATGGCAGTTACTCCTTTTGACAAACGAAGAAGCAAAGTCCTTATCAGTGAGGACTTTGCCTTTGTTTTATATAATGGAGAGATCAGAAGATATCATATTGAAGAAGGGGCAGAACTGACGGAGGAGAGGTACCGCCAGATCTTAGACGAGGTCCTGCGGAAACGTGCCAGGGAACGGGCGATTTATCTCTTAAAAGAGAAAGACCGGACTGAGGCAGAGCTGACGAAGAAGCTGAGAGAAGGCTTTTATCCGGAAGAAGTGATCCGGGAAGTCTTAGAACTGTTTAAAGCACGCCACTACATTGATGATGAGGAATATGGCAGGCGTTATCTGGATAACCACAGCCAGAAGAAGAGCCGCAGACGTCTTCAGTATGACCTTCAGCGGAAGGGACTGGACCGGGATCAGATCGAAGAATTGCTGGAAGAGATCGAGGTGCCGGAGGAGGATCAGATCAGGGGATTTCTTCAGAAAAAAGGCTATGATCCGGAGCAGACCGATCAGAAGGAAAAGGGAAAACTCATGATGGCATTAGCCAGGAAAGGTTTTGCCTATGAAGCCATCCGAAGTGTCATGGGAGAGTGGCTAGATACTTGACATAATGCACAAAACCGTTTAAAATTGTAGTGTTGTATTATTGTACAATGAAAACTAAATAAGGAGGTGCTCCTGTGTTATGGGGACTATTGTAATAGCAGTAGCAGTAGCAGTCACAGCGATCATTGTGGCGCCTATTACCTGGTTCGCAGCGGTCACACACCGTAAAAATGCTTACGAAAGCAAGATCGGCAGTGCAGAAGAGAAATCCAGAGAGATTATCGATGAAGCATTGAAGACCGCAGAGACAAAGAAGCGCGAAGCTCTCCTGGAAGCTAAGGAAGAGTCCATCAGGACGAAGAATGAATTAGATAAAGAAACAAGAGAAAGAAGAGCTGAGCTTCAACGTTATGAACGAAGAGTTTTAAGCAAGGAAGAAAATCTGGACAAGAAGTCCGAATCATTGGAACGCAGAGAAAGTGGTTTGGCAGCTCGTGAAGAGAGCCTGACCAAGAAACTGACAGAGGCAGATGAGCTTCGTGAGAAGAGACAGCAGGAACTGGAACGTATTTCGGGGCTGACCTCCGAACAGGCGAAAGAATACCTGTTGAAATCAGTAGAAGACGATGTCAAACATGATACTGCGAAGATGGTCAAAGAGATGGAGACCAGAGCCAAGGAAGAAGCAGATAAAAAGGCGAAGGAATACGTCGTGACTGCAATTCAGAGATGCGCAGCAGATCATGTGGCTGAGACAACGGTATCCGTTGTACAGCTTCCAAATGATGAGATGAAGGGCCGAATCATTGGTAGAGAGGGCCGTAATATCCGTACTCTGGAGACTATGACTGGCGTTGAGCTGATCATTGATGATACACCAGAGGCAGTCGTATTATCCGGTTTTGATCCGGTACGACGGGAAGTAGCAAGAATCGCACTGGAACGTCTGATTGTGGACGGACGAATTCATCCGGCCAGAATCGAAGAGATGGTGGAGAAAGCACAGAAAGAAGTAGAAGCCAACATGCGTGAGGATGGCGAGGCAGCTGCCCTTGAGGTAGGTATCCACGGTATCCATCCGGAGTTAGTAAAGCTTTTGGGTAGAATGAAATTCAGAACCAGCTACGGTCAGAATGCGTTAAAGCATTCCATTGAGGTAGCCCAGTTATCCGGACTCCTGGCTGCAGAGGTAGGAGTTGATATCCGAATGGCGAAACGCGCCGGTTTATTACATGACATTGGTAAATCCATCGACCATGAAGTAGAGGGTTCCCACGTAAAACTGGGTGCAGAACTTTGCAGAAAGTACAAAGAATCCCCTATCGTGATCAATGCGGTAGAGTCCCATCATGGTGATGTTGAACCAGAGAGTTTGATTGCCTGCATCGTACAGGCGGCAGATACCATTTCCGCCGCACGTCCAGGTGCAAGAAGAGAGACTCTGGAGACATATACGAACAGACTGAAACAGTTAGAGGAGATTACCGATTCCTTTAAGGGAGTTGATAAGTCCTTCGCAATCCAGGCCGGACGTGAAGTCCGTGTTATGGTAGTTCCGGAACAGATCAATGATGATGATATGGTTCTTCTGGCTAGAAACATTTCTAAGAAGATTGAGGAATCCATGGAATATCCGGGTCAGATCCGTGTCAACGTGATTCGTGAATCAAGAGTGACTGATTACGCAAAATAAGTGATTAGACAAAAGAGAAAAGCATTATTTTCAGGTGGGAAACTGCCTTTGAAAATGATGCTTTTCTTTTTTCTTACGTTTCCTTGAACTCTATTGACAAGACCGGGAATTCTGAATAGAGTTAAGATAGAAGAAGTGATAAAAGGAAGAAACGATAAAAGAAAAACAATAAAAGGAATAAATGATAGAGGCAAGACAGGAGGAGATACAATGGGAAGAATGAAAAAAATGGTAGGTTTATTATCATTGACCGCACTGCTGACCATTGCCATGAGTGTTCCGGCATTTGCAGCGAAAAAGATCAAAGAGGTATCGATCAGCGTAAGTGATGAATTTAAGATTGGTGAGGACTGTTCTACCGAGGATGTAGAAGTGACCTCCAAGAGTAAAAAATATACCGTTGGTGATGTGGAGATCTTAAATGAGATCAACGAATGGGGACCATCTGACGTACCGGAACTGGAAGTAACCCTGAATGCAGAGGATGGGTATTATTTCTCCATCAGTGCTGCCACGATCAATGTAAAGGGTGGAACTTATGTCAGCGGAAGAAAAGGTGACAGTAATTATTCTGTTATTTTAAAACTGCGACTTCCGGCATTGACGAACCAGGTGGGAACTGTAGAAGAGGCAGGCTGGTCCTCTAAAAATGTGGCGTCATGGAAAGAAACCTACAATGCAGGAAGCTATGAAGTAACGCTGTACCATGATGGTAAGAAGTATGGAACCATCCAGTCAGCAGCGGGAACAACCTTTGATTTCGCTCCATTTATGAAAAAAGCGGGAACTTATACTTATAAAGTACGTGGTGTGAATATCACAGACAGCAAGATCAAAGGTGACTGGTTTGAGAGTCAGAACGGTTCTTACATTGATGAAACTACAGCGGAGAGTTATCGCACCCAGTACGGCAGTGCCATTCCAACCGGAATAACGGAGCCTGGTCAGCAGATTCCTCAGAGTTCCAATGGAGCAGGATGGCAGAAAGATAACAAAGGCTGGTGGTATCGGAATGCCGATGGAACCTACCCAACCAATAACTGGCAGCAGGTGAATGGCAAATGGTATTACTTTGATTCTGTTGGCTATATGGTGACTGGCTGGATCGAATGGAATGGCAAGTACTATTACTGCAGACCGGTTGACGGCGATATGTTAGTAGATACGGTGGTACCAGACGGCTCTGGCCGGAGAGTGGACTCTGCTGGTGCATGGATCCAGTAGGACCTCAGCGGAAACGTTTAAGGAGATTAAAAAGCGAAGCAACCGTGAAGGTGCTGAACAGTTATAAAGTGAAATAAAAGGGGAACAGGTAACCATGGGAGATAAGGTAGTACGTCTGAAAAGAGAGTTAAAATATCAGGGAACGATTTTAAAAATTTACGAGGACACAGTGTTAGCCAATGGTCATGAGGCACATTGGGATTTTATCCATCATGATGGAGCTGCTGCAGTGGTGCCGGTAACGGATGATGGAAAGATCCTGATGGTTAGACAGTACCGCAATGCTTTAAACCGGGAGACTCTTGAAATCCCGGCAGGTAAGCTGGATGCTCCGGATGAGCCAAAGATTGAATGTGCTTACCGGGAACTGGAAGAAGAGACCGGATATCGCACAGAGAAATTAGAGTACTTGATGAGTCTGAATACCACGGTTGCTTTTTGCGATGAGGCCATTGATATCTTTGTGGCAAGAAACCTGATCCCATCTCATCAGCATCTGGATGAGGATGAGTACATTGAAGTAGAAGCGTGGGAGTTAAAGGACCTGATGCAGTTGATCTATGATGGCAAGATGACAGACGCGAAGACTGTAGCAGCTATCAGTACTTATGCCATTAAGTACGGAGCAATGGTATAATTTTCCAAACCGTCTCATAGAATAGTAGCAGCTGTCTGGCTGGTCTGTGCGGCTGGCATGAAGCACTGCGGTGTAGTGGATGCAGACAAAGAAAATGGGGCGGATGGTCATGCGAATCTTAAAAAATCGTTCTTGGAATCAAAAGATAAAATTTCCGATATCCCTATGTATCAGCTTTTTCATAGGAAGTGTATTGGGAGGTGTGATAACCAATCTGCTTAGCAGGGAACTGCTGGAGCAGATTGGTTCTTTTGATTTATGGTATGAACAGTCAGATAGTCTGATCCAGAATTTAAAGAAGCGTCTGGGACAGTTTATGATGGTGTGCTTAGGTGGAATGACTGGATTTTCAGGAATCTGGTTTTATCTGGTTTTTCTGGTTATGGGAGCAGGAGCAGGTGTATGGATCGCAACACTGACTCTTTATGGAGGATGGAAAGGAATATTCCTGTTTGCAGTCCACATGATGCCTCAGTGGAGTTGTTATGGGACTCTCTGTCTGTTTTTGGCGGCCGGATCCAGGAATGGGCTGGATCATATGAAATTACGGGGCTGGATTCTGATGGTTTTGTGGCTATTTCTTGGCGTGTTAATTGAGTATCAGATTGGAAAAATATAATTGCTTTTATAGGCGGTTGAAGATATAATGATAGATAACGCAGAAGTCTATCTAAATCAATCCTGGTCCGCAGTGGTGCGGAGATGGGATTGTGATACAGAAGAAGGGTTTGGAGAAGGGAAAGTTAAGGGACAGGAAATACGAGTATGGAAAATGAGATAAAAGGATTTATGGATTATCTGGCTGGGGAGAAAGGCGCATCGAAGAATACGCAGCTTTCCTATGAGCGGGATATCAACCAGTTAAAAAAATATCTGGAGGAAAAGGGGATCACGGATGTAACCAGGGTTACCAGAACCGTGTTGAATTCTTATGTCCTTTATCTGGAAAAAGAAGGAAGGGCGACAACGACGATTTCCAGAATGTTGGCGTCCATAAAGGCATTTTTTCATTATGAATTTCGAGAAGGCGTGATTAAAAAAGATCCGGCGGAGCTGTTAAAAGCACCGAAAATTGAGAAAAAAGCTCCAGTGATTTTATCAGTAGACGAGGTGAATCGTCTTCTGGCTCAGCCAGAAGGAAAGACGCCAAAAGAGATTCGCGATAAAGCCATGCTGGAACTATTATATGCCACAGGCATCCGGGTATCTGAGCTGATCGGATTAAAGCTGGATGACATCAATATGAACATTGGCTTTATCACCTGCCGTGATGAGCGAAAAGAGCGGACAGTGCCATTCGGCAAAACCGCGAAAAAAGCCATGGAGTCTTATCTGGATTCAGCCAGAACCATTTTATGCGGCGATCAGGAACAGGAGCATTTGTTTGTGAACTGTAACGGAAGCGTGATGAGCCGCCAGGGCTTCTGGAAGATTTTAAAGCATTATGGCAATCTGGCAGGTATTGAGGCGGATATTACGCCTCACACGCTGCGTCACTCATTCGCTGCCCATCTGATCAGCAGTGGAGCGGATATGCATGCGGTGCAGACCATGTTAGGACATTCTGATCTGGCGACTACCCAGATGTATATGGGATATCGTCAACATACAAGCAATAGATAAATTGTAACGCTTCAGTACCTTCATAGTTATGATAAATTCAATATTCTTATAAGATCATGCATTTAACATGAGTGCTATGGGAAAGAGGTTAGTAAATCATTGCCATAAGCAGAATACGATCGGCTATGATGAAAACATCGATTTTATAGATACGGAGGAACACATGAAAACAGTGATTATCGGAATTGCCGGAGGAACCGGTTCCGGAAAATCCACATTTACAAACCGTTTAAAGGACGAATTTAAGGATCAGGTGGCGGTATTATACCATGATAATTATTACCGCGCCCAGGACGATATTCCATTTGAGGAGCGCAAGAAGGTCAATTATGATCATCCAGACGCTTTTGAGACAGAACTTCTCATCGAACATATCAAACAGTTAAAAGAAGGACATGCCATCCAGTGTCCAGTCTATGATTATGCAGCCCACAACCGTTCCAAGGAAGTAGTGGAGATCCAGCCAAAACGGGTGATCCTGTTAGAGGGAATCCTGGTGCTGGCAGATCCACGGTTAAGAGAACTTCTGGATATCAAGGTATTTGTGGAAGCCGATGCAGACGAGCGTATCTTAAGGCGGGTGATCTGCGATGTAAAGGAGCGGGGAAGAGATTTGGAAGGCGTGGTAGACCAATATCTGACAACCGTAAAACCGATGCACTATCTGTATGTGGAGCCGACCAGGGCACTGGCGGATGTGGTCATCAACAGCGGCATGAATCCGGTGGCTTTTGAGATGATGAAGCATAATATCCAGAAGCTTCTGGATGAAGAAGTCTAAAGTCTGGTGTCAGTGGCGGTAACACCATAAAGGAGCGGAGCAGGATAAGAGATCCGTGAAGGAGAAAAATCATGGAAGCATTGGAAACATTAAAAAAGCAGGCGTATGATGCAGCGAAAGAGATTTTAGAGATTGGACGCTGTAAGGCAGGCGATTTGTTTGTGGTCGGTTGTTCTACCAGTGAAGTGCTGGGCGATAAGATCGGTACTGCCTCCAGCCCAGAGGCAGCCCAGGCGGTATTTGCAGGAATCTATCAGGCAGTGCAGGAAAAGCAGGTGTATCTGGCAGCCCAGTGTTGTGAGCATTTGAATCGGGCACTGATCCTGGAAGAAGAGGCAGCCAGAAAATTTGGATATGAGGAAGTCAATGTAGTTCCACAGCCGAAAGCCGGTGGCTCTTTCGCAACTGCAGCTTACCATGCATTTGCGCATCCAACTGCGGTAGAACATATCAAAGCCAGTGCGGGTATGGACATAGGAGATACTTTGATTGGTATGCATCTAAAAGATGTGGCAGTTCCGGTGCGGATCAGTCAGAAGCAGATTGGCAGTGCCCATGTGGTTTGTGCTAGGACGAGAGCAAAGTTTATTGGTGGAGTCCGGGCGATTTATGATGAAAGCCGGTTGTAGAAAAGATAGGCAGAAAAGGAGAAAGATTCTTTTAACAATCATGTTGAAGAGAGTCTTTCTTTTTTGTAGGCAGAATATAGCAAAAATAGACAATAAAAATCAAAACAAGACAATATCAAGGATGCTTTTTCGTGTAGTATGATAATAGGATGGATGAAACATGATATCATAGTAAAAGGAGAGTGTGTATGTCGAAAGATATTCTTTTTATCATTTCAGATCAACATTCCTATAAAGTGCAGGGAAATGCAGGAAATACGATCATCAAAACACCGAATCTGGATCGGTTGGCAAAAGATGGTACGGTAATGCGAGATTGTTACGCAGCATGTCCATTATGTGTGCCGTCCAGGCTTAGTATGTTGTCTGGGCAATATCCAAGCAAAATTCATGCGATGGACAATCAGGCGGTTTTAGATTCTGGAATAGCAACTTTTGTACATGCATTGAATGCAGGTGGTTATGATACCACTTTATGTGGAAGAATGCATTTTATTGGTCCGGATCAAAGACATGGATTTACAAAACGTTTGGTAGGAGATATTACACCTACAATTTTTGGAAATGAGTGGAAAAATCGGAAAGGAGCCGATGGTCTTCCGTGGAACAGAGGACGGATTGAGCAGGTGGCTATTCAGTGTATGGGAGGAGGAGATTCCACGGTATTGGAGTTTGACCGGGATGTAACAGAGGCGGCAATTTCTTACTTGAAAGAGGAGTATGAGCGGCCGCAGTTTCTGTGCGTCGGAATGTATGCACCACATTTTCCGTATATTGCACCGAAAAGGTTATTTGATGATTACTATGAACGTGTGAGATTACCGGAGAAATCTTATGATGCACAAGAACATCCGGTGTTGGAAGGAAAGCTTCGGGATATTGATCCAGAGACCGTTCGTGCAGCAATGGCAGCATACTATGGAATGATAGAATTCATGGATCAGAATATCGGAAAGATCGTGTCAGCCTGGGAACAGTATCTAAAAAGGACTGGACGGGAAGGCATTGTAATCTATGTGTCTGATCATGGAGATTCTAATGGGGAACACGGCTTTTATGGAAAAAATACCTTTTTTGATCCAGCAGTTCATGTGCCGATGATTTTTCAGGGGACTGGAATTTTGAAAGGTAAGGAGATTTTATCACCAGTGAGCCTTCTGGATTTAAGCCCTACGATATGTGATATGGCAGAAGTGGAAAGACCACCAGTACAGGATGGAATCAGCCTGATAGAAGAAATAAGCGGGGAAAAAATGAGGATAGACGAGTCTGATGGGAACGCAGATTTGGATGAACGTGTTGTCATATCAGAACTAAGTAATCGCTTTGGTGCGAAATCCATTGGCAGAATGGCGAAATGGAAGCAATATAAATATGTGACATTTTCTGGTTTTGAACAAGCAGACCAGCTGTTTGACCTGAAGGCAGATCCATTTGAACGGGACAATATTATTCAGGAACATTCAGAAATTGTTCAAAAACTGGCTGGTCGGGTAAAGCAGACGATGATACCAGCAGAGACGGTAATAAAAGATCTGGAACTGGAAAAAGCAAATATGGAAATCATAACGAAATGCAGGCAGGAATCCAGAGAACATTGGAGCGTCAGAGCAGGAATGGCGGAAGAAGCTCCAGTTCCAATGATATCAACAAAAGTAGAGATTTCGTGGGGAAATGTTAAGAAAACGGCAGATAAGTGAGAAAGTAAAGAAGCCATGGGTGAACAAAAATTACCTGAATATATTGAGTATATTAAAAATTTGAATTTGTTAAGTAAATTAGATTTGATTTTAATGGATGAAAATGGAACAGTATTTGCTGATTTTATTAAATGTTCAAAACACAAATTCATTCAGAAACGCCGTAATAAGGCAAGAAAAACTTTCGTAGAGCAGGTTTTAAAAAGAACAGGGGATAAAAAGATTGATCCAGGAATTCAAGAACTTGTGCTTGTGGACAATTATTATTTCTATGCAATGGATGTGTGGATCGAGAAAAAAATGTATGTGTTATGTATGGGACCGTTTTATATCGAAGAACACATTGCGGGGATGTTAGAACCGGATCTTCCATATTATAAAACTTTGGAGTTAAAAACAGCAGTTCAGTTATTTCAGATGCTCCCGTCTGAGAAAATGCAGCAGGAGGATTTTGGGGAGGAAAAAACGGATGCATCCTTGGGTACTCGAGTAGAATTGGATATTCGTGAAATGCAGAGCCTGAATCCTACTTCACAGATTCGTTATAATGCAAGAAATGAAAAGATAATCCGCTCTGCAATTACCAATGGCGATATTGAAATGATAAAAAAATATAATTCTGACTTCGAATACCTTAGTTCGGAGCATTTTATGGCAGGCGAAGAACCAATGAAACGGGCAAGACGAGGGATTTCTGGTGGAAACAGCATTTACTGCCGTGCGGCAGAGGACGGAGGAGCTTCCAGTGTTATGATTCGGAGTATTTGTGCAGATTATGCGGAAAAAATTGAACATGCAGGAAGTGTAGAAGAACTGGCACGGCTGCGAAAAGAAGCAGCACTGATTTATTGTCAAAAAGTCCGGGAGACCAAACAGAAACATTATAGTATTCATGTGAAACATTGCGTGAATTGGATTGAAGAGCATCTGGTGGGAGAAATTACCTTAATGGAAGCAGCAAAAGCCTGCGGAATTTCGTATGATTATTTATCAAGATTGATCCGGAAAGATTGTGGATGCTCTTTTTCGGAACTTGTGCACCGCTCCCGCTGTAAAAGAGCAACTTATTATCTGCAGGAAGAAAATGAGATCTGGAGAGTTGCAGAAAAATGTGGCTATAAAAGTAGTTCGCAGTTTTGCCATGCGTTTCAGCATATCTATGGAAAATCTCCGAAAAAATGGATTCAGGAACAGAATCTGTAAGAAAAGTGAAAACCGAAGATTCAAAGCAAAAACAGAAAATTGAAAGCAAAATCAGACAATAGAAAGAAGTACGGATTGATTATAATGAAGCTATCTTAAAAGAAAAAGGAAAGGAGCCAGATGAAACCGAATATCATTATTTTCAATCCAGATGAGATGCGGGCAGATGCAGTGGGACATCTTGGAGAAAATGGAGCATGCACACCGTTTCTTGATGAAATGGCAAGGACAGAAGCTGTTTCATTTCGAAATGCCTTTTGTCAGAATCCAGTGTGCGTTCCGAGCCGCTGTAGTTTTACAACCGGTCTGTATCCGCATGTCAGGGGACATCGTACCATGGCATACCTGCTCCGACAGGGGGAAGAATCTATTTTTAGTGAACTGAAAAAAGATGGATATTATGTCTGGATGAATGCCAGAAACGATCTGGTGGCTGCACAGGATGAAAAACTTTTAGAAAGCCATGCTACAGAAATTTATTATGGAGGCAGAAGCAAAAAAGCACCGGGGCCATTGCCGGATCAAAAGGGAAAAAGCCCTTTAGACTTTCAAGCAATGTATGGAGGAAAACTGGGGCTGGATGAACAGGGAAAAAACTATTCCAGAGATGACGAAGATCTGGATGCGGCGATCGGACGAATCAAAAATAAACCAAAAGATCAGCCATTATGTTTATTTTTAGGACTGGCATATCCCCATCCTCCTTATCAGGTGGAGGAACCGTATTTTTCCAGAATTGACCGGACGAAATTGAAACAAAGGATCAAGGCAGAAGAAGGAAGCGGAAAGGCAAAAATAGAAGATGCCATCCGGGCAAACCAGAAACTTCAGGGATATACAGAAGAACAGTGGACGGAATTGAGAGCTACTTATCTTGGCATGACATCAAAGGTGGATGAGCAGTTTCAAAAGCTGTGCAATGCCCTGAAAGAAGCAGGAGAATACGATAATTCTGCGATATTTTTTTTCTCAGATCATGGAGATTTTGCAGGAGATTATGGGCTTGCAGAAAAGGCACAAAATACGTTTGAAGACTGTCTGACGAATGTACCATTTCTGATCAAACCACCGAAAGGATATGGAATTGATCCGGGAATCAGTGACAGTTTAGTGGAACTGGTTGATTTCTATGCAACAGCCATGGAGATGGCACAGGCACAGCCAGCACATACGCATTATGGTCATTCGTTGACTGGAGTGTTAAAAGATAGAAATTTGGAAATACGGGAGTTTGTTACCTGTGAAGGGGGAAGAAACCCGGAGGAGATTCACTGCGACGAGTTCCACGCAGCAGGACCCGGGGGGACAACACCATACAGTCCCTATTATGCGAGACATCTGGCCCAGACAGATTCAGAAGCTCACGCAAAAGGATATATGATACGAACCAAGGAATATAAGTATGTCGGGCGTGTCAACGGAGAGGATGAGTTTTATGATCTGGCTGGAGATCCACAGGAATTGCATAATGAGATCAACAGCGGCCGATACCTCGAAAAAATCAGAGAAATGGAGAAAATGTTAAGAATCTGGCTGATGAGGACGGCAGATGTGGTGCCATTTGATTATGATAAACGATTTTCCCAGACCATGGTGTGGGAAGAAATCAAACGGATGGTACCGCCGGAGTATGCAGAAGAATTCCAGGAAAAGGTAAGAAGCGGAACGAATAAATTCCTGATTGTGGCAGAATGTCAGAGACGATTTGGAATGTATTGGAATGAGGATAACAAGTAAGTGGGGGAAAGATAACAATGACGGATAAAAATAATAGATGGATGGAGCTTTTGTGTTTGCCTTTGATTGCCATCACAGCAAATCTGATAACAAGTTTTACCGGATTTTTAAGCTATTATCTAAATAATGTGGTGGGTTTTGGAGTTGTGTTAGCGGGAAGCTTTGTAACAATCTTTCGTATCTGGGATGCGGTAACCGACTTGGGAATGGGTAATCTTGCAGATAAAACAAACACAAAATATGGAAAATTTACGCCATATATGCTGGCAGGTGGAATTGGAACGATGGTGATTGGACAGATTATGGTAAATCTTCCGCCATTACTGCCGGAAGGCGGAATCCGAAAGATAGTTTTCGTGATGTTATATCTGTTGTTTGTAATTTGTACCACCATGCAGGTAAGTGGTTTGCGTTCTACTCCTCAGGTTTGTTTAAAAGGAGGAAAAGATCGAGCAACCTACGGCATGATCAATGGTATTTATCTTACGATTTTTTATACCGTTGTGAATATGTATGTGTATTCCAGGCTGATGCCTTCAACAAGAGGATTTAATCTGGCATTCTTTAAGATATTGATCACTGTATACACGATAACTGGTTTTATCTGCCTGTTGATTTATCTGTTCTTTTATAATAAATATGACCGTATTGCATCCGAGAGAGAAACAGGAAAAAAAGCAGAAAAAATCAGTCTTGCAGATGCCATACACCTTTTCAAGACCAATACACCATTTCGTATGCTGATTCTTTCAGCAGGAACTGATAAATTAGCAACAACTCTGCAGGGAAATGCAACAGTTGTGATCATTATGTATGCGATTGCAGTAGGAAATGCAAAACTGAATTCAGCGGTGAATAAATACACGATGATTCCAAGTATTATCATGATTCTTCTTGGTCTGGGCGCAATTGGACGCAAATATGGAACAAAAAAGGCAATGGTAGTCTCAAGCTGGGGCGGAGCGATCACCTGTGTGCTTTCGATTTTATTGTGGATATTTGGTAATTATAAGACATTAAATTTCCCAGGCTATGATGGGTTTATAGGATGGAGCAGCTTTACATTGATCTTCCTGGGGCTGTTTGTGATCATGAAAGGTTTTAACATGATCGGAAGCAATGTATTAAATCCAATGTTAGCAGATGTCATTGATTACGAGTATTATAAGAGTGGAAAATATTGT
>ENA-USUG01005018-USUG01005018.1-human-gut-metagenome-genome-assembly--contig:-NODE-5018-length-15669-cov-4.935800_pt1 | contig 15669 bp, 11 predicted proteins | sample MGYA00250059_ERZ773394 | MGnify/ENA primary metagenome ERZ773394 (study PRJEB29103, sample SAMN06111957) | human gut metagenome | biome: human gut; feature: ankylosing spondylitis patient; material... | reverse complement strand
ATGGAGAAAAGTTTATGAGTGGTAAAAGTTTTAGTGTCTGGCTGAACAATGAGTATCTTCCTAAAAATCCAGATAAGCTATGGATTAAGGAAGTCAGTTCAAAATCTGTAAAGCGTTCAATCGAAAATGGCTGTGTCGCGTTTACCAGATTTTTCAAACATCAAAGTGCTTTTCCTAATTTTAAAAAGAAGGGAAAATCTGATGTGAAGATGTATTTCGTAAAGAATAATCCAAAGGATTGCCGATGCGAAAGACACAGAATGAATATTCCATCACTTGGTTGGGTTCGTATGAAAGAAAAAGGATACGTTCCTACTACCAAAGACGGGTATGTGATGAAAAGCGGTCATGTTTCGATAAAAGCTGACCGATACTATGTTTCAGTTCTTATAGAAATTCCAAATAACAAGACAGCTGATAATTCCAAGGAAGGAATTGGCATTGACCTTGGATTAAAGGATTTTGCCATTGTTTCGAATGGTAAAACTTATAAGAACATTAACAAATCTGCAAAAGTAAAGAAACTTGAAAAACAGCTTATTCGAGAACAGAGAAGTCTTTCTCGAAAGTATGAGAATTTAAAGAAAGGAGAGTCCACTCAAAGAGCGAATATACAGAAACAAACGCTCAAGGTACAAAAACTTCATCATAAACTGGATAATATCCGTACTGATTACATCAACAAAACAATCGCAGAGATGGTAAAAACCAAACCATCTTATATAACGATTGAAGATTTAAACGTATCAGGAATGATGAAGAACAAACATCTTTCAAAGGCAGTTGCTTCGCAGAAGTTTTATGAATTTAGAACAAAACTTCAAGCGAAATGCAAGGAAAACGGAATTGAACTTCGTGTAGTAGACAGATGGTATCCATCATCGAAAACTTGCCACTGTTGCGGAGCGATCAGGAAAGACTTAAAACTTTCAGACAGAATCTTCGAATGTGACTGTGGTTATATCGAAGACAGAGATTTCAATGCCGCACTTAATCTGAGAGATGCTACGACTTACGAAGTTGCATAAATAAACGCAAACGTAGGTATGTACCGTGGGCTTACACGGGAATTAACGACTGTGGAGTGTACAAGAACTTGTGAGTAGATATGATTTTGGTCAATCCAAAGCATACACGATGAAACAGTAAGTAAAACTTGTGAGAGTTTACACTATCTCGATGTGAGTATATTTACACACATTTTGAGTGGCAGATTTTTATGAAGGTACTTACATTTGGCGAGATCATGCTCCGCTTAAAAACACCAGAATATTTGCGCATCGTGCAGGCAGACGGATTTGAAGCCAGCTACGGCGGTGCAGAATCCAATGTGGCAGTTTCTCTTGCCTCTTTTGGCGATGAGGCGGCCTTTGTCACAAAACTGCCGGAAAACCCGGTAGGCGAAGCAGCCTTAAACGAGCTGCGCCGTTATGGAGTTGATACCTCTCTTGTTTTAAAGGGAGGCCCACGGCTTGGCATCTACTACTTTGAAAAAGGCACCAACATCCGTCCCACCAACGTGGTCTATGATCGGGCTGGAAGTTCTATTTCTGTGGCGGATTCCAGCGAATTTGACTGGGAAAAGCTGCTGTCCGGCATTGGCATCTTCTATTTTTCCGGTGTGACCCCGGCGATCAGCGATTCCATCGCCAGGGCTGTAGAAGAGGCTCTGATCTACTGTCATGCCCATCACATCCAGGTAGTCTGCGATTTAAACTACCGCTCTAAGATGTGGAGCTGCGAAAAGGCCCAGTCTGTCATGAAAAAGCTGATGCGCTACGTGGATCTGTGTATTGCTAATGACGAGGATTTTGAGTCCACGTTAGGGATTCACGCCTACGATGGCGATGTTGCCCACGGAATCGACCAGATCGACTCCTACCGCCGTGGCATGCAGGAGATCCAGCGCCAGTACCCTGGCTGCAAAGCAGTAGCCAGCGTGCTCCGCAATGTGACCACCGTAGAAGATGGCGAATGGATGGGCATTTACTTAAAGGATGGCAAATTCTATGACAGCCCGATCCATACGGTTCACAGTTTGGAGGCCGTTGGCGCCGGTGATGCCTTTGCCGGTGGGCTTCTTCACAGCCTGATCCACGGTTTTGATCCTCAAAAGCTGATCGATTTTTCCATCACAGCCAGCGTCATGAAGCTGATGATCCAGCATGATTTTAACCTGGTCAATGAAAAAGAAATTCTCCGGATCATGAAGACCGGAGAATCTAATATCCAAAGATAATTCTATTTATATTCTGCACTGGAACTGATGGGAACCAGATCCCACCTCATACACCTGTTCTTTACCGGGAAGTATCACTCTGGAAGTGGTATTTTCCGGTATTTTTACGTTTAGTGTAAACAGCCCCTGTTCCAGGGTCCACGCTACTTTCAATTCTCCATATGGCGTATGGCATCCACCCTTCACCCAGGTCAGACCGCCTCCGGGAACCGGTGCAATGATACTTTTCTGATATCCTGGATATTCCTCATCCGTATCGATTCCAAGAACGGTGCTATAAATCCAATCCCCAATACATCCATATGCATAATGATTAAAGGAATTCATCCCGTCACTCCAGAAACTTCCATCGGTTCTGATACTATCCCAATGTTCCCAGATTGTTGTCGCGCCTTTGGTAACCGCATAAAGCCAGGACGGATAATCCGTCTTCATTAAAAGTCCATAAGCAAGATCGGTTCTTCCATTCTGTTTTAATACATGACAGATCTGAGGTGTTCCAAGAAATCCTGTACTGATCCCTTTCCACTCTTCTAGAAGTCGTATCAGATCATTTACTGTATTTTCCCGGAATGTTTCTCCCGTTAGGCCAAATGCCAGCGCCAACACCTGAGCAGTCTGAGTCTGGGCCTTTAAATGACCATGTTCATCATAAAAAGTCTTCTGAAATGCTTCCTGGATACACCGGTAAAGGTCTGTATATCTCTTTTCATCTTCCACCTTTCCTAGCTCCTTTGCCGCTTTTATCACGTTCAAAACGGAATAGGAATAATAAGCAGTTGCCGTCAGATCATTAGGTGTTTTCCCGAACCTGCTTCCTGAATCCGCATCCAGGGCCAACCAGTCCCCATACTGATAACCGCGATTCCAGATGGTTCCATGCTCCGCCTTTTTGTGGATATATTCCACCCACTGCTTCATCATAGAATAGTTTTCTTCCAAAATACGGATGTCACCAGAATACCGGTAAACCATGTACGGACACACAGTCGCCGCGTCTCCCCAGCCACAGGCCGAGTGATTGGCTTCTTCATCCCGCACATCCCGGTTCTGGAACGTCAGAATATCCGGCACCACATAAGGAATTCCACCATCTGGAAGCTGGGCCGCCTGTAGATCCCGCAGCCATTTCCGGAAAAATGGTGCTGTTTTCATCAAATAAGACGCTGTCCTGGAAAATACCTGGATATCTCCCGTCCATCCAAGGCGTTCATCTCTCTGTGGGCAGTCCGTCGGAATATCCACAAAATTTCCCTTCATGCCCCACCGGATATTGGCTTCCAGCCGGTTCAACAGCTCATTGGAACAGGAAAAATACCCGGCCTGAGAAAGATCTGAATAGATTACCAGGCCTGTAAAACGCTCCAACTCTGGTTCTCCTGGAAAATGGTCAATCCGCACATACCGAAAGCCCTGCCAAGTAAAATGCGGCGTAAAAACTTCTTTTCCTTCCCCCTTCAGGATATATTTCACCCGCTGTCTTGCTTCTCTCAGATTCCCCGTATAGAGATTCCCCGCCTGATCCAGAATTTCCCCATGACTGAGTTCCACATAATCTCCAGCCTCACCTTCCGCCTCCACTAAAACCCATCCTACCATGTTCTGGCCAAAATCCAAAAGTAGTTCTCCATTGGGGGTACGAAACATCTTCTCGGGCCTGCGCTCTTCCATTTTTTTTACAAACACACCGTCCATTGGTGTCATAGGCTCTTTTCTCTGCTCTGACACTTGTGCCAGAGACCAGCTTTCCGTTTCATCCTTCTCCAGTCTGGCATCCCATATCTCACCGTGGTAAATTTCTGAATAAACCGCCGGAGAACGCCTCCATTTCCAGGATCCATCCGTCACCAGCCACTCTTCCCGTCCATCTGCCAGACGCAGCAGCAACATTCCGTTAAATCCGGTGCAATGTCCATAAACGCCCCGCAAATGGATCCAGCCAGCCAAATCCCCCTTATACCAACCAGGTCCCACATGAGCCCGGATCACATTTTCCCCCTTTCGCAGAAGCTCTGTCACCTCATAAGTCTGAAACAACAGCCGCTTTTGGTATTCTGTCCATCCAGGCATCAGAACCCCGTCTCCCACCTGTTTCCCGTTAATGGAAAGTTCATAGATTCCATGGGCAGTTGCAAAAAAATACGCTTCTTTAATTCCTTCCTCCGGAAGTGAAAATGTCTTTTCAAAATAAATTCCCTGGGAAAGTCCAAAATCAGCCTCTGTCTCCCCACTAATCCAGGCTCCTTTCCACTCCCGATCCGCCTCAAAAAGCGGTGTGACAAACGTCTGGACCTCCGATTCCGGTCCTTTTCCATCTGTGTCCCAGAGACATACTTTCCAGTAATATTTCCATGCCGGGTGTAAAAGTGCTCCTCCATAAGGCACACAGACACTTTTCCCCGATTCACAATATCCACTGTCCCACACCAGCATCTGAAAATCCGGAGTCTTAGATACCCAGATGTGATACCCCGACTGTACAACTGGATGAACATCTCCTGTCATTTCCCAAGAAAATGCCGGAACCCGTCCTATCATTCCAATGGGATTTTTCAAATGGTCACACAACAGATTTTTCGCCTTTATCATATACATTCTCTCCTATCACCACAAACATCATCCTTTTACACCGCCTGCCGTAAGCCCTGCAATAAAATATTTCTGAGTAAATAAAAACAAAAGATACAAAGGTGCAATTACAATGATGATCGCTGCACAAAGCTGCGGCCAGTTGGTAGAAATCTGTCCTTTAAAATTCAAAAGTCCAACCGTTAACGGCAGTCCCTTATCCGTTAACAAAGTAGAAATCTGCGCCCACATCAATTCTCCCCAGACAAAGTTCAGATTCATGGTCGCAACCGTACAGATGGCACTTTTCATCAACGGCAGTGTAATGGCAAACAGGCTTCGGATTTCACCACAGCCGTCGATTCTTGCCGCTTCCAGAAGCTCGTTGGGAACCGTATGGAAAAAATTCTTCAGAATCACCGTAGAGCCTGGTATGGACCATCCCACATAAGCAAGGATCATCGGAACAAATGGAAGTCTCATAAATCCCAGTTTCATCATTTCCACATACAGTGGGATGATGATGGTCTCCGTTGGCAGAATCTGAAGGGCAAATAATAACAACAAAATCCAGTTGGTTCCCGGAATTTTCAGTCTTGTTAGCGCATAGGCCGCCATGGTGGAAAATAACTGGATAAACGCAATTGAAAGCACCGTAATCAGAACGCTGTTAAAGAAATACTCTCCAACTTTTCCGGTAAAAAACGCTTCGATATAATTTTTATATAAAAACTGCTTTGGCCACGCCCAGATATCCGCATAAAATTCCGGAAGTGTTTTTAAGGAAGTGAATGCCGCAAAAATTACCGGATAGATATAGATCACTGCCGTAAGGATCAGAACCAGGCGCATTCCTATGCATAATATATCTTCACGATTCCATTTCCGTCTGAAAACCGTTTCTTTTTTAATATTCATAGAACTCACTTCTCATCGCCCTCCTTACTACTGTAATGCAGATTAGAACCAGAATTGTAAACATCAGGCCAATTGCAGACGCATATCCGAATTTATTATAAGTAAATGCGTTCTGGATCATGGCAATGGGAACCGTCTTAGACATGGAACCCGGTCCGCCCTGGGTCATAGTCCAGACCATATCGTAGGTTTTAAAGGACCACATAACTTCCATGGAAAATACCATACAGATCGTCGGCTTGATCAATGGCATAATAATCATTTTCACCTGCTTGAAATAGTTTGCGCCATCCAGCTTTGCAGACTCAAACAGAGACATTGGAATTCCCAAGATTGCAGTATAAACCATCATCATGATCGTTCCACTTCCTTTAAATCCCGACACCACCGCCAGTGTGGCAAGAACCAATCTAGGTTCCGAAAGCCATGCGTGCTGAAGAGATTTCAATCCCATTAGTGCCAGTAAATTGTTTAAAAGTCCATCATCCGGAGACAGAACAAACACAAACAGAAGTCCTGCTACCGTCATTGGCATCATGCTCGGGCTGTAAAAAATAAACCGAAATACGGAGCCTTCCCGCGATCCCATTTTATAGATCATCAATGCCAGAATGATTCCAAGTCCCATAGACACTGCAGTTGATGCCGCAGCAATCACCATGGAATTCCATACGGTTTTTAAAACCGCCCGGTCTGAAAAAAATTTCTTATAATTATCAAATCCGATCCATTTCATGGTACTATTACCATTCCATTCACACATAGATAACACGCAGTTCCATACAATCGGAATTAGGGTTGTGAAAATCACCAGAACAGTCGCTGGAAACAAAAACAGAAGCCCTATAAACATCAATCGCCGTTCTAACTTATTATATCTTTTCTTCTGTTGCTTCATTTAATTTCCTCACTTTTGTCGATTAATTCTATCAAAACCTACGGGGACGCTTTGGCGTCCCCGTATCTGTTTCCACACTGTTACTGGGCAGATGTTCTTAAAGACTCCAGTTCATCCAAAGTGGCTTCTTTATCATAGAAATAATTTGCTCCAATGTTGTAGTTTATATAATCATTAATCTCTGCAGATATCGCAGTAATTTCCTTCGGGTATACTTTCGCAGAATCTCTGGAAAATTCTTCGCTGACCGTACCTTCTACCTTGGCTGGAACCACATCTCCATTTTCAATCATCATGGCAAATACATCTTTACTAGTCAGATATTTCAAAACATTGATGCTTGCTTCCACATTTTTGGTATTTGACGAAATAAAATAACCATCACATCCCCCAAGCACATAATCACATTCTCCTGATGCCATTGTCGGCCAGCTAACTGTCCGTACATTGGTCATTCCTGCTTCTTTCATCATCTCATGGATTTTCTTTCCTCCGTTGTTTACATCAAAGAGCATTGCTACCTTTCCTTGGGTGAAAGCTGCCTTAGTCTGGTCTTTTGTCTGGGTAAAAGCACCATTTCCAGGATATGCATATTCTTTTACAAACAGGTCATTGATCTTATCCATCGCTTCCACAACCTTCTCGTTATGGAAGGAAATTTCTCCCCGGTTGAATGATTCCATCTCCTCTTTAGTATCCCAAATCTGCAGGAACGCATTTCTCTGAAACCAACCCACTCTGGTATCACAAATGGCAAATGGAAATACATCTGTATTGGCCTTAATCTTCTCACAAGCATCTACAAATTCATCCCAGGTCCAGGAATCCTTTACTTCCACACCAGCCTGCTCAAAAATATCTACATTCACGTCAATATCCGGATATACGGTAGTAATCGGAATGCAGTAAAGTTTTCCATCGTACATTCCAATATCTAGGGCATTCTCTGTAAAAATGTTTTTCCACTCCTCGTCCATATACGGTGTCAGATCCAATGCCATATCAGAAGAAACAAAAGTATCCATCTGATTTGGAAACCATTTTACTAGATCCACGGACGCGCCACCGGAAAATGCGGTTTTCACGGTCTTTTCTACCTGCGCCTGCTCCCATGTCTTGGAAGTGATTTTGTACTCCGGGTACATGGTCTTTAAGTTTTCAAATGCGACAGAATAGTATTCTACACTTGGCTCATCAATCAAAAGTACCAGCTCCGCGCTGTCTCCCGCCACTTCCGTTGTACTCTCCGCCTGCGTCGTTTTCCCACCTGATGGCTGTGCCGCTGTCGTTCCACTCTCTGCGCTGCCGCTGCATCCAGTCACTGCCAATCCCATGGTCAATAACATTGCAAACAACTGTTTTTCATTTTTCTTCATAACGATTCCTCCATGTTTATTTTTTACCGTTCCGTTCTTTGGATGAATTCATTATAAAAGAAAATATCTGGTTTCTATATTTGAAAAAGCTACACAATTATACAAAAAACTACAATTTATCTAACTTTGTTCCACGTACCGCCGTCGGTGAGATACCTGTCACCTTTTTGAATATCTGAGAAAAATAAGTATAATCCTTATATCCCACCTGCTGTGCAATCTCATAAATCATCATGTCCGTTTCTTCCAGCATTTTTCTGGCTTTCTCCACCCGCAGACGGTTTAAATACTCCCGAAATGGAATTCCCACCTCCGCCTTAAAAATACTGCTGAAATAATTAGGCGTTTTTCCGATTTCTTCTGCCACCTGTTCCACCAAAATATCTTCCGCATAATGGCTTTTGATGTAAGAAATGGCCTTTTTTACATTGGAAGAATAGGAAAGATTCTGCTCTTCTTCCCATTTTTCGCACATCTGCGCACATTGGTTCTTCCATTCAGACATCAAGTCGCTTAAATACACAAATTCCCGTTTCTGACCTTCTGGCTCTGTTTTCAGATATACCCCCAGCTGCTCAATTCCCCGCTTTACCAGTACACGGATCTGGTCTGCATCTGTTATGTTCTTCTGACGGATCTGCGCCTCCATCTCATCCACTACATGGCCTAACTCCGACCAGTCATGGCGTTCTATCGCCTTGCGATACTCTGGCGGAAGGGAAATGGATTCCTGCTGCTGTTTTTTCTCATAATCGAAAATCTTACAGCTCTCCGGACCTGTTAAAAAACGGTATTGCAGAGCTCCCATCGCACTCTGACAAGCCAGACTGATCTGCTCTACTGCTTTCATTTCTGAAATTCCTGCTGATATGGTAAATTTTTGTTCTCTGGCATAGCTAGTCGCCTGATAATACACATTTTTTAAGAGATTCTGGATATTCATTACATAGAGTGTTGAGTTTTTTACTTTTGAAAGTACCAGAATCTTCCCGTCATATTCCAAAACGGCCTGTTCATCTGTAATTGTCTTTTTCAAAAATTCCAGAAGTTTCCCATCCTGAAGCCGTTTTCCATCCGCCACATCATCCACATCAAGAACCATACAGATCAAATTTTTTACTTCATTTAAACCGGCACCGGTCCGCAGAACATCCATAATGACATTCCGGTCCGTCATCTGACCCCCAAGCACCTCCCTCAACATCTTTTCCCGGTAGCTGGCTGCATACTTCTCATAAATTTCTTTTCCCTTATTTTCTTTCTGAATCAGTTCTATGGTCTCCTGAATAGTCTGGATCAACTTTCCCACTTTTAACGGCTTCAATTCATATCCAGACGCTCCCAGGGTAATGGCCTTCTGACAATAGGAAAAATCCGAATAGGCACTGATCAGGATCACTTTGACCCGTTCATTTTTCTGTTTGATCCTCTTAAGGAATTCCAGGCCATCCATCTCCGGCATCCGGATGTCCGCCAGAACAATCTCCGGCATAAATTCTTCCACATCGGCTAATGCCTCACATCCATCTCCATAGCTTCGCACTTTCGAAATTCCCATGCTCTCCCAGTCAATCCCATCCCTAATTCCTTCTCGGATCTGCACATCATCATCGATGATCATCATTTTCATACCCGTTCCTCCTCTATGGGCAGTCTCACCACCACTGCCGTTCCTTTTCTAGGTTCTGACCGGAAAGTCAGTCCATAATGTTCCCCATAACGCAGTTTCAACCGATCATTAATATTTTTTAATGCAAACCCTTTTCCCCCATGCTTCATCTGTTCCTTTACCTGTTCCTCATCAACCCCAACGCCATCATCACACACTTGGATCATCAGCTGGTTATCCTCTCGGCTTACGGTAATCCAAATCCGCCCTCCTTCTTTTTTCGGCTCCAACCCATGTAAAATACCATTTTCGATCAATGGCTGAAAGATCAGCTTTGGGATCATAACCTGTTCCAGTCCTGGTTCTGCCTGTATTTCCATCTTAACCCGCTTTCCGAATCTGGCCTGCATGATCTCCATGTAGTTATTAATAAATTCTAGTTCACTTTCCAGTGTCACCAGATCCCGTCCTTTGCTTAACACATGACGGAATATCCCAGACAATGCCTCTAACTGATCCGCAACCATATAATCTTTATTTTTGATTGCTTTCCAATGAATAGAATCCAGTGTATTGTATAAAAAATGTGGATTGATCTGAGCAATCAGCGCATTTAACTCGGCCTCCTGCTCCTTAATCTTGGTCGTGTAGACCTCCTCAATGAGTTTTTTCAGACGCGCGGACATCTGGTCAAACTCCTGCTCCAGCATTCCGATCTCATCCAACGGGTAATTTTCCTGTTTCCGTATGAAATCTCCCCGCTTTACCTGTTGAATCTTCACCACTAGGCTACCAATGGGTTCAATCAGATAATGTCTCTGTATCCACGCAAAAATCACCCCAAACAGCAGACACAGGCATACAGAAAAGAACACGACCCTCATTCCTGTCCGCTCCTCATTCATAAAGATCTGGCGCGGAACAATGTTCACAAAATACCAGCCTGTCACTGGACTTTTATAATAAAACGCCACTTCGTTATGCCCTCTGCTCCCCAATGTAGCGTATCCATTTCCCTGTTTCTGATAAGCATCCACAATCTCCTGACTGTACTCTGCCATTGTCCCAAGATCTTCTTTCCGGGTGGATGACAATATCTTTCCATTCTCATCCATCAGTTCCGTGGAAACCGACTGTGGATTCACAAAACCGCCATAATTTTCACTGAGTTCCGCCTCTTTCACATTCAGAACCAGTGCAGCCTCCACACGACTGACATTTTCATAATTATTGATCCCACAGTAATAGGACAGCACGATATCCTCCTGTCCCTTCTCCCCTGAAGCTCTTTTGGCCGATCTTGGACCTCTCCAAAAGCCGGCACGCGGCATGGACAACGCCAGGCTGACTTCCTCTGCCTCCTCCGTATTCAGATAATCCCCCTTTTGAAGCAGAACATCTCTGTCCTTTAAAATACTGATGGACTGATAATACCCACCGCTCCGGATAACTGTATTCATCCAATCTCCTGCAGACGCGTAATCTTCCACATCTCCTTTCTGTGTGATCAGATTCTGTATATGGAAGTTGGTCAGACAGTCATACTTTAATTCCTGTGTGTTCTGAAAAAAATTATCCAGGTTTCCTGCGACCTGCTCGATCAACATCTGGTTGATCTGATATTCCTTTTTTCTGGAGCGTCTCTCCACATACGTGTTTAACACAATTCCTAATACCAAAAGAGGGATGATAATGCACAAACACAGCGCTGTGACCAGTTTTTTCTGCAATGAATAATCACGGTAATTTCCCATATACGTTCTCCCAAAACAACAATCAAAACCTGCCACCATCAGCTTCTTTGGATGCATGACAATGCAAAATAACCCCACAGACGGACGCTGCAGGGTTATCTTCTTATGTCAGTTTATTCGTTCTTCCATTCCGCTACCTTATGTTCGAACCAGATATAGAACACCTTTTTCCCAGATTCTGCAACCAGTGAGTGGTCCAGACCTGCCGTTACATAGCTCCAGTCTCCATCTTCCGTGGTTGTGGTCTCTCCATCTACAGTCAGATTGAAATCTGCTCCATCCAGCGCATAATTGAACTGTGCAACTGACGGATGTCCTTTCTCAATGGTTCCTTCTCCCTCCGCGCACACAATGCCCATCAGCACTCTCGCCAGATTTCCGCTGTGAATAACACTCCAACTTCTGGTATGAGGACCTTTACAGCTCTGGTCATAAGGCTCTGTTTCAGAAAATGTCTTGAACGACGGGAGCACCATATGAGTATCTTCATAAGCTGCATGATCCGATTCCAGCATATCTGTGACGATCTTCATGATCTCCATATCACTGGTGGCGTGAACCGTAAATTTTCTTGTAAAATCCGGAATATAGAAACTCAGCTCATCAATATTGTAAGCTCTCAGTCCATCGGTAATATAACCGGTTCCCTTAGTAAAGCAATAGACTGCAATCTTATCCGAATATACCTCTGGTTCCAGATCATATCCATCTTTCAATACACACTTATATCCATGAACCAACGGATATACGCCTGGAAGCACTTCTACTTCACCATAACCATTTTTTACCTCATACTGAATATCCCGCGCTCTTGCAATAGAAATTGACATTTTGAATACCTCCTCTTTAAATAATGTTTTCTTTTCTACAGAATAGCATTCTTTTGGTATCCAAACTATGGCGCAGAACTACAAAAATATGTAAATATCTATAACTTACTGTCCGTTTATAGCTTCTAATCGTAAATCCTCCAGAGTTTCCATCGTTTTTTCTGGATTGGCATAATACTCCAAGGCAAAACGATAATTAATGTAATCGTAAAGCTTATAGGACAGGTTCATCAATTCCTGTGGATAAACTCGCTCCATCATGGCAGATTCTTCTCCACTATCTTTCAATGGAACTGCCTCGCCCTTCGCCTGAAGCATGGATAACATCGGCTTTCCAGTCAACTCTTTTAATATCTGCACTGCCTCCTCCGGATGTTCCGTACTCTTCGGAATGAAATATCCCTCACAACCGCCTAACAGATAATCACATTTTTCACTTCCCATATCAGGGAACTGAACCACCCGAAGTTTTTTCCATCCAGCCTGTAACATCCGTTCCCGGCTTTCCAGCACCCCGTTATTTACATTAAAGAGCATGGCAATCTTCCCCTGCTCAAAAGCCTTCTCCAACTGCTCTTTATCCTGCGAAAACGCCCCATCCCCTGGATAAGAATAATTTTCCACAAATAGTTCATTGATTTTTTTTAATGCCTGACAGAACCTGGAATCCGACACCGGAATCTCGCCCCGCTGAAAAGCTTCCATCTCTTCCTTCGAATCCCACACCTGCATGCTGGCGTTCCGCATAAACCAGCAGACTCTGGAACTGCTGATTCCAAAAGGGAACACATGGGATGATTCTTTGATCTGTCGACAGACTACTGCAAACTCGTCCCAAGTCCAATTATCTTTCACCGGAATTCCAAGTTCTTCCATAAGTTCCTCATTGACCTCAAGTACCGGATAGACCACCACTGATGGAAGAGCATACAATTTTCCATCATAGATTCCCAAATCTAACGCCCATTCTTCCCATATACTTTTCCAATCTTCATCTACATATGGGGTCAGATCCATCACCATCTGACTGCCAAGAAAGGAATCCATCTGGTTTGGAAACCATTTGACAAGTTCAATGGAATTTCCCTTTACTATGGTGGTTTTCACCTGCTTTTCTACACAATCCAGATTCCATTCCAAAGACTCGATCTCATAGTCCGGAAATTTTTCCTGCAGCCGCCGTTCCATCTCATCATAATATTCCACATCCGGCTCATGGATCAACATTGTCAATGTCTCTTTCTGCCTCACAACCGGTCCTGTTTCTTCCACAGTTCCCATCTCCCGGAATCCACACCCCCATAAAAAACAGGACATCAAAATCAATGCTGTTCTTTTTATCCGCCCTCTCCCCATCTATCAGCCCTTTTTCTATTCTTCCACCTTCGTCAACAGCCCCGTCTCCGAATTCATGATAAATCCACTGATTTTCACATCCTTCGGCATCAGTGGGTGTTCTTTCAGTCCCTTTACGGTCTCATGGACAGAGCTTTCTACAGACTCAAATCCGCCAAGCCAGTTCTCCAGGTTGATGCCACTGTGACGAACAATGTCGATATGCTGCTTATCAATGCCTCGCTTCTCTAAAAGCTCCAGCATCTCCTTTCCATCCATGCCCTGAACACCGCAGTCTGTATGGCCGATGACCATCACCTCTTCTACGCCCAGCTCCAGGATACCGACTAACAGGCTTCTCACCACGCTTCCATACGGATGGACCATGGTACCGCCTGCATTCTTGATGATCTTGGCATCACCATTTTTGATACCAAGAGCTGCCGGAAGAAGCTCGATCAAACGGGTGTCCATACAGGTTAAGATCGCCAGCTTTTTATCTGGGTATTTGCTGGTCAAAAATGGCTCATAGCCTTTATTTTCCACGAATTTCTTGTTATATTCCATGATCTGATCTATCATTGCTGCTACCTCTCTTTCATCTGGGGGAATCACGGTTTCCGAGATATTATAAATGTTTTTCCAATTTCTTTCAATCTCAATCTGAAACTTATCCGTGGAAAATAGAGGCAAAATCTGTTACCACCAAAAACCCGTTGCCAGCATTCCGGATGATATAACAACAGCAAATCCGCATAAGGGATCAATCAGATTCCCTATGCGGATTCGTTATTAGCCATGCTTATTATGCGTCATTGTCCGTATCGGATCACCGATTACATCAGGGAACGATACAGAGCTTTAATCTCCTCAACAGAAGTATCTCTTGGGTTGCCTGGGCGGCATGCGTCTGCGTATGCGGACTCTGCTAAGAACTGAACGTCCTCATCCTTTACGATAGCCTTTAAGTCAGCCGGGATTCCAACATCCTGGGACAGCTTCTTCACTGCGTCTACGGCTGCTTTGCGGTACTCTTCCTGAGTCATATCATCTACGCCCTCAACACCCATAGCCTTTGCGATGTATTTGTATTTGTCACCGGTAAATGGTGCGTTGTACTCCATAACGGTTGGAAGCAGGATTGCGTTAGCAACACCATGAGGAGTATCATAAACAGCGCCTAAGGAATGTGCCATGGAATGAACGATACCAAGACCTACATTGGAGAAGCCCATACCTGCGATGTACTGGCCTAATGCCATGCCCTCACGGCCTTCTGGTGTGTTGGCAACTGCGCCTCTTAAAGAGTTGGAAATGATCTCAATGGCTTTCAGATGGAACATATCTGTCATCTCCCATGCTGCCTTGGTGGTGTAACCCTCGATCGCGTGAGTCAGGGCATCCATACCAGTTGCTGCGGTTAATCCCTTTGGCATACTGGACATCATCTCTGGGTCAATAACTGCAACTACCGGGATATCATGAGTATCTACACATACGAATTTTCTCTTCTTCTCAACATCAGTAATTACATAGTTGATGGTAACCTCTGCTGCCGTACCTGCTGTAGTTGGAACTGCGATGATCGGAACGCATGGTTTCTTAGTTGGAGCTACGCCTTCCAGGCTTCTTACATCCTCAAACTCCGGGTTTGCGATGATGATACCGATGGCTTTTGCAGTATCCATGGAAGAACCGCCGCCAATCGCTACCAGATAATCTGCTCCGGATGCCTTAAATGCAGCAACACCTGTCTGTACGTTCTCGATGGTTGGGTTTGGTTTGATATTGGAATAAATCTCATAAGCCAGACCTGCGTCATCTAATACATCCGTTACTTTCTTGGTAACACCGAATTTTACCAGATCTGGATCAGAGCATACGAATGCTTTCTTAAATCCTCTTGTTTTTACCTCACCGGCGATCTCTTTGATTGCGCCTGCGCCATGATAAGAAGTTTCATTTAATACGATTCTGTTTGCCATTTCGTTTCTCTCCTTTTCATATAATCAATCCTGTAGGAACTGTACCAGAGTTTCTTGACAGATTCCCGGTACTTGTTATGTTATGATACCAGGGTCAAAAGGTCAGAAGTTCGACGCAAGCTTGCTTGCAGGAGAATTTTTGACCTTGGGACCCGCC
>ENA-USUG01005008-USUG01005008.1-human-gut-metagenome-genome-assembly--contig:-NODE-5008-length-15707-cov-6.235956_pt1 | contig 15707 bp, 22 predicted proteins | sample MGYA00250059_ERZ773394 | MGnify/ENA primary metagenome ERZ773394 (study PRJEB29103, sample SAMN06111957) | human gut metagenome | biome: human gut; feature: ankylosing spondylitis patient; material... | reverse complement strand
TGCCATGCATAAGGGCAAATTGCCGCAGTTTAAACGTCATAAGGCTTTCGGACAATATAAAAACAGGACTGCCGGAGGAACTTACTTGGCGTCACCTCTGCGCCGTTTTGTTCATAAATTTCCGGTTGTCCTGTTATTATTAAAATACTTCTGCTTTGCTCTGTGTTTTCGTATCTGGTGGATGTTCCTCCGTACTACTTAGCATTTTATCAAGCTCTACCACGCGCTTACTAAGAGCCAGAAATGTTTCTATGTTTTCAATTCCGCACTTTTTCTGCAACTCCAAGCACAGTATAATCTGGTTCTCTATTATTTCTCGATTCATCATTCCTCCTTCTGATTTTGGGTATAAAAATACCACCTAACCGTTATTGGCTGGTGGTATTATTCTGCGTCTTCCCAACTATTCATTTTTTCACACCGTTTTTTTTCCTTTTCAATGTCCTTTTCCAGTTCTTCAAGAGTTCGTTCCGTATCTTGCACCGGACCATCGTAATATTTCTTGCTCATTATAATTTTCTCCACTTTATTCCGTAGTCCATTTCAAACTGCTCTAACGCTTTTATATTTGCTTCTATGCCTTTATTATATCCACTTTTTCTGTATTTTTCAACAGTCTCATCAAATAATCTTTGGGAAAACGGCTTGTCGCCAACCTCATATACATATACATCTCCATTATGACATACAACAATTCCCTTTCTGTATCCCCTATAACCCGCTGACGCAAAATCTGCTCCAGTCGGAGGAATATTTGTTCCATGATTATGTATACTTATAAGTGTTCCTCTTGGTTCTATTTCTACCGCATCTCTCAGGCTTTTATTATACTCAACTATATTATCTTCTTTTGCAGCAACGCTTTTCCCTTTTATCTTTCCATCGATGACACTAATTAAATACATATCTTCTTTATTAGTTCCGTTTCGATGTACTAAAATGTCGCGTGCTTTCTGCCATATTGCCTTCTGAGTATTTTCATTCTCATCAAGATTCTCAAACTTCTTTCTATACTCCGTGCTCTTTACAAAACCTACATCAACCTTATTGTCATGCGTCTTTTGTGAATACTTGCCGCTAATTCCTTTCTCTGTATTACCATCCGCAAACGATTTCTTCCACTCCTCATACGTCGTATTCTCCGGCACATAATACTTCTTGCCATCTGCTCCGCGTGCAACTCTCTCCCCTGTGGTAAATTCATCGTTGAAATACGGGCAGGTGCATCCCCGGCAATTCGGATGGAACGGTGGCACGGTAACACCAATCTTATAATCTTTCATCGGAAAGTGCTTCCCGTCCATCTCCCCGCAGGTGGGGCAAGTGCGGCTGTCCAATGTCTCAACCACCTCGAACTCTTCCACGTCAAGGTCAGAAAAACACGTTTCCTGTGCCTTTGCAGAAAAAGCGGCTGCTTCCGTCTGAACAATTCGCGCCGCCTGTGATCTGCTCACTTTCATGTTCTGGGATATTTCCCGTATGGCTCGATCCGGCGATTCTCCGGTAATGCACATCCGCGTTAAGGAATCGTGCATACTGTTAATCAGCTTCGTTTTATCCGTCCAAATGCGCTCTGAAAAGTTGCGTCCATCCACCGCCCAGGGCTTATGTATGATGTCATTAACCTTTTCCGGATTAAAGCTCTGCATCTGCCAGCCAACACCGATACCTCGCTGCACTTCGTATGCAGTATGGTAATACTCGGATGTATACAGATTTGTGATATGTTCATCGATGGAATCATGATAATTTCCGTACAGCTTTTCAATCTCCTGCTGTGTCTGCACCTTGAGCGCTTCCAGTCTGCTGATATGCACCTTTGCGGATGCGTTCTCAAGCTGTTTTGCCCACTGCTGATTTATGCCATTCTCGCGCCCGTATTTAATATAATCCTGCACATCCCACCGGAACTCTTCCAGTTCGTCACTGTTAAGCAAACGTCTGGCTTCCACCATTGAAATGCCGTTGTTGGCAGCAAACCGCTGATACCAGGCGTTAATCTTCCCGTCAAGCGCCTGCTCTGCCCGCCGGAACTCCTGCTCAATCTCCTGCACGGTCTGAACGGACGTATCATGCTGTGATTCTTCCAACTGCCGGAAGCGCTCCTGCCAGTATTCACTTGTCCGTTCTCCCATGCAATCACCTCATTTCACTGCTCGGCATCTGCTTTCTCATTGCTATCTGTTTCAGTGCTATTTTTAGATGCATCAAAAGCACCGGCGTAAGCATCTGCCTTCTCCTGCGCTTCCTGTGCCTCTTTCTCCAACTGCTTCAATTCAGCGTCTACATCCTCGACAAGCGGATGCGCTTTGAGAATCGTTTTTTTGCTGACAATCCCAACTGAATCCTTGCAAATCTGTGCCTGTTCCGTGTCATTTTTTACACAAGTGCGGGTCCATGTCTGGATAATTTTCTTGCAATCAATCCCTTCATGGTGGCATATCGCTCTTACCAGGCGGGCAAACCCAAGCTGAAACTCTGTCTCTGTCAGTCCGGCTTTCATTTCAAGCAGTGAATACATAAATTTGAGGGCTTCTCCGCTCTGATTCCCGAAGTTCTCCGGCTGTGGGTCAAATCCCTGCCCCTGCTCAAAAATAGCCTTTCTAGTGGCTTCTAACACGCTGTTGCGGGCTTCTATCGGAATCTCAATGTTGAGCGTACTCACTCCCGGATTACTGCTCTCGTCGCAATCCACCTTGATGGTCTTATACTTTTTCAAGTCCGATAAAAATGAGTTGAGGTCCGTGCCACCATACCCGGACAGTACAAAAATCAGCTCCTGAATATCATCCAAATCATTGATAAAACCGCTGTAGACCTTGTCATATACGTCTATCAGCGGTTTAATGTTTTTCAAATCATTCGTATCCGTGTTATTATTCGGGAATGGAATAAACGGCACCTCTCCGAATTCATGCCGATATTCTGCGGTAAAATCACTGGAATCCGGCACCATGAAAGTATTGTAGTAGAACAGCCCATCATCCAAGGTATCGCCGCTCTTCCGTCGGAATGACCAGCAGCTTTCCTTATCCCAGTATTCATAAATTGCATAGGTATCTCCTGTTTCCTCGTCGATTTCATCGTACATACGGAGAACACCTAGCAACTTCTTTTTCAGATTGTGGGATTCGATGGGGATAATCTGCTTGCTGTCAACTACCGCCCACTGGAATGTTCCATCTTCATCCTCCCAGTAATGAATCCATCCCACCGACGCATTGGCAGCATTGACGCACAGCTCCATGCAGTTTTTCCGGTATTCATCCCCGAGCATTTCTGTCACGATTTCATTTCCATGCTCATTCCCGATATCAAAAAGCGGCGGTGCTGTGAACATATAAGCGGCTTTCTGGTTTACGATGAGTCCGTGAAAGTTCCGGGGGATCCGGTTATCTGCGTTACGTAACGGATTGTCGGGTTCCTCTTTCTCTTTTTCGTCTGTGAGCTTGTCTTTTACCAGAATATCCGTTTCATTCCGGTAGTACCGTTCCGCCTGCATCGCCCGCAAGGAAAACCGTGTATGTCCCGGTTCGTATTTTCTTATGAGTTTTTTCATTACCTCAAGTTCCATGTTCTCACCTCTATTTTAAAATGCTGATGCCGCCCGGCTTGCGAATAATCGTATAACAGAAATACCGAAGAGCATCCATCGCATGATCGTGCTGCTTTACCGGTTTATCCTCGCCACGCTCAGATGCTTTCTGATCCCAGATATACGACCCAAACTCTTTGATCGTATTCGGACACTGGTCACTGATGGCGATTTTCCCTTGATTCAGCAACGATGCCACAAACCGGATTCCATCCAACACATCATTTTTTGCTTTCTTGATCGCATAGCCTCGTTTTTTCAACTCCGCAATGAAGGACGCTGCCGATGGATCTATAATGATCTTCACTGGCTTTATACCACCAAGCCACCGCTCCAGATCATCCGCATACTCACTATCCGTTTTCTGCCTTTCCTCATCTCGGCCGGAATAATAATACTCGCGGCAGCACACCCACCGTCCAGATCGTTCTTTACACCACAGCAGGAACACCGTGGCATTTTGTGTACCATAATCGCAGGATACATAGTAATTTTCGTTAACCAGATCTGACAGATTCGATATCACATGCTTGGCAGTGTCGAACATATCGTAGATAATGCCCTCTGCCATCGCCCACAAGCCACGGATATACCGCCGGTAGAATACACCTGTATACATACTGCGGTATCTTTCCTTGATTTTCTCCGACAGAGATAAATTATCATCCATCGTAAAATGCAGATATAAAATCTCTTTTAATCCCGGATCCCGGTTCTCTGCTGCAGCTTTTTCTCTTATCTCCTGTGTTTTCTTTTTTCCCAGATATCCAGTTGCTTTGTCAATCCATCCCGTCTTGAACCAATGATACGGTCCGTCCGGGTTACAGTTGAACCAATACTTCGATCCCTCAACAGAGCATCGTCCGGTTGCCTGGTTCACGAAGCTTTCCGGCATCAGCGCCACTTCATCAAAAAAGACCCCAGCCAAGGTAATACCCTGGATAAGGTCTTGTGAACGCTCATCTTTGCCGCCAAATATATAAAAGTAATTGGTCGTCTCTCCTCTTGTCACAACGACCAGATTGTCAGCTCTATGGTCTGCTACAGTATAGCCGCGGCTCCGTAACATCACTTCAAGCCAGAACAGTACGTTACGCCGGAAAGAGCCGATTGTCTTTCCGCACATACCAAAGTTCTGACCGTTAAATTGTGTCATCGCCCACATCACAAAGGACAACGACATACATACCGTTTTACCGGAACGGATTGCCCCATCGGCAATGATGCCATCCATATCCTTAACTGGTGATGTATCGCACCACCAATTTAATACCATGCGCTGTTTCTTAGAAAAGGGCTTGAATTTGAATGTCTGCTTAATTTTCTTCATCCATCCAATCCTCCGCGGCACTTCCCTGCAGCGCTTCTAAGAATCCGTCATCCGCAGTCTCTTCCTCATCGTCGGTCTGCACCTTGGCTTTTAACAATGCTGTTTCAGCACTCTGTTTTTCAAGTGCTGCCGGTATCATATAAATTTCCTTAAGATTCTTTAACGCTCCGGTCACTTGGGATAACCCCAGTCTATCAATGGGACCGCTTGCAATGTTGATGCGCTCCGTCTCATCTATGATTTCCTTGGTAGGCTTCCCGATGGCTGTATTATCTTTATATTCAACCGTCTTGACCTTTTTCTTGTCTCTTACAACATACTGTTCCAGTTCGCCTAGTGCCTGTTCTGCTTTCTCTGCCGCCTTATCTGCAATGGATAAAAGGCGTACTATCCTGTCTGCATCCGCATCAGAAGATTTTTCTATCAGCTTTTGGTTTGTCTTTAGTTTGTATTCAGCTCTTTTATCTGACCACTTTCCTGTTGCCGACTGGTCTTTGATGGTTTGAATCGGAATCGAATACTTCCTTGCCAAATCCTCTAAACTGCAAGGCTTTCTGCTTATGTCAGTCACATATTCATGTTCTATCTCTACCCACGATGCATCATTAGTTTGTGTTGCAATCTTTTTCGCAACGTTGCGTTCCTTTTTTTCTTTCTTTTGCAACGTTGCATTACCACCATCATCCCACTTATACCGATTCTTCCAGCTCCGCACAGTTCCCTCAGCTATCCCGAGCTGGTTTGCAATCTCTATCAGCTTAAGCCCTTGCTTATACATTTCAAAGGCTTTGTCCGCTCTCGCATCTTTTGCCTTTGGCAAGGACCATCACCTACCTTTTCTTTACATACAAAAAAGCACCCGTCATTAAACGGGCGCCTTCTCTGGGTTGGGGGAGTTGCAAAAAGCAAATGGCTCTTGGCTCTCTCAATTCACTTCTTGCAGTTTATACTATAGCATTTTAAAAACGAAAAATCCGAAAAAAACGAAATTACTTTTATGCTACTCTCATAAAATTATTAAACTCCATTCTTATGCTATCACCGGTTGCTTTTCTGCCTATCCTGTCTGCTACTCTCTCCCAGCTCATTCCCTCAAAGAACTTATACCGGATGATCCTCTGCATCCGTACCGGTATGCCGTTCATCCACTGCTCCACCTGCAGCTTGATCTCTTCCGACTGGGCTTTTCTCTCTTCCAGCAGTTTCTCTTCTATACGCAACTGCGCATCATCCGTGTATGTGAACGATGTTCCTTCAATCTTGAAATGTGTCTCTGCGTATGGGAAATCATTCATAGAACCTTTTACACTTCCTGTCACAATCGTTTGCCGTTTACGCTTCAATCTCTTAATGTCCTGCTCCGTCTCCCGGATCATCTCACATGCATCTACATACTGCTCCAATATTTTTTTATCTACTCCCACCGTATTCTCCCCTTTCTGGTATTATCACTGCAATGTTTCTGATAATATCATACAATAGGTTTGAAGTGGATTTGTGCCAAGTTTCAATAGAAAAAGCCGAATACACGAAACTAATCATAGTCTCATATATTCGGCTCTTAGGCGCTGTTTTATGGGTACATTATAGCATTATCTTACTAAAATGTCATTGTATTTCATCAATAAATTTCCCTATTTTGCGCAAAAATACCAACCATCGAATATTGACGGTTGGCAAATTCATTTATTTAATAATATGATTTTTCAATATTAGATAAAATTCCAAATAAAGACCAATATATATCATTATAATACTCCATAACATGCTTATACATAGCTACATTATCCAATATTTCTTTTACATTTCCAATGACTTCTAGCACTGCCATTACCCAACTGATTTTAACAATCCTCCATAAATAATTCGAATATATGTCATCTGTCTCTGCGATTTTCACAATGCCTTTACAAAGCACCCCAAGAAAGCCAACTACCGGTGCAACACTAATAGTAACAATGCCTTCTATTATAGCATTATGTACTAATATTTTTGCATTATTACCTATCGCAGAGATTTCGCTTTGAACGACTTCATTAGCCTCATCTGGAGACATCTCTTCATACTCTTCTAAGGATTTTAAAATAATCTTTTCTTCTTTCTCAGATTTAATGCTTATGTATATATTGCCGATAACATTGGCTATTAGTATTAAAAAAATGAATGTAATATAAACGCATAGCAACTTTTTATTTTTATCATCTTCATTACTGTATACGTACATTTCTTACCCCCTTATGGGGTAATTATATATTATCGCCGTTCTCTATTCAATTGTCAATGTACTACAAATTCATTTCCCCATACGATCATATACTGTCCGTTCTTTTCCTCCACCAGCCGCGCCATCCTCTGCCGTATCAACCTCTGCGCTGTCCTGCGCCGCCTGTAAAAGCTCCGCCTACTGATTGGGAGAATGCCGTAGTGAGCCTCTAACATATCATAACTGGTGCCACGCACGATGGATTCCGTCAGTTCTGCAGCAATGATGCTGTCTACGCTCATGCAGATCTCGTATATTTCTTTTTCATCCACGCACATTCCCCCTTTAAAACTTTCTTTTCCTATTCCTCTCCCTGCCAGATCTTCGGTGTCCCGTCTGCATTGAGCATAACGGTACATCCGGTACCATTCCGCTGATACACCAGATACATGACGCCTGTGTCTTTGTCCGCATAGATACCGTAATCCCGCCAACCTTCTACCAATACCATCGTATTATCCTGCCCTGCGCTGACGTTCGCCATGTCACTGCATCCGGCGATCAAGAGTGTTGCTGTTAAAATTGCTGCTAAAATTTTCTTTTTCATAACTGCTCCTTTTCTCTGCTCTCTTCTTCCTCGATTGCCTTATAAAACTCGCTCGCTTTAATTTCTGTCATAAAATCGAGTAGCTTTACTTCTACATTCTCCGCCGAACCATATAAAACATCACCGATCATAAAGCACCTTGTGCTATATTTCCCACAAAATCTCATTCCGTAGCAGAAGTAATCCGGTTTTTTCGGCTTTGGTACCGTCTTTGCAATCTCAAGCCAGTCCTTGGTAATTTGACAGTTTGCTCTGAAACGTCTAACACCGTTTTCGTAATATAATTTATTTTTTGTAAACATACCCTGAAATTTCTGCAAATCATTTTCAGTTGGAATAATTATTACCGCTCTATCGTCTGGAATATATTGCGTCGACTCAATCCCGTGTTCCTCCGAAAATTTCTTAAATGCCTGCGTATTCGCTTTTACATCTTTCTGATACTGTACATATGCTTTATAAAAATCACTGTCTTTGTTAATTGTAAAAAATTTCTCCATCTATTTATCCTCTCTTTCCGCCCCGCCGCATTACTGCTGGCGGAGCCTGTTTGATCTCATGCAAACCGGAGCTGTCCGGTCTGCTCTGGTTTAATCCTCATGTTCGGCATACGTTCCGCTACGCACAATTCCGGAAGATTTGCTCTGACTAATGCTGCCGGTATTGGTGGGCAAACAGCGTTGCCGCATCTACGCACCTGTTCACTTCGCGGATATGTTTTGCCGGTATAATCATGATCGATTATGTAATCCTCTGGAAAACCCTGGCATCCATACAACTCCCGTGGCTCCAGCATCCTCAATCCGATGTCCACTATCTGATAATCTACGCCATTGATGGTTACCAGTCCGAATCTGTCCTGCGCCGTCACGGTGTCCAACGGTGCCTTTATATCCTGTCCCGTTCCCTGTCCATAATATTTAATCAGAAATGCTCTCACCTCTCCGAAATGTCCATCACCGGCTGTAATTGTAGGAATCGGCTCTTTTACATCTCTTCCATCACAATGATTGTTCATCTGAATAAGGTTTACTGCACACATGGCGTTTCTTTCAAGTGTCGTAATTGTGTGCAATGGTTCTTTAATGTCAGAGCCGTTTCCCTGATAATTTCCGCCATAATACTTTTGGATGAATGATGTGACCAGTCCATATCTGTTCGATCCGTCCACCGTCATTATAGGGTCTTCAATCGTCTGTCCCCGAACTTCTCCCTGCGCCGTTTCAGAATGGTACTGGATAAGTGTCGGTGTCATAAGCATATGCTGATTATTTGCCGTTATGGTGTGTACCGGCTCGCGCATATCACTTCCAAAATGGTTTTCTCTGTTTACTGATAGGTATGGTGCCAATTTAGGCTCACACAGATAATGCTTTCCGCTCCCCACAATAGTCGGCAATGGCTTTTCGATCTCGTGAACTCTAGGCGCCTGTCCTTTCCTCTCCCCGTACCCAATAGGAACAATAAACGGTTCCGGGTTGTCCAGCACAAACTTTTTCAGTCCTCGTGCTATTCTCTCCATCGTCTTCGGTGCCAGTGGGCGTACTGCCCGGATCCCGTATTTCTCTTTGATTTCCTCGGACGTATCAAAAATGGACGGACATGGAAGAGAAAAGTCAAGCTGCGTGTATGCTCCCACATACGGTTTCAGCAGCCCATCCTTGACCTCGTCACTGTCTGCCGGTGCGTGTGTCGGCTCTGGCCAGACTATCGGCTTGCCATCACACCGCGCGATCATGAAGAATCGTTTGCGCATGGTCGGTGCTCCATAATCAGCCGCAACCAACTCCCGGAACTCTACCTCATAGCCTAAATCTGTGAGCTGCTGAACAAACTTCCGAAATGTTTCGCCCTGTTTGCTCTTGATCGGATGGTGCCGCCGCCCAAGTGGTCCCCATGTCTTAAATTCTTCCACATTCTCAAGCATGATTACTCTCGGTCGTACCAATCCCGCCCATCGGCAGGCTACCCATGCAAGACCACGAATGTTTTTATCCTTTGGCTTTCCACCCTTGGCTTTGGAAAAATGCTTACAGTCCGGTGAGAACCATGCAAGTGCCACCGGATGCCCTTTGCAGGCTTTTACCGGATCAACCGCCCAGACGTTTTCGCAGTAATGCTTTGTGTTTGGATGATTAGCTTTGTGCATCTTAATGGCTTCTGGATCATGGTTGATCGCAATATCAACGCTATAGCCAGTTGCCAGTTCTATCCCAGTGGAAGCGCCGCCCCCGCCGGCAAAGTTATCAACTAGCAATTCTCCGTTAATCATTTTGCTACCTCCGGCATAAAATCAAACAACGTCGGCTCATCCACTTCGTTCTCCGCAGCCTGCAGATATCCAACTCCATCCCGGAAGTAATCCTGATTCAGTTCGCATCCTTTGCCGTTTCGATGCATCTTGACCGCCGTCATTGGTACTGTCATGAGTCCGCCGAACGGATCATAAACCGTATCGCCCTCATTGCTATATCTGTTGATGATTCTCTCCACGATATCCAACTGTAACGGGCATACGTGCATCTGGGCACGTCTGCGGCTCTGCGTAGTGTTAAGGGTTCGCATCCGGTTGATGTCGTCCCACACTTCCAACTGGTTCCACGATCCCGGAGCAACGACCATAAATGTTGCCGGTAGTTTCCCGTCCTTGTCCAGATCTTCCGCAAGTTTCACATGATCCCCATAGTTGTATACGCTGCCGCGGCTGTACTCCCTGTACACCTGCTGTAAGCTGTCCACCGGAAACTCTTTCAATTCTTCTTTACTGATTAACCGATTGCCGGAGGATCTCCAGTATCCATGCGCATCAATCTGCCACTGCGCACGCGTGTAACCCTCTTTGGATTTCTTGACCGGTTCATCCGCGTATGCAGTGGATCTGTCGGTCGGCAGTTTCCGGAACAGCAGAATATATTCCGGGCATCCTACGCCCATCTTGGATCCGTCCTTGCACTGCTCCGTCCACCCTAACCGGTACGTCTGGTTATTCTCACGGACCACATCAGTCACGACAGTAATCATTCCGAAATACTGGAAACCATGCTTCATATAATGCGCAATGCAAAGCGCGTGAAATGGTTCAATGGTTGGCATTCCGGTTCCTGTTGCATTTCCAAAAAGCACACGATCCTTGACATGGATTGCAGCCACACGCCCCGGTTTTAACACCCGGAGCAATTCCGGCGTGAGGAAGTCCATCTGTTCAAAGAACCGGTCCGTGTTCTGGTTGTGTCCGAAATCGTTATAATTTGCGCTGTACTCGTAATGGTTGCCGAATGGAATCGAGGTATGTATCAGATCAATGCTGTTCGTTTCCATTGCTCGAGTTTCCTCCACACAATCCCCATATACCGCTTCATAATGGTTTCCTCTTACTGTTCTTTCTTCTCTGCTACCTTCCACGCCCATCTTCCTTTCTAACCGCTGCGCCTTATTCTCCGAATTAAGACCATACTTTTTTACAATCTCGATCATTTTCGCGACCATGTGATTGTGATTCTTCCATTTTTCAAGCAATGCTTCCTTGATCTGCCGCTCGTTCTCCATGTAAATAATGTCGATCACAACCGGTTCTTTCTGTAAAAATCGATAACACCGATGTACCGCCTGGATAAAATCATTAAACTCATAGTCGATCCCGAGGAATATCTCCCGGTGACAATGTCTCTGAAAATTACATCCGGATCCGGATAATGATTTCTTTGTGGCAAATAACTTTGTCCGTCCATTTGAGAAATCAATAACCCTCTGCTCGCGCAGATCATAATCCATAGATCCGTAAATATCCACCACATCCGGCAGTGTTTTCTTGATTGCATGCCGTTCATTCTCCAGATCATGCCACAAAAGGAAATGATCCTCCGGTGATTCTTCCACAATTCGTTTCATTTCTTCCACGCGGCGATCAATACTATCTCTCTTGACCGTCGCCGCTTCTTTCAATCCCTCGGCTGCTTCCTGAAATAACTGAATCTGTCCGTCCTTATCCGCTGTATCGCCATAATGCACCGGCAATTCGTGCCATCTTACATCAAGTGGCGGCAGATCATATCCCTCATCGGAATATACAGGATTGATATCTGAAGGTTTCGTGATAAAAAGCGCCCAGCTGCTTACCCACATCCAAAACTCATCTTCCATGTTTGGGTACAATGTGAGATTGTTCGCTTTTGTGCTGTCGCGTTGGAAGAACCGTGTCAACGCCTGCCCTGTATCCATCACTTCCAGATATCCGGCGTAATGGATCAGCTCCTTGTATTTGTTCGGCGATGGTGTAGCCGTGGCAACCAGCTTATATGGAACGTTTTTAAATTTATCTAAAAACGTCTGATAAGTTTTACTTCCGAAACTTCTTAAAACACTGGCTTCGTCAAGTGATGTTGCTGTAAAATAATCTGGCCGGATGTCTCCGTCACGAACACGCTCATAATTCGTCAACACGATCTGACTTGTGCTTTGCTCCACTTCTTCCATTGTCCGGCAGTATTCCGGCTTTTCGTATCCAAGCACTTCCACTGCATCATGTGTAAATTCCTGTTTTACTCCAAGCGGCAATACGATCAACGCACGACCACAGCTATGTTCTGATGCTAAGTGGCAGAACTCAATCTCCTGCACGGTCTTTCCAAGTCCGAAACTTTCAAACAATGCACGCCTGCCGCCTTTCAGCGCCCACACCACCGCATCCCTCTGATGGGGCTTTAATACCTTATTTACTTTTTCTGGATCCACAACGAACCCGCTTTCCGTTGCAAGTTCAATCTTGGATTCTAAAAATTCTTTGTATGTCATTTTTCAAAAGGAGACCGCATATGCATCACTCTGGCCAGAGTCTCGGCTCCTTTCCCTAAACTATTTCTTTAATTTTTTCGATATGTAATTTAAAATCAGATCACATACAAGTTCACGTGCCAAATCTGTAACCACGCTAATAATTAAGGCTTTCATCATATCTTTTTCCTCCCGTAAAAGTGACATGTTTTGATTGCATCCACTTTTAATATGTCAGAAGCCCCTAAAAATTTTTTTCGGTACAGATTTGTTTCTTATCCTCAATCGCGCTTTACACTATTTTTTCTTACCTCTGGTCTTAAACTTATACACATCGTTTCTCTTCCGGCTTATCGCACTGCGGTAGCCGTTTAATTTACTTGCTCTGCTTTTGCTCATATCTGCTCAAGTTCCCTTTCTTTCTCGTCCACATACTCTTCAATGGTCTTTACGATTCTTTCTTGTAAATCTTCTGGGATTTCATAATCGTATGACTCACCAAGATAGGAATGAATATGTAACAAGAAGCTTTGTTTGATTGTCTTTATTCTAAAGTGATGCTTTGATACACTTTTTCCACGATACCTCTCTCCGCACCAAAAAAGAAAAACTTTAACTGGTTCAAGTCGGTTCATCTTTGCTTTGTATTCTTCATACTGTTGTACCGTCATCTTTTCCTCCTAAAATCTCATCCAAGCAGGCATTCCAGCCGTCTCGGTGAATGCTCTTGCTAATTTCTTCATAACCGGATTTAAGTTCCGGTATCTTCTCCGGCAGTTCTCGGAGCGGACACCAATCTGGTCTCCATGTTTTTTCGTTCTTCGGATTATATTCTTCCTGTCCGTTCGTTGGTCTGGCAAGGCAAAGTGCAAGCCCGCCTTTCTGCGGAATTGTAAGCAACAAAGGACATTTAGTACATCGTTCCGGCATATCTATTACTAATACGGCTTTAGCCATCTACACCACCACCTTTCACAATCTCGATTGCTTCATCCGTAAGCATTTCTTCCGGCTTTCCATGCAACCGTACACCAGAATTATATTCTTCGCTTCTTTTTTCCAACTGCTCCACAACCGCATCCACATCGTAGGCGGTCTGAATTTCGTCGACCTTATCCATCAACGTACCCATTTTCCAAAAGCTATTTATAACATCCTTTTCTTTCTCAAACGTATCAGAAATCATTTTCTTTACATCATTCGCATCAATCAATCTTCCCATCGTTCGCCCTCCTGTTCCCTTTTCTTATCAGGATGCAATCTCCTATATAGAATATTGAGCACATCATAAATTCCATATCAGTAATTTCAATTCCATTACCGTAGGCATAAAATAGGATTATAAACCAAACTATGCTCATTCTTCATTCCCCCAATCAATCCTTTGACCGCAACTTGGGCAATAGGTGGAATTATCACTTTTAAAGCATCTCGGGCACGATGGACAAATCATTGCGTTTCCCATAATTCTCGGTCGCTTCGCTGTCTGTTTCTCCACAGCCGCCCGGCATTCTTCTAAAGTTCCAACCTTACGATATTGCCGCCAGTCGCTTAACGCTTCAGCAAAATCTTTCTTCATCTCCTGCAATTCTTCCGGCGTGCCGATTGTGCGGTACTCTTCCACTTCTGCTTCCAGTTCCTCGATGTATTCATCTTTGTGGTCGCAGTTGTGGCAGATCTGTGTAGAAGTGTTTGCAAATTCGTTTTTAATATTAGGGTTGATTACTGATGTGTGCCAGCGCTGCACCTCTTCCAGTGCCTTGATTGCTACTTCACATGACTGAATTTCTTTTTTGCAGTTCTCCAAATTACTGTAATACTCACCCAGGCTCTTTCTTTTCGCCGCAAATACCTTTGGCATTATTAACATCAACTCCGCCAATACATTTTTTGACTGCTCCATAGCGTTTTGAATAAAAATTTTTGCTTCATTCTCCGTCATAGCTTCTCCTTTCAACTGTTTCCAAAATGGAAATAGTTCACTCCAACAGTTCCGGATTATCAAATTTATTGCCGATCACTTCAAAATTCTCTGAATCAAAATCATCCAGTTCCTCATAGTCATCACAGCCCGGCTCATTCGTGCACCATCCGTTTTCATGCCACACGACACGCTTTCTCGTCTCATCTTCTGGAAACTCAACGTCGATATGCCCTGAAAGAATGTCATTCTCAAAAATCAGCTTTCCGTTCTTGTCCTTAAGTTCGGTGCACTGGCAGATCGTATCTTCCAGCACTTCGACAACTGTTTTTAGCAAGTTATCTGCGTGTATTGGCTGCCCTGTTTTGTGATGTGGCAAGATGTATGGTACATCATTTACCATAAACAAAAATCCTTCCACCCATTCTCTGTTGTCAATCCGCTTGCCGCGATATAAATATCTACTCTCCATTATTTTCCCTCACTCTCTATACGGTTCCGGCAATGGCATCCACGCATTCACTATCAACTCTTCCTCAAGGCACGTTTCCGTGTCATCCCCTACATAGAAGTTGCCACCCTCATCTTTATTTCCCTCATATCTGCCAACTACAGGCAAAGAGAAGTTTTCAAATGACAGCAATATGTATTCTCCGCTCTTCGGAAGTCTCTCACTTACCGGAATCCACTGCACAAACCCCGGCTTTCTCGCTACTGTTCTCATGCATTCAATCATTTCCCTGCTCCCTCCTGTACCTTAACTGATACGGCACCTCTCTGAATCTCTTAAGCGCGTCGCCGCTCACATGCTTGCTCGGGCGTGTCATCTTCTCGCTGATCTCCGCCACGCGCCTGCGGCGCTCCTTACTGTCTCTGTGCATTTACCTCTCCCCCTCCCGATCGTAACGGGCACCACCTCGGCGACGTTTTAACCACCGCCAGCACCTCCCGCTCCGCTTCCTTGCAAATCCGCATGGGATCAAACCGCTCCCGCTGGATCTGACCGCAATGCTCACACTTTGCACAGATATGCACCGGCTCATAACCGTCATTTTCTGTAACGTACCGGAGACCGTTTTTATTCACGTAATACACCAAGCCGCTGTATTCGCACCCGCCGTTCAGCGCCGGGCATATGATCTCATAGTAAATCTGTCTGATCGTCTTGCCTGCTTCGAGCGCTGCCACAATATCCTCTCGGTACGGCCATGTTCTTTTTGCTCTTGTTCACCATGTTTTCAATGTTCAGGCCGGCTTCGGTGGTCAGAGCAGTGATCTGGC
>ENA-USUG01004995-USUG01004995.1-human-gut-metagenome-genome-assembly--contig:-NODE-4995-length-15733-cov-7.694175_pt1 | contig 15733 bp, 6 predicted proteins | sample MGYA00250059_ERZ773394 | MGnify/ENA primary metagenome ERZ773394 (study PRJEB29103, sample SAMN06111957) | human gut metagenome | biome: human gut; feature: ankylosing spondylitis patient; material... | reverse complement strand
CCCCTGTTATAAACGGGCGGCTCTTGCTACATATAGAAGGATAGGAGGTCTGATCGCTATCATACCAAAGCGGATATCGACGCGCTGCCCATTGAGGAGACGCACGAGTGCGTCTATCGCTCGGAGAATGCAGGCGTCATGCACGCCTGCGGCCATGATGCGCACGCTGCCTGCCTTCTGGGTGCCGCGAAAATCCTGTCGGAGAACAGAGACGCGTTCCGCGGAAAGGTCCGTCTTGTGTTTCAGCCGGGTGAGGAAATCGGAAAAGGCGCAAAGCCGTTTGTCGCAGCCGGTGTGCTGGAGGGTGCCGAGCGCGTGTTCGGTCTGCACACGGCATACGATTTGGAGGCAGGCACGGTAGGACTCAAACCGGGCATCAACAACGCCGCAGTCGATCATTTTCGCATTCGCGTGCACGGCAGGTCCACGCACGTTTCCACGCCGCATATGGGCGTGGATGCGCTGTATATCGCCAGCCAGATTGTTGTGGCAGTGCAGGGACTGGTTACGCGCCGCACTTCACCGACCGAGCCGGTGATTATCGGCATCGGCAAGCTGAACGCGGGCACGACCTACAACGCCGTGGCAGCATTTGCTGAAATGGAGGGCACAACGCGCACCATTTCGCAGGAGAGCCGCGACCGCGTCCGTGCACAGGTCAGTGAGACCGCGCAGAGCATTGCGGCGCTGTACGGCGGCACGGCGGAAATCGAGTGGACGGACTTTGCCGCTGCGTTCGTCAATGACCCGCAGGTGTGCGAGGAAGCTGCTCGGGTCGTGGACGAGCTGCTCGGAGAAGGACACGTTGTCACAGACCGTGAGCTGTCGCTCAGCGGCGACAATTTTGCCGAGTTTGAGCTGTATAAGCCGGGCGCGTATGCGTATCTCGGCACCGGCAATCCGGATTTTCCGCACACGATGATCACCAACCATAACGGCGGCTTCGATGTGGACGAGAATGCACTTGTGACCGGTGCCGGTCTGTATGTCGGGTATACAGTCGCGCGGCTTGGATAAAGCAAAACGCTCAGCTATCAAACGATAGCTGAGCGTTTTGCTTTTGAAATTACAGTTTTGAACTTACATCCCGCACTCAAGTCCGTTATACCGTGTTACTACAAACGGATAGCTGAGTGTCTCCGGCTGGATGCCAAGCTGCCGCAGACCGGCGCACAAATCCTCGACAACCTGCATATCGTGGTCGCGCTGCGCGACGGACAGTTTCATTTTATCTCCATACGACGAGATCAGCAGCGCAAACGGCTGCACAGCACACGGCAGGATTGCGCCGTAATCGAGTACATACGGACGGCAGCTTTCCGGCAGGGCGAACCGGCCGACATTGGTAATGAGAAAGCTGTCCTCGAGCACAAAATCGGTCGTGACCTTTTGCGCCGCCTGCATTTTCTCCGCGAGCGGCATATCTGCCTCATGCAGCGATTCACAGCGGTCTGCGGCGGCTTTTGCACGATAGAGCAGCTGTTCGCGCTGCATCTGATCCTTCAAAAATGCCTTCGTGCGCCGGAACACCTCGTCATTCGGCAGATCGCGGTATTCCGGAAAATACGGCAGATCGATGAAGCAAATAAAATACCGCGTGGTAAGCGTCGGCAGCAGCGGACGCAGATCGACCGGAATCTCCGCGATAACCGGCTTGTCCGTTCCGCCGAACTTATCATCAAACGCTTTCATCATCAGCGGAGCCAGTACAGACAGCGGACTGACGCCGATGGACTTTGCGTAATCGTGCAGCTGCGAAAACGGGAACGTCACCTCGGTGACGACCTCGGAGCCGTCAGCGCCCCACTGTACCTCAGGGGCATGAACAGCCTCCGGCTTTTTCCAGATGCCATCCGGCGAAAATTCACAGTCTGCCAGCTGCTCGTAGCCGTTTGCGCTCTCCTCGGGAGACCAGCGGGTATCCATGCCGCGCACAGAGCCGTCATTCTCAACCGGGAAACCGCAGTTTTTCAGGTACTGGAACAGTACACAGCGGATAAACTCCTCGAATCCGCGTCCATCCGAGATAGAGTGCTGATACTCCATATAGATGGTCTTGTCGTGGTAGCCGACGAGAAATAAGTATCCGTTCGTATCCTTGGAGCCGATGGTGTAGCGGGTGGATACGCCGTCGAACGGCAGCACTACGGCAGGCTGCACGTTTCGGCGGTAGCGGAACGCGGTCTCGGTCGGCTCGGCGGTCAGCATCATGTGCGGAAAGCGCAGCAGTGCCTGTTCGACGGCTTCGCGCAGCTTGTCCGGGCGCACTTTATCGCGCATGCGGATGGTGTGGCGCGGCACACAGGCGACGGTTTCATGGGTGTTATACAGGAAGATTTTTGCATAGCTGTCCGTGCGGAGCAGCGGGTCATTCATGGTCATTATAGCATTCTCCTCAAAGCATAATCCGGCGCATCTTATATGGTAATTTCAGTATATCACCCTGCAACGACGTTGTAAATCAAAATGAGTCGAATTTGCACAGTATTATGCAAATATAGAACATGATGTACGATATAATGAACCGCGAGCCTGAAAATACTTGCGATTTGGTTGGCAGAGTATATCATGCCGGAGAAGCTGACATATGAGCATGGAATTTCTGCCGCGGCTGTTCGATTCGTTCTCGCGCGAGCGTATTCCGTGTGAGAAGCAAAAAACAAGCGACACCATTTGGCAGTTGGTGTCGCTTGTGTGCGTTTTCAGGCGCTGTCGGTATTGTCTGCCCTTGCAGGGCGGTTGTTCATACCATATCCGTTGGGTGGTATGGATCGGATGGGATTACTGGTCGGTGTAGCGGCTGAGGATAACCGCTACCTGAGCACGGGTTGCGGTGCCGTTCGGCACGAGCGTAGTCGGGGTAACGCCGGTTACCAGACCGTTGCCGTTCGCCCAGCTCATTGCTTCAGCAGCCCACGACTCGACAGAAGCCGCATCTGCGTAGCCATCGAGTGCTGCGCTGCCCTGCGGCGTATAACCGCGATAGGTATCGTAGCGGTACAGGATGGCCGCCAGCTGCTGACGGGTGATCAGCGTATCCGGCTGGAATCTGCCGTCGGTGAAGCCGTTGACAATGTCGTTTTCGGAGGCCCATGCGATGGCTTCCGCGTACCACTTGCCGTCCGCCACATCGGTGAACTGTGCGGTGGAAGCGGCCTTGCTGCCGCTCATGCGGTAGAGCACCTGAACCAGCATTGCGCGGGTCATGCCGTCATCCGGACCGAACCTGGTTGCGGTCAGGCCCTTGAACCAGCCGTTCTCGAGTGCAGTGTTGACCTCGTTGTAGAACCACTTGCGCAGGTTGACATCGGAGAAGTCGCTGCTGTATTCGTGGGTGATAACGAAGGTGGAGAAGTGGGTGGTCTTAAAGGTAGCCTTTCCGGTCGCTGCATCATAAATGACAGGCAGCTTCTCGAACGAGCCGTCCTCGGAAAGATAGTATGCAACCAGATGCGCGGCGCTCTCGCCGCTCTTGAGGCTGTATGCTACAGAAACCGAAGCCGTGCCGTTCAGCGCATGAATGCGGGTTGCAGTGCCGTTTTTCGGCTGCACCTGCGCAGAAATGTTCAGGATGGTGCCGTTCTTCGGCAGGTATTTGCGCTGTGCGTCCGTCAGGGAGGACTTGTCAGCGGAAGCGAGCGAAATACTTGCCATACCGTCAGCCTGTGCGGCGCTGCCGAGTGCGGTCAGCGTCTCACGGTCGAGTGCAACCGTGCCGTTCGGCAGGATAAGCGCTGCGCCGTTCTTTGCACCGGCAAGAGCAGCTACCACATCGCCGGTGAGCGATACCGCGCGTACGGTGGAGTCTGCGGACAGATCAAGCGTCAGCGAATCCTTGCCGGAAACCGCAGTCAGCTTGGAGCTGTCGGCAGAAACCGCTGCGGTGCCGTTCCTTACCGCAACCGTTGCGGGAATCTTGGTGCCGTCCGGTGCAGTGATGGAGGACGAGCCGTTGTCGGACGGAGCCGGTGCACCGCCGCCGCCCGCTCCACCGCCGCCGCCTGCACCGCCGCCGCTGCTCGGCTTGGCGGCAAAGGCTGCGGTGACAGTAACGTCATTTGCCGGCATGGTGAAGGTGTAGGTCAGGGTGGACGCGGAAACCGTCTTATCGAGTGCGGTCTCCGGTGCCAGCGTCAGGGTTTTCAACTGATAGCCGCTTGCGGGTGTTGCAGTGAGCGTTACTGTGTCGCCGGCCTTGGCGCGTGCCGCAGAAGCGGAAACGCTGCCGTTTTCGGCCTTATTAGCCGTGATTGCGTAGGTCTTGTGGAACAGATTGTCGGTGTTGACCGTCAGGGCTTCCGTTACGTTGCGGATAACCGCTTCAAAGCTGCTGTCCTTCTCGGTGACGGAAACAACGGCATTCGGAGCCGCCTTCTCGAGTTCGGACTTAATTTCTTCGGCGGTGCCGACACAGTTTGTGCTCGGCGTGAGCGTCAGCTTGACCGTGCCGTTCTTGCGAACCTGAGCGGATGTGCTGTTGACTGCACCGGTGTCGGTTGGCTGAATCGGCGTGGTGTAGGTGAAGTTGCCGGTGCCGTTCGTGCCGGTGATTGCTGCGTTGTACTGCACAAGGTCGGTGAAGTGAACGCGGATGGTCTGGTTGGCATCGAGTGTGTGAATATAAATTGGATCGACAAGATTTACACCATCAACCTGTACAGCAGCAGCGTTTTCTTCTGCGGTAATGTCACCCTGGGTAACCGTCCACTTTTCGACCATCTTTTGGGTGTTTGGTGCTGCAGTGAAGGTGATTACACTGCCGTTCGGCTGCTTGGTCTGAGAGTCAATCGCGGTGTCGTCAATCTTGGCGGTCAGATGGCCGTTCTTATCAGCGGTGCCGAAAGTAAGCTGATAGCTTGCCGTAACCTTAAAGTATACGGTTGCAGTAATATTCTTGTCCGCACGGATTTTGCCTTCCGGATTGGTTTTGGAGTTTCCGGCAGTCTTTTTGCCGTTTACTTCCCACTGTTCAACCTGATAGCCAGTCTTCGGCGCTGCATGGAAGGTGATTTCCTCATCTTTATAAATGGTTACGCCTTCTGCAGGCATAGCCTTGGTCTCAACTTCCTTGCCGTAGATATCATACAGCGTGTATTTTACGGTGCCGTTGCTGGCCGCAGCGGTAGCCTTGGCGGTGTAGGAATCGCTCTGGGCAAATTCAGCGCTGATGGACAGATCGCCGGCCAGTTCGCTGATGGTGTAGGTGCCGTTGGGCTTTGCCGTAGCGTCAGTACCGTTTACAACCCAATTCTTGAAATGCCAGCCGCGGTCTGCGCGTGCCTGCAGCTCAACCTTGCTGCCGCCGGGAATCTTGGACAGATCGTCCACAGCTTTGCCGTCTACGGTTGCAATGATCGTGCCATGCTCCATTTCCGGTGTGGTAATCGCAAATGCGGCACGGTCGGTCTTGAGCGAAACCTTGGTATTCTCAGTGATGGGGAAGGTATAGCTGCCGTCAGCGTTGAGTTTTCCTGCTTCAACAGCCGTACCGTTCACCTGATAGGTCTCGTCCTTGGCGGCAGCATAGCCTGCCTTGGGCGCTACCGTAATCTTCGTATCACCGGTGACGCTTTCGCCGCTCTTGAGAGACTTGGTAAGCGTTTTGGAGGTATCGTCCGGATCAACCGTCTGATAGCTTGCGGAGATTTCGCCGTCCAGCGTCAGCGTGTAGCTGTCGCGCTCGAATACGGCAGCCAGATCAATATCCTGCACATCGACCTCGATAGAAAGCGTGTTGGAGCCGTTCGTCGGGTCCGATTTGCCGGACGGATAACTGTTTGCACCGCGTTTCGAGAGAATCCACTGCTTGAAGTGCCAGCCGGTATTCGGCGTTGCGGTGAAGTTGAACTTTGCACCGCTGGCAATGTAAGCCGGGAAGTTCTTGAGGCTTTCGGAGCCATTTTCATCCGTGCATTTGAGTGTACCGCCCTGCTTATTCTGAACGGAAGCATTCAGTTTGGTATTGGTGGTCTTGAAGTAAACCAAAACAGATGCCGGTTTTGCAAGGGTCTTGATGGTAACCGAGCTCTTCTCCTTGCTGTTCTCGATTTCCTTGCCGTCATAGGTCCAGTAATCGACTGCATAACCTGCATCCGGCACAGCCGTCAGGGTAACATCGGTGTTTGCGGTAAAGCTGGAGATTGCACTGCCGTCATCCGCCTTGCCGGCATTCAGACCTGCGGTAATGATCGACGCAGAACCGACAGAGTGCTTGTTTGTGCCTTCGCCGAAGTCCTCAGCCTTGAGGGTCAGGATGTAAGTCAGGCCGTTTACCGTGTAAACACCGGGGATAAAGGTGAATTCATAGTTGTTGTACAGCGTTTCGTTGGTAGCGGTAGTCTTGCACGGGGAAACCGTGTAGTTGCTGGGCGCAATGTTCGGCGCGAGCGTCACCGTGTTGCCTGCGGTGTTGACTGCGGTATAGCCAAGGTGCAGAGCAGCGATCTCATCAGCAGTCATGGTCTCCTTGTCGGCCGAGAGAGAAAGCTGTTTCGAGTCGGCAGGATCAACCTTATCCTGTGCAACGCCGTCCTTCGGAGTAACAACACGCAGCGTAACGGCACGCTGAACAACGGTAAACTCAGTTTCCGCAACCGGCTTGGATTCGCCGCTTGCATAAGCATACAGCGTGTAAGTGCCGACATTCAGCTTATTGTTCTCTGTCAGCGGCTGCGAATCCTTGGAACCGGAAACCGCGTACTTGAAGGTTGCGTTAGTGACCTTCTGCAGACCCTTCGTATCGTTGCTCATGCGGGAGAGCGACGGCGTTACCGTATCGCCGTAGGTGAAGCGGGTGACGCTGTTGTTATCCTTGCCGTTGGTGAGCGTCAGCTGATAGCCGGTCGCGTTCTCACCAACGAGAACCATCTTGCCTTCCGCGTTGCTCATATCCTTGAATACATAGCTGCCCGGATAATACGGGGTAACCGTGTAGGCGCCGTCTGCGGGCACGACAACGTCCTTGGTGGCCACGCCGTTGGCGCCAATCTCAGCCGCAACCGTGGTAGAGAAGTCCGTGCCGCGAATCAGGAAGCTGAGCGTGCCGGTCGGGATGGTGGAGGTAGCAGACGCGGAACTCATTTTAGCGCTGATGTGCAGCGTGCGGTCAAACTGAGCAGTGTTGTCTTTTTGTACATTCTCTGCCGTAACATTCAGCTCACACTTGGGTGTGCGCTTGCTGTACTGTGTGGTAATCTCAGGCGAGTAAGCGGAAATGCTGAACTCCTTCTGGGCGGTATTATCGAAGTAGAGCACATTCAGTCGGCAGCGGTAAGTGCCCTTGTCGGCAGAGCCGGCGTTTTCGATGCTCAGCGTATTGGAAACGCTGCCGGCAATCTCGGTCCAGGAACCGCCGTTCAGCTTCTGCCACTGATAGTTTACGCTGTTGTACTTGCCGCCGTCCGGATTTTTATTGTCTCCGTTATATTTAACCGTTGCGGTTGCCAGAGAATCCGGATAGATCGGCAGCTCCGTTTGATTTTCCCTGCCACCAATGTTTACCGAAATATCGGGATAGCCTGCTGTGGTCTTGGTGCGGCAGGTCAGCGGTTCGCTGTAAATGCTGTTGCGCTGCTGCTCAGCCTTGTTGTTGTTGCGGGTCTGAATCTGATATTCATACTCGGTATAGGGAGACAGGTTCTTATCCGTGTAGCTGAAGGTGTAGGTGCCGTCATCGTGACGCTCACCATCGGTGAACGGCACAAATGCGAGTTCCTTGCGTCCGGAGCCGTCCGGGAAGTTGTAGTAGCGGTACAGCTGGAAGCCGGAAACGATCTTGTCGTAGGTCCAGGTCAGGGTGACGGAATCATCGGTGGTTTTCGCAACATCCTGCTCAAAATCCTCCGGCAGCGGAGACGGAGCCTGCGGCTCGGTTACCGCGTAGGTAACAACCGGGAACGCCTGATTGCCGCCGCGGTAGTTGTAGCAGAAAATACGCCAGTTCATGCCGTAGCCGTACGGTTTAGCTTCAATCGGCATGTTCTGCAGCGAACCGGAGAACGAGCCGCCTGCGGTGTTGACCGATACCTTGCCGGCAGAGCTTTCCGAACCGGCAACCACGCCTGCGGTTACGCCGCCTGCGCCTGCACCGGCTTTGGTTTCGATAGAGGTGGTGTTGGTGTAGTTTTTGCTGTCCGAGGTGGAGAAGCTGATCTCCTGCGTGATGCCGGAACCGCCGCCTGCCGCAGTGAAGTCAACCTTAGCCGGATCACCGGTATAAGCCTTGGAGCCTGCACTCGGTGCGCTCGGATAGCTGGACGGATCACCGATCGTATGCGTCAGCACACTGCCCGAAATGGACGGCAGCACGCTGTAATCCTCGGCAATGTTTTCGTAGTCGGACAGGTCGATCAGACCGATCGAGGCTTCGTGCGGGATGGAAACGGTGGAGGTTACTTTCGTGTATTTGCCTGTTCTGTCCGGGATGTAGGAGGTGTACTCGTAAATCTCCATCGGGATGGAATAGAACGCCACTCTGTCCTCGCCGGAGGTTGTCTCGTAGGTGATGGACTGCTCGAGCGAGGAGGTGTGCTCGGTCTCGTAGGTGAAACCGGAGGTAAAGGCGGCTTCCGCCTCAACGCTGCCGATCTTAACGCCGAATACCGAGAATTCCTGCTCAAAGGAGACGTATGCGCCGACCGAGATGGTAGAGGAGGAGCTGGTGCCGTTCTCGGTACCCTTCATGCTCGAGTAGGTGGTGGAGGACTCGGCATAGTTGCCAGACAGGTCATCGCGGTCGAGCAGATCGGAGAAGTACGGAGGTGAAGCCAGTACTGCCAGAACCTGCGGGTCGGAGTAGGTGTAATAGTGCTTGCCGGTGTAGGTCATGTAGCTGGTATCGTCGTCCGTGTTGGCGAGACAGAGCGTGTACGAGCTGTTGACATCGGTTTTTACCGGCTTAGAGCCGTCAAACAGGTTGACGGTCGAAAGTCTGGTTGTACCCGGCGTGCGCTTGCTGTACGGTGTTGTTTGCGATGTAGTAGCATCTACATATCCGACAAAAGCGTTGTAATAGGACTTTTTACGGAACAACTTGTGCCACCAGCTCTTGTAGTAGGCACGGCGCTCGTACTTAGGTACTTTACCGGTGACGTTGTAGGATTCAGACTGCTTGTTTTCATCCTTGGACATGGTCTGCGTCAGGGTGAACAGCGTACCCGAACCTGCGGTGTTGTTGTCTTTATCCACCGCGGTGGTCACAGAGCCTGCGGATGCATCGTACTCGACATAATCCTCGTCCGGCATAGCGGCCGTGTTGTCAAGCGCCTGCTTGATGTTCAGACCGTTCTCGTCGCAGGAGATGACAAGGCTGTCAAAGTACAGCAGATCACTGGTTTTGCCGTTATCGGCTTTTTCACCTGCGGTCGGACGGGAGATGATAGCTGTATTGGCCGGACACAGCGGCAGAGAATGGAAAACGTCGGTGCCGTTTTCGGTGTGATTCTGCATTGCGCTGTAAATATAGTTTTTGTCCTTATCCTTGGAGAACAGATCGAAATTCTTAGAGACAGACGGTTTGAAGGTGACGCCGTTCCATGCGTACAAGCCTACATAGCGCGTGTTCTGCTTATTTGCCTTGAGGTCGGCATCCGACTGAGCCGCCAGAATCAGCGTTTTGCCGCCGCCGGTCATATCGCCGAAGGCGAAGGATGCGCGGACCAGATTGCTGCCCTCATAGGTCAGCGGAAATTCCTGCGAGCTCTGCAGCATGTGCGCGCTCGTGGAGCCGAACATTACAACGGCACGCGAGCCTGCGTTCTGCTGCGGACCGTAGTAGTAACCCCAGGTGCAGGCGAGATCGTCTACGCCGTCCTGGTTGACGTCACCGCTGACGAGAGAGATCATGTTGGAAACGACACTGCCCTCACGGAAGAAGTACGTCCACGCCTGTCTCCAGTTAGAGGGATTGGAGTAATCTTCAGTCTGAAGGTCGTAAATCTCAATGCGGGAATTGCCGACTTCCGGCACATAGACCGCAACCTCGTCCTTACCGTCGTTGTCCCAGTCGCCAGTGGCTACCTGCAGGTAGTTTTTTAACTGATACGGGTTTTCTGCGAAGTTTTCGACCAGCTTGGCTTCGGTCGTTTTACCGTCAACCGTCTCGGAGTTGTCCTTGAGGGTCGGGTTGCCGATTTCCTTGCTGGTGTCCAGCAGCGTGATCGGCTTGCCGTACTTGCCGGATTCAGCATCGCCGAATCGCAGGTACAGACCGCCTTTCGCGCTCAGGTCACCGGCGTAAACCATGACCGTCTGCGAGGACTTTGCGTCCTGGTCCGAGGTGAAATGGCCTGCGGCTACGTCTGCCATAGCGTAATCGGTCTTGTCGTTCAGCTTGGTAGTGGCATTGGTCATGCCGGTCAGATAACCCTTGGTGGCATAGCCGTCATTGCCCTTGCTGCCTATCGGGAACTGTGCGTATGTGCCGGTAGAGGTGGTTTTACCCTTGGAGATTTTCTTGGAATCGGTTTTAGCCGTCAGAAACTGTTCAGCCTTGGTAGATGTGTTATCATCATTGCCGTACAGCGTGCTTTGAAGGGTATTGTCCTTCTGGTTGGACTTGGAAATGCTTGTATCGCACTGCTCTGCGCTTTCACGCTTGTCCAGATCGATTTTATCCGACGGCAGAACATCACTCGTCAGACCAACGGTATACAGCTCGTACACCGGCGTAACCTTGATGGTATTGCGGCCATACGGGTTGCTGGGGTCGTTGGCATTAAAGCCATCGGGCGCTTTGCTCGAATCTATGCCGAGCGCCGCAAGCGCGTCCGAGCTGCCGGTATCCGCTGCCGCTGCGCGGATATCAAGCGGGCCGCCCATGCCGGAGATGATCGCCAGTGCCAGAGCAAGGCTTATGCCGCGTTTGAATTTCATGGTATATTCCTCCTTTTCCCATTCTGCGGTGCAGTGGAACGAGCCGCGCCTGCAGAAAAGAGACTAAAAAATTGCCTGCATTTATCATAGCAGCTTTGCAGCCCGCTGTGCGGCCGGATACACGAAATGTCCGATTTTCGACACGAAATACACCGATAGGAAAAACAGCGTGAAACACGCGTAAATTCTGCAAAAAAAGACACACAATCCACAGAAGTTATCAACAGGCTGTGGATAAAATGCAGTAAAAAACACCCCGGTTTTGTCAGGTGACAAAACCGGGGTGAAAGGCGCAGCCGTACTTTTCCGCCAGTGTGCGGAACCGTGCGGGCAGAGCACGGATGAGTGCGGCACTGCTTTCGTTTGCGCGTATGCTGCTCGAGCAGGCAGACATCATGCAGGAGCACTTCGGGCGTGGGCCGAAAGCGCGTGCCTAAGTTCTGCGTGTCATGTCAGCACTATTCGTTTGCGGTGAACGCATTCGACGAGGTTGTCAAGGAGTATGACGCGGACCGGTACGGTTTTACCCTGCGGGAAACACAGACCGGAAGTGCATCACGCTCGATGAACTGAAACCCTATCCGTATCTGATTTTTGAGCAGGGAGCCGCAATTCCTTTTATTTTTCCGAGGAACTGCTCAGCATGCTCGATATGCCGAAAACCATTATGTTACCCAAAGAGATGGATACCATGAGTAACCGGAAAACCCCATCTCGACATATTCTGCTGCGATGATTCAGGTGTGTCGGTGGAGCACCGGAACGATTTGCAGTCGGTCGATATGCACGCAAAAGCCGCTAAACGGTATACGTTCAGCGGCAGCTTTTTTATCGGTTTCTTCTCCACGTTTCGGGTGCAAACAGCAGAAGCATGGGGAACAGCTCCAGACGACCGGCGAGCATATCGAAAGTCAGCACGATTTTACTCAGCGGGTGCAGCGCACTGAAGTTGGCTGCCGGACCGACCTGATTGAGTCCCGGACCGACGTTATTGATGCAGGTAACAACCGAGGTGAAGCTGGTTACCATATCCTCACAGTGCAGGCTGACAATGAGGATGGAAGTGGCAATAACGATCAGATATGCCACAAGAAAGGCGTTGACCGAGCGCATGACCTCATGCTGGACGCGCTGTCCGTCCATTTTATGCACGCGCACCAGACGCGGATGAATCAGCGACATCATTTCCTTCTTTACGCCCTTGAACAGCAGCAGGATGCGCGAGCATTTCATGCCGCCGCCGGTAGAACCGGCACACGCGCCGATGAACATCAGCAGCACAAGCAACAGCTTGCTGAATGCAGGCCACTGGTTAAAGTCCACGGTTGAAAAACCGGTGGTCGTGATGATAGACGCAACCTGAAACAGGGAATGGTGGAAGCTCTCGCGCAGCGAACTGAAGCAGCCGCGCACGTTGAAGGCGATCAGCGTGGTAAATACGGCAATCACGCCGAGGTACACGCGAATCTCCTCGATTTTGAACAACTGCTTGAATTTGCGGGTCAAAAGCAGAAAATACGCGTTGAAATTGATGCCGAAAAGGATCATAAAGACCGAGATGACATTCTGCAGGTAGGCGCTGTCGTAGTGCGCGATGGAATCATTCCAGTTGCCGAAGCCGCCGGTGCCTGCCGTGCCGAGTGAAACGCAGATGGCATCGAACATCGGCATGCCGCCGAGCAGCAGCAGAATGATCTGCAGAACGGTCAGTCCGAAGTAAATCGCGTACAGGATGAGCGCGGTATCGCGCATGTGCGGCGATATTTTGGAGACCGAGGGTCCCGGGCTTTCCGCGCGCATTAGGTAAATGGTATGACCGCCTGCCAGCGGCAGGACGATCAGCATGAACACCAGAATGCCCATGCCGCCGACCCAGTGCATCAGGCAGCGCCATAGCATAGAGGCATGCGAAAGCGCTTCCACATCGCCGAGAATGGTAGCGCCGGTGGTGGTGAAGCCGGATGCGGCCTCGAAAATCGCATCTACTGCGAACGGAATCTCGCGGCTGAGCACGAACGGCAGGGCACCGGTCACGGCCAGCACCAGCCAGCACAGCGCGACTGCCACAAAGCCTTCGCGTGCGTAGAACTTGGTGTTTTTCGGCTTGTATTCACACAGAATGCCTGCACCGACCATACAAATCAGTGCAGTGGCGATATAGGCAGGCAGCTCGGGTTCACGGTAAATGACCGCGGTAAACGCGGGCAGCAGCAGGAACAGGGACTCAATGCCCATCAGCCAGCCGATCAGATAGCGGACGATTGCGAAATTCATTTTCCGCTCCCTCTGGTTGTCGGCAGGAAGATATCCTGAAGGTCGTTCATGCCCTCGAAGGTGGAAACGACGATAACCGTATCGCCTTCATGCAGCACATCGTGGCCGCGCGGAATGATTCGCTTGCCTCTGCGGTTGATGCAGCACAGCAGAACATCCGGACGAATCGGCATATCCTGCAGGGGAACGCCGGTGAGGTGGTGCGCCGCAACACGAAATTCAAGCGCTTCTGCGCCGCCCAGCTGATGCAGGGTCTCCACGTTGGAGCCCATTGAGTTCTGCATGGCGCGGGTGTACTGGCTGATCAGCTCGGCGGTGGTCTGCCTGGGGCGAATCACCTTGCCGATCGGCATGCTGGCGATGACTTCCTCAAAGTTCACACGGTTAACCTTGGTGAACAGCTTCGCACGGGAATGACGGCCGGCGTGCAGCGCAAGCAGGATGTTCTCCTCGTCCATGCCGGTGAGCGCCGCAAACGCCTCGCAGGTTGCCAGACCCTCCTCATCGAGCAGGTCGCGGTCGGTGCCGTCGCCGTAGATGATGGTCGCGTTCGGGAGCATTTCGGAAAGCGCCTCGCAGCGTTCAAGTTTGTTTTCGATAATCTTAACTGCAATGCCGGAATCCAGCAGGATTCTCGCAAGAAAGTACGAGATTTTGCCGCCGCCGACCAGCATCGCAGAGGAAATGCGCTTGACCGGCAGACCGACCTTCTCGAAAAATTCGCTCTGCTCGTGCGGCGGAATGATGACGGTGATGTTATCGTTCTCGTGCAGGATGAAGTCGCCCTTCGGGATATAGGTCTGACCGTCGCGGCGGACCATGCACAGCAGCACGTCCGTGCGGAGCAGAGGATTGACCTCGCAGACCGCCATGCCGTCCAGGCGGGACTCGTGCGGAATTTTGAGGTCGAGCAGCTCGATACGTCCGCGGGCAAACGTGCTGACGCTGATGGCCGACGGGAATCGGATCAGACGCGAAACAACACGCGCGGTGGACAGCTCGGGGTTGATGACCATCGAAATACCCAGCTCATCGCGGATAAAGCCGAGGTCGGATACATATTCCGGATCGCGCACACGCGCGATGGCGTGGCAGCCGGATGCTTTACGAGCGATCAGACAGGAAAGCAGATTGATTTCGTCATGGGTGGTAACGGCGATGAGCAGGTCGGTATCCTGCACGCCGGCTTCACGCAGAACGTGATAGCTGGTGCCGCTGCCCTTTACTGTAGCAAGGTCGTGTGTGTTGGAAAGCTCATCCAGACGGCGTTCGGACAGGTCAATCAGTGTCAGGTCGTGTCCGGCTGCGCTGAGCTGTCCCGCCAGCTCCGAGCCGACTTTGCCGCAGCCTACAATAATGATGCGCATAGCGCACCTCCGATCTATTTCTCTATAGCTGTGCCCTGTTGACACAGTCTTGATACGCATATAGCGATTATAGCCGTTTGACCGAGAAAAAGCAATATCCAGACAGGAATTTTGCAGGAGTTTAGCGGAAAACCGACAGATAGAAGGGGAGGTCTGCATATAGCGCTATATGGTCTGCCCAAAAGAAGGAAAAACCACCCGAACGGGTGGTTTTCACTGCGGATTAAAGCTCCGCGACAGGTCACTTAAACTGTGTATAAGTGGTATCGCTTGCGTAGCCGTCGCTGTCGGTCTGGTGCATGGAGACCAGATTGCCGTTATCATCAAAGGTACGGGTATCGATTGAGAGGGTGCCGCCTTCGATAGTCGAGCGGGTGGTCTGCGTTTTGCCGTCCACCGAGTACACGGTGAGCACCTCGAGCACGATGCCGCTCTCGTCTACGGTGACCGACTGGATGAGCCGTCCCTGACTGTCGTAGCGGTTGTCGGTGGAGGAGGTGATATTGTCCTCGCCCTCGTAGGTGCGGGAGGACAGCACGTCGCCGTTGGTGTTCATGCCCATGCGGACGACCATCAGTTCGTTGCCGTCTGCGTCGTAAACCGTGTTGACGGCAGAGGACTGACCGTTGTCAACCTCGGTGTAAACCGTCTCGGAGGAGACCGAAAGTTCGCCGTCCTCGTAGTTTTCCGTGCGCAGAACGCGGTTTTTGTCGTCATAGCTGCGGCGGTACTCCGAGGTGGAATTGTTGGTCTTGTCGGTGGTGATGGCATCCGTGCAGTTGCCGTTTTCGTCGTAGGTGTAGTCCGTATAGGTGAAATTGAGCGGTTCTTCTTCGCCTTCCACGGTCTGCATGGTGTAGGAGCGGAAGGTGCTGCCGTCCTTGTCATGGCAGTTGACCGTGTAACTGCGGCTGCCTTCTTCCGTGCGCAGCTCCAGCTCGTAGGAGGCCGCACGCGGCAGAACGGAAGCCAGCTGTGTCGGCACCTGCTCCATCACGGCAATGCGGCATGCAGGCGTGCGGTCATACGCGATGGTGGCGCCGAGCACGATGACCGTGCTTACAATACAGGAAATAATGCGTTTGATCATATTTTTGTTCCCCTAAAATAATTAAGGTATAATAATTTCGGTAATCAAGGTGATTCCGGAAAAATGCAGCCGAACCGGAATTCGGCTGCATTCAGCGTTGCTGGATTTTTACTGCGGTGTTGCCTCAGTT
>ENA-USUG01004976-USUG01004976.1-human-gut-metagenome-genome-assembly--contig:-NODE-4976-length-15773-cov-6.702345_pt1 | contig 15773 bp, 17 predicted proteins | sample MGYA00250059_ERZ773394 | MGnify/ENA primary metagenome ERZ773394 (study PRJEB29103, sample SAMN06111957) | human gut metagenome | biome: human gut; feature: ankylosing spondylitis patient; material... | reverse complement strand
ATTTGTTTGTTACCATCCAAATTACAGGAAAACCCCAGCTTTCGCTTTCTGAAAGCTGGGGTTCTTTGACAGGCTGAAATGGAGCGTATCGATACCGATACGCTCCATGAACTGTTTTACGGCCATCTGTCAAAGCCGTGCTGTTTTCTTTTCTATCATTCGATTTCCGTATCGGGCATCTGGACGGCGGTACCGCCGTCCAGCCCGAAGTCGTCCGCCGCGGTGGCGGTGTCCCGCCGCAGCATGGTCTCCATCACCCGGATATCACTGTCGATATCCATGGCGGCGTCCTGATACAAAGCGTCAAGCTGATGCTCGAACCCGGCGATGATGTTGTCCATGGTGTCCGCGATGCGGGACTTGGCCTGATCCAGATTCTGCCCACTGACGCCCGCTTCCTCAAAGTCGGCGTAGCTGTCCAGCAGCTTCTGGGTGGTGGGCAGATAGTAGTTCAGGAAAGTGCTGGCCTGATTCTTCTTGGCGGGCTGCTCCTGGATCACCTTGAAGATCTGGCCGGTAACGGTCTCCAGCCGGTCGATCTTGGCGCTGAGCACCTCGTCATCGATGCGGTCATTGGCACGGCGGATGGCCAGTAGCATCCCCTCGTAGCCATCGGCGTTCTGCGCCGCCGTTTCGGCGGCCTGCCGCTGCTCTCCGGTGCGCTTGGCGGAGAAATAGGCGTTGGCCGCCGCCTGTGTGCGGAACAGCATGTCGTTGCCCCGATCCAGATAGGCGTCCGGCCCCCACATGCCCTTTTCCACCATGGCCTCCAGATCACGCTCGGCCTTGGCCTCGCCTACCTCCGCCGCTTTCATCAGGTGCGCCAGCGGGATCGCGTCCCGTGTCCCGGCGCAGGCCAGGTACTTGGTGTAGCGGCGCATCTTCCGCTTCATGACGGCGCTGCCGATCAGCAGCGACAAACCGCCGGACAGCAGTCCCACGGGATAGAACAGCTGCCGCAGGAAGTACCACCATTCGCCGTACTGGATGGCATAACCCAGATCGTTGGCGGCTACGTTCAGCAGCGCCGCGCCGCCCAGCGCCGCCAGTACGATGCCCACGATCTTCAGCGCCTTGGCCCCTCCGGCGGAGGGCTGCGGCGTTTGCGTCACCTTCTGCACGGCGCTTTGCTTCTTCGGCTGCGCCGGTCTTGCCTGCTGGACGGATGGAGCCGTCTGCGGGGCGCTCTGCTGCGCCTGTGTCCGGGTCTGCTGGGCGCGGCTTCTTACCTGCGCCGCCGTGTTGGCTGCCGCTCGTTTGGTCTTGGGATTGTCGGTAAGCTTTTTAATAAGAAGGATCAGTCCCACCGGCCACGCCACCAGAAACATGATGCCGATCAGCAGCCACGCGCCGAAATCGTTGCTCTGCCCGTTGGGATTGGGTGTGCGCTGGGGTGTGTTGGGCTGATGCGGCGGCTGAGCGCCGTCCCTGTCGTTATGATAATCGTAATGATACTCCATTTATTCTTCCCCTTTGTGCCGCAGCTTCCGCTTGTTGCCCTTTTCGTCCACGATCCACGTGTTCTCCAGATGGCTGCGCAGGCTGCCCAGAATGGCCTCCTTGTACTCCAGCCGCAGGGCCTCCCGCTCGGCTTCCTCCTCCACGGTCAGGCCGTCGGCCTTGGCCTTGCGGGCCAGCTCATTGATCCGATCGATCTTCTCCTGTTTCATAAGGTATCTCCCCCAAGTTCTGTGTATGATACAGCCGGGCGTAAGCGCCCTGCTTCCGCAACAATTCCTCGTGGCTGCCCTGCTCGGCGATGCGGCCCTCCTGCACCACCAGAATACGGTGGGCGCTGCGGATGGTGCTGAGCCGGTGGGCAATGATCAGCGTGGTGCGGCCCCGTGCCAGCAGGTCAAAGGCGTGCTGGATCTTCGCCTCGGTGACGCTGTCCAGCGCCGAGGTGGCCTCGTCCAAAATCAGGATGGGCGGGTCCTTCAGAAAGATTCTGGCGATGGCGATCCGCTGCTTCTGTCCGCCGGACAGAAGCACGCCCCGCTCGCCCACATAGGTGTCGAACCCCTGAGGCATCGCCAGAATGTCCTCGTAGATCTCTGCCCGCCGCGCGGCGTTTTCCACCTCCTCGTCGGAGGCGTCGGGGCGGCCGTAGCGGATGTTCTCCCGCACCGTCCCGGCAAACAGGAACACGTCCTGCTGCACCACACCGATGGCCAGCCGCAAATCGTCCAGCCGGATGTGCCGCACGTCCACGCCGTCGATGGCGATGCTGCCCTCGGTCACGTCGTAGAACCGGGGGATCAGCTGGCACAGGGTGGACTTTCCGCCGCCGGAGGGCCCCACCACCGCCACCGTTTCGCCTACCGCCACGTGCAGCGTCACATGATGCAGCACCTCGTCGGCACCGTCGTAGGTAAAACTGACGTCGTTCACGTCGATGGCGCCCCGCACCGCAGGCATCGCCGCGGCGTCCGGCGCGTCGGTGATGGCGGGCTCGGTGCCCATCAGCTCAATAAAGCGGTGCAGGCCCGCAAAGCCGTTGGAAAACAGCTCCGCGAAGTTGGTCAGCTTCCGCACCGGCGTGATAAACGTGGTGATATACAGGCTGAAGGTGATCAGATCCACATAATCCATGCGGCCGCCCATCATCAGCCAGCCGCCGCCGGCAATGACCGCCACGTTCAGCAGCGTCACAAACAGCTCCATGGTGGCGTTGAACCGCCCCATCTCCTTGTGAAAGCCCCGCTTGGCGGTCTTGAACGTCTCATTGGCGCAGTCGAACCGCTGCTGCTGGATGCGCTCGTTACCGAAGGCCTTCACCGTGCGGATACCGCTGAGACCGGACTCGATCTCGGCGTTGATGGCGCCGGTCTTCTGCTTGGCCGCCACCGAGGCGCGGCTCATCCCGCCCCGCAGCAGTAGCAGCACCACCAGAAATATCGGAATGATGACCATGATGAGAATAGCCATCCGCCACTCGATGCGGAACATCACCGCCAGCGCGCCCGCGATGGTGATGACGGAGATGGTCAGATCCTCCGGCCCGTGGTGGGCCAGCTCCGTCAGCTCGAACAGGTCGGTGGTCAGGCGGTTCATCAGCTGTCCCGTGCGGTTGCGGTCATAGAAATCAAAGCCCAGCGCCTGCATATGATGGAACAGGTCGCGGCGGATATCCGCCTCCACACGAATGCCGAAGGTGTGGCCCCAGTAGGTGACGATGTAGTACAGTCCCGCCCGCAGCACAAAGGCCAGCGCCACCACCGCCATGGCGATAAAGAACACCCGGTAGTTCTTCTCCGGCAGCCAGTGGTACAGCGCCGTGCGGGAGATCAGCGGAAAGGCCAGATCCACCATGGCAATTAGAACGGCGCAGCTGATATCCAGCGTAAACAGCTTCCAGTGGGGCTTGAAGTAGCTCAAGAAGATCCGCAGCGGACTGCGGGTGCGGTAATCCTGCGTGGTCATATATCGATTCCTTTTCCAAAGATAATTCTCCAGTTTCGATTATACCACAGGGCGCAGGGTTTGACAAGGCGGGTGAAGGAAATCAAGAAACGCGGTCTCGTCAAAAGCCTCCCCTGTGTAAGGGGAGGTGGCACGGCGCAAGCCGTGACGGAGGGGTTGTCTGCCGTCAAGACAATCTCCCAGTCTCGCATACGCCCGACAGCCCCCTTTACACAAGGGAGCCTTTCCTGTTATGCCGTTCGTAAGCCTATGCCGCAAACGAAAGAAAAGCAGCGGCACAGCCGCTGCTTTTCGGGTGTCGTATGTAGGTCAGTTGTCAGTTGACGCGCACCAGGATCTCCGCCGTGGCGCTGCCCAGCGTGATGGTGATGGTGGCCGTACCGGAGCCGACACGCTCCACCGTGCCGCCCTCAGAGACCTTCACCACATTGGTGTTGGAGCTTTTCCACGTGGCGGTACCGGTCACGCCCTCCAGCGTCAGCTCGCAGGCGGGATCGCCCTTGTTGACCGTCATATCGAACTGGCCGTCGGGGTTCTTGTCCAGATACGTGCCGTACATGGTCTTGATCTTCAGATTCTTCAGGGAAGAACTGGTATTGGTGCTGCCGTTGTTGGGCTTATTCGTAGTATCCGGCTTATTGGTGTCGGGCTTATTGGTGGTCGTTCCGTTGTCGGGGGTGTTGGTGGTGGTGTCCGCCTTCTTCTGTACGGTGATGGCGCAGGCCACGCTCTCCTCGCCGCAGGTGACGGTGACAACGGCGCTGCCCTCGGTCAGGGCGGAGACCGTGCCGTCGTCAGACACCTTCAGCACGCCGGAATCGCTGGTGATCCACTGATAGCTCTCTTCCGCGCCGCCGGTAGCGGTCAGCTTCTCCGATTCACCGGGCGCCATCAGCAGGGACATGTGATCCAGCGCCAGTGCCTTGACCACCGGCTCGTTGTCCACCGGCGTATTGACCGGCTGGTTCTGCGTCGTACCGGGGTCAACGTCCTCCGGCTGCTTGTCGCCGCCGAACCAGCCCCGCACGGTGTCACCGGCAAAGGCCCACACCAGAATGCCCGCCAGCACCAGCACCGCCAGCACCAGTACCGGGCCCACAACGCTGGGCGCCTTCTTCCGCTTCTCCATCTGGCGGTGGCCGCGCTTTTTCACTTTACCGTTGTAGTATTCTTCATCTTCCACGCAGAAAGGACACTTTTTATAGCTGTCGGAGTACACTTCTCCGCATTTATTACACTTGATCAGGCTCATGCTGTTTTTCCCTCCAAAGGACATACTCTTGATAATACTTTGCTATCATACTCCAAAAACAGCCGTCCCGTCAACTGAAAATGCTGGAAATTCATCGTTTTTTTACATCTTTTCTTGCTTTTCGGGGAATGACTTCCTATAATAGAGGGAAATACTGCAAGGGAGGCGTTCCCCATGAATACCATTTTTATCGGCGTGGCCGGCGGCACCGGCTCCGGCAAAACCACCCTGACCGAGCATCTGGCTGAGCGGTTCGGCAGCAACATCAGCGTGGTACATCATGACAACTACTACAAGCGGCAGGACTGCTCCTTTGAAGAACGCTGCCGCCAGAACTACAACCACCCCGATGCCTTCGACACCGATCTGATGATCGAGCATCTGAAAGCTCTGAAGCGGGGCGAGACCATCCACTGTCCCGTGTACGACTACGCCATCCACAACCGCACCGACAAAACGGTGGAGGTGCACCCCACCAAGGTGGTGATCGTGGAGGGCATTCTGATCTTCCAGAACAAGGAGCTGCGCGACCTGCTGGACATCAAGATTTTTGTGGAGACCGACGCCGACGTGCGCATCCTGCGCCGCGCCCTGCGGGATGTGGAGGAGCGCGGCCGCTCGCTGGAGTCAGTCGTGACCCAGTATCTGACCACCGTCAAGCCCATGCATGAGCAATTCGTGGAGCCCACCCGGAAGTACGCCGACATTATCGTGCTGGAGGGCGGGCACAATCTGGTGGCGCTGGATATGATCATGCAGCGCATCGCCAACCATATCGCGGAGAACTGATCGTATGCTGTTACCCATCCTTGGCACGCTCTCGCTGCTGGGAGCGGTCTATTTCCTGATGCCGCTGGCCATCGGCGTATGCCATATCGGCATGTTCTGGCCTGCGGCGCTGCTGCTGTTGGCGGCGGCTTGGTGCTTCTTCCCCGGCTTCTTCCGCTGCTTTCCCAAATGGCTGAAGGCGGTGCTGCTGTCCGGCGTGGGGCTGGTGTTGGCCGTGGCGCTGGCGGTGCTGGCCGTTATGGGGCTTGCCGCCGCCGACCGTCCCTCCGGCGATGACGCGCCGGAAACGGTGGTGCTGCTGGGGTGTCAGGTGTACAACGGTCGCCCCAGTATGATGCTGCAAGGCCGCATTGAAGCCGCCTACCAATACCTGACCGCCCACCCCGACGCGGTCTGCGTCACCACCGGTGGACGGGACAGCCGCAGCGAGCCGGTGACGGAGGGCGGCTGCGCCGCCCGTGAGCTGATGGCCATGGGTATTGCCCCGGAACGGATCTACGCCGAGGAGAAATCCTTTGACACGCGGGAGAACCTGCTGTTCGCCGCGGATATCATCCGGGAGAATGGGCTGGATACTCATGTAGTTATCGCCAGCGATAATTTCCACCAGTACCGGGGCCAGCTTTTCGCCCGTCAGGCGGGGTTGGAAGCGCAATCCGCCGGTTGCTTCAGTCCGTGGTTCCTGGGCGCAGGCTATGCCTGCCGGGAAGTAGTGGGAATTCTGGCCACCTGGGCAGGAATTGCGTAAGTAAATAATTATTTAATAACGGAGGATCCGTGTCATTTGACACGGATCCTCCGTTATTTCGTAAGGGCGGACGACTCTGTCCGCCCTTACGAAGCATCCTTTGCCGCTTATTACAGCTTCGCCAGCACCACAGGTTCTCCTATCTGCAGAGCATAATGATAGATCCTCGCGCTGTCCTCGATGTACTGGGCGCGGGTGCGGGCCTCGTTTAAGTCCTTGCCCACTGCCAGCGCACCGTGGTTGTTCAGCAGGCAGCCGCCCCGGCCATCCTTCAGGCACGGCACAGCGTTTTCCCCCACGGCAAAGGTGCCGGGTGTGGCGTATTCCGCGCATTCCACGCCGCCGTTCAGAAAGATCTGCGTCTCGATCAGCACCGGGGGAATGGGCTTGTGCACCACCGCAAACGCCGTGGCGTAGGGGGAATGGGTGTGGAAAATGGCCTTGTGCTCCGGATAGGCCCGGTATACGGCGGCGTGCATCCGCCACTCGCTGGAGGGCTGCAATTCGCCTTCGATAATATTTCCGTCCAGATCGCACCGCACGATATCCACCGGCCGCATCACCGTATAGCGCACCGACGTGGGGGTGATGAGCATGGTGCCGTCCCCCAGCGCCACGCTGAGATTGCCGCTGGTCCCGGTGAACATCCCCTCATGCAGGGATTCCAGACACACGTCCACCATCTCCTGCCGCAATTCCTTGTGAGAATACTCCATTTTATACCCTCTTTTCGTAATAGAACGATTATTTACTTTCCTTAAACTACCATTTCATAGGGGCCGAGTTCACTGACCTCCAGATATTTTTTCAGCTCATAGGGGGAATAGATGCCAAGATCCGTCACCACACCGGTGATGAGCTGTGGCGGCGTGATATCGAAGGCGGGATAGTAGCCCTTCACCCCGTCGGCGGCGGTCTTTACCCCCATGGCCTCCAGCGTATCCTGCGGGTTCCGCATCTCGATGTGTACGGTATCCACGGTAGGATGGCCCTTGTCGGGAATGCCGCTGATGTACACCGGCACGCCCAGATAATTGGCAGCAATGGAGATCTGGAAGGTGCCCACCTTGTTGGCGATATAGCCGTCGCAGCAGATGGCGTCGGCGGCACAGGTGAACACGTCCACATGCTCCTGCTGCATCACGTAGGCGGGCATGTTGTCGGTAATGACCGTCACGTCAAACCCCATGTCGTGACACACGGTGGCCGTCAGCCGTGCGCCCTGAAAATAGGGCCGCGTCTCCGGGCAGAACAGGCAGATGTTCTTGCTCTGCTCCCGGCACTCCTTCAGCATCATGGCCACGATGGTCTCGCCGAAGCACTGGGTCATGACGGTGCCGTTGTCAGGAAATTTGTCCACCAGATGCTTTGCCATCTGGCCCACCCGGCTATAGCGCCGGTTGTTGGTGGCCACCGTGTAGTTCCGGATGGCCAGTGCCACATCAGGCACGCCCTGCGCGATGGCAGCCTTTGCCACCTCCAGACAGCCGCCGCAGATCAGCTGCATCCGTCCCACGGTGGTGGGCCGGGCGTGGGAGATGGTGTCCATGGCCTGCTCCAGATAGGCCACCTGCTGCTCCGCCGTCCTGTCCCGGCACTCCCAGGCCGCCAGCGCCATACCCATGGCGGCGGCGGTGAAGGGGCCAGTGGACTGGGTCACCATGTCCGTCAGCGCCTGCGCCACCTCTCTGTGGGTGCGGCAGGTGACGAATTCCACCCTGCGTGGATACACCCGGCGATCCAGAATGCGCACCTCGCCGCCATCGTACCACGCCACGTTTTCATACTGCATCATAAAGGCAAGGCCCTTGTCTGCTCGTTCCATGTGTGTTCTCCTTTTCTCTCACACGCCGTACAGCCGCTTGGCGGCGGCTCTGGCATTGTATAATATCCGCTCCCTGTCCAGCGTCAGGTATTCGCCGTTTTCGTACAGCACTCTGCCGTCCACCATGGTCATGCAAACGTCGGCGGCCTGTGCGCTGTACACCGCCAGTCCCGCCGTGTCAAGATGCGGGACAAGGTGGGGCGCGCTCAGATCGATAGCCATGATATCCGCCCGCTTTCCGGCCTCGATGGCGCCGGTGTCGTCCCGGCCCTGCAATTTCGCACCGTTGATCGTCGCCATGTCCAGCACCTGCGCCGCCGGCAGGATGACCGCGTCATGGCGGTATCCGTTATGGAGGATGGCCGCCAGATGCAGCTCCTCCAGCATGTTGAGATTGTTGTTGCTGGCGGCGCCGTCGGTGCCCAGCGCCACGTTGATACCCTCTGCCAGCAGCTCCGGAACCGGCGCGAACCCGCTGCCCAGCTTCATGTTGCTGGTGGGATTGTGGATCACGCTGACGTTCTTTTCCCGCAGCAGCGCCCGATCCTCTGCCGTCACCCACACGCAGTGGGCGGCGGCGCAGGGCACGTCGAACACTCCCAGATCGTTCATCCACGCCGCCGGGGTCTTGCCGTATTTCTCGATGCAGGTATCATGCTCGCTTTTCGTCTCGCTGAGGTGAATGTGCATTCTCACGCCGTTCTGGCGGCACCACGCCGCCGTCCCCGCCGCCACGTGGGGATTGCAGGTGTACTCCGCATGAAGGCAGCCGTCCACCCGAATGCGTCCCTCGGCGGCGTTGTGCCAGTCCTTATAGAATCGTTCCAGCTTCCGGGCACTTTCATTCTTCTCGTAGGGCTCCGCCGGGTCGAAGGCCTGCACCGGATAGCAGAGGTTGGCCTTGATGCCGCACACCGCCACCAGCTCCGCCGCCTCCCACGGGAAGAAGTACATGTCGGAAAAGCCGGTGGTGCCGCAGGCCAACATCTCCAGCAGCGCCAGCGCCGTACCGGCTCGGATATCCTCCGCCGTCATGCGGCCCTCCACGGGGAATACGCTGTCAAACAGCCACCTTTGCAGCGGCAGGTCAGTTCCCACGCCCCGCAGCAGCGTCATAGCGGCGTGGGTGTGGGTGTTCACCAGTCCCGGCAGCAGCAGCTTGCCGGACATGTCCTTTTCGCAGTCGAAGCGGCCCTCCGGGCGCTCCGCGCCCACCGAGACGATCGCAGCCTCATCGATCACCACATAGCCGCCCTCGATCACGCCTTGCGGCGTGTAGATCCACGCGTTTTTCAGTAATGTGGTCATGGGCTCACATCCTCGAGAGCACCTTTTTCAGATAGGCGCTGAAGTTGTCGGCCACCAGATGGCCCACCTCGTTGACCTCCTCGTCGGTGAGGGGCTGATCCAGAATGCCCGCCGCCATGTTGGTGATGACGGAGAAGCCCAGACAGGGCAGACTGCAGTGGGCCGCCGTCAGCGCCTCGGTCACGGTGGACATGCCCACCGCGTCGCCGCCCAGCGTGCGGATGGCGCGGATTTCCGCCGCCGTCTCAAACTGGGGGCCCTGCATGAAGAAGTAGCAGCCCTCGTGGAAGGTCAGACCGCTGCCCTGCGCGCATTCCTTGGCGATGGCCCGCAGCTCCGGACTGTACATCTTCTGTACGTCGAAAAACCGTGGGCCGAACTCCGGAATGTTGGGGCCCCGCATGGGGGAGCAGCCGGGCAGCATGATCTGGTCATTGATGATCATAATGTCGCCGGGCTTGAAGCTGAGATTCACGCCGCCGGCGGCGTTGGTCAAAATCACCGCCCGGCAGCCCAGCAGCTTGAACAGCCGGATGGGCGCGGTCAGCTGCGGGAAGTCGTACCCCTCGTAGGAGTGGAACCGCCCGGACATGCACACCACCTTTTTGCCGCTGACGGTGCCGCAGATCAGCTTGCCCGCGTGGGTGGCCACGGTGGAGCGCAGGAAGTTGGGGATATCCTCATAGGGGATCACCACCGGGTTTTCCACCTGCGCGGCAAACGGCCCCAGAGACGAGCCCAGAATAATGCCGATCTCCGGCTGAAAATCCAGCTTTTCCCGGACGTATTGGGCGCTTTTTTCAAAAAATTCGTAGGTGTATTCCATGGAACGGCCTCCTTTTTCATTCTATATGAAATAGTATCACATTACCCGCATGGTGTCAATTTCACGGTCTTCCACAATTTTCGCCCCGTTTCCTTTCAGAAAGGTCTTGCATTTTTTTATTTTCATGATACAATAGCGTTGACAAATCTTAATGGAGGTACTCAAAATGGCTTATCAGATCGGTTCCGCTTGCGTCAGCTGTGGCGCTTGCGCAGACGCTTGCCCCGTGGGCGCTATCTCCCAGGGCGATTCTCAGTACGTGATCGACGCTGGCGCTTGCCTGGATTGCGGTTCCTGCGCGGATACCTGCCCCAACGGCGCTATCAGCCCCGCTGAATAAAATGCGTACATGAAAAACGGCCGGACGGAATGTCCGGCCGTTTTTTTATGAGCGGGCCGTCGGGGACGTCGGCCCCTACAAAGTCTTGCCGGAAAGCCATACGTATGCTATACTATCCCCAGAAAAGGAGGGCTGTCCATGGAACGCGCGGAACGCCTGTGGCCCGACGGGCCGCGGTATCGGTATGACGAACAGTGCTTTCCGCCCTCCACGGATTCGTTCCTGTTGGGCGGCTTCGCCAGTCTGCGCCGGGGCGAGAAAGTCTGCGATCTGGGCGCCGGGGCGGGTCTGCTGGGGCTTCTGCTGCTGGCACGAGAACCCTCATTGCAGGTAACGGGCATCGAGCGGGACGCTCACGCCTGCGCCGTGCTGGCGCGGAACGCTGCGGAAAACCGCCTGCCCCTTACCGCCCTTTGCGCCGACCTGCGGCAGCGGGAGACGCTGCCCGCCGGAGCCTTTCAGCTGGCGGTGTCCAATCCGCCCTATTTCGCGCCCCATACGGGAGCGGTGGCGGAGGGCGCCCGGGGCGACACCCGCGCGGAGCTGACCGCCACGCTGGAGGATATCTTTGCCGCCGCCGAACGAATGCTGCAATGGGGCGGACGCTTCTGCCTTGTGTACCGGCCGGAGCGTCTGGCGGCGCTGCTGACCGCCGCCGTGACCCACGGTCTGGAGCCCAAGCGGCTTCGGATGGTGCAGCACACCGCCCGGAGCGCCCCGTCGCTGGTGCTGCTGGAATGCCGCCGGGGCGGAAAGCCGGGGCTTTCCCTGGAGCCGCCGCTGCTGCTGCGGCTGGAAAACGGCGGCGAATCCCCGGATGTGCGCCGCGCCTACTTCAGAGACAAGGAGTAATTCATATGCCCGGAACATTATATCTGGTGGCCACCCCCATCGGCAATCTGGGGGATTTTTCACCCCGTGCCGTGGAGACGCTGCAAAACGCCGACTTCATCGCCGCCGAGGATACCCGCGTGTCGGTGAAGCTGCTGAACCATTTCGATATCAAGAAGCCGCTGGTCAGCTACCACAAGCACAACCGCGCCTCTGCGGGGCAGGCCATTCTCACCCGTCTGCTGGGCGGCGAGACCTGCGCGCTGGTGACCGACGCGGGCATGCCCGCCATCAGCGACCCCGGCGAGGATCTGGTGCGCCTGTGCGCCGAAAACGGCGTGCCGGTGCTGGCCGTTCCCGGCTGCTGCGCCGCCGTGTACGCGCTGGCGGTGTCCGGCCTGCCCACAGGACGTTTTACCTTCGAGGGCTTCCTGCCCTCCGGCAAAAAGGAGCGCCGGGAGCAGCTCCACGAGCTGACTGGTGAGACACGAACCATGATCTTCCATGAAGCGCCCCACCGTCTCCGGGCCACGCTGGCGGATATGGCGGATGCCTTCGGCGGTGAGCGAAAGATCGCCCTGTGCCGGGAGCTGACCAAGCTTCACGAGGACACCGTGCGCACCACGTTGGCAGCGGCGGCGGACTACTACGCCGCCAACGAGCCCCGGGGCGAGTACGTGCTGGTCATCGCGGGACGGGAGAAGTCCGTAGCCGCTGCCCTGACGCTGGAGGAGGGCGTGGCGCTGGTGCTGCGCCGCCGCGAGGAAGGCATGCGGCTGAAGGACGCCGTCCGCGCCGTGGCCGACGACACCGGTCTGAGCCGCAACGCCCTGTACGACGCAGCATTGAAAAATCTGGCATGAGAGCGTTGCTTCTGCGCTGATGCAAAAAAATGCCCCGCCATCGGCGGGACATTTTTTTGTGCACCTCAGTTGTTCTTCAACTCTTTGAGACACTTGGGACAGATATTCTTGTCCTTGTACACCATCAAGTCTCTGCTGCTGTCACAGAAAATACAGCTGGGACGATACTTTTTCAATACGATGGTGGAGCCATCTACATAGATCTCCAAAGCATCCTTCTCAGCGATATCCAATGTGCGGCGCAGTTCGATGGGCAAAACGATCCGTCCCAATTCGTCCACCTTTCGCACAATTCCGGTTGACTTCACGGGAAACCTCTCCTCTGCTTTGCTTCTCACGACTTTCGTGAATTCCTCTGCTCATTTAGCATGCCATATTTTTACCATTTTGTCAACCGCTCTTTGCCATTTTATCCAAAATTTTTACAAATATTGCCATATGCTCTGTGCATATAGTGCATTTGAGGTGAGGAGTATGGCGATGTCTTACATTCTGGCGGCGTTTTTTGTGCTGGCGCTGGTATGCGGCGGCATCAGCGGCCGCATGGCGGAAGTCTCCGCCGCCGCCATGGAGGGCGCCGGTGCGGCGGTGGAGCTGTGTCTGTCCATGGCGGGCGCCATCTGTCTGTGGAGCGGCGTCATGACGCTGATGGAGCGGGGCGGCCTCAGCGAAAAGCTGGCCCGGCTGCTGCGGCCCGTGCTGCGCCGCATTCTGCCCCGGGCCAGCCGGGACACGGAGACCATGGCCGCCCTCAGCGCCAACGTGTCGGCCAATCTGCTGGGGCTGGGCAACGCCGCCACTCCGCTGGGGATCCGTGCCGCCACGCGGATGGCGCAGGGCTGCGGCGGCGTGGCCAGCGACGAGCTGTGCCGCCTTGTGGTGCTGAACACCGCCTCCATCCAGCTGCTGCCCACCACCGTGGCAGCCGTGCGCAGCGCTCACGGCTGCGCCGCGCCCCTTGATATCCTGCCGTCCGTGTGGCTTTCCTCCCTACTGTCGGTCACGGCGGGACTGCTGGCGGCGCGAGGGCTGCAGGCTCTGTGGAGGCGGAAATGGAGCTGACATCGCTGGTAATCCCGCTGCTGCTGGCAGCGGTGGCTGCATGGGGCGCGGCGCGGCGGGTGGACGTTTACGCCGCCCTCACCGACGGTGCCATGGACGGCCTGCGGGTGGTACTGCGCATCTGCCCCAACCTGATCGCCCTGCTGACGGCGGTGTATATGTTCCGGGCCTCCGGCGCGCTGGATCTCCTCACCTCGCTTCTGGCCCCGGCGCTGACGGCGCTGGGCATCCCGCCGGAGACCGCGCCGCTGCTGCTGATCCGCCCCTTGAGCGGCAGCGGCGCTCTGGCGGCGGGCAGCGAGCTGATGGCCGCCTACGGCCCGGACAGCGCCGTGGGCCGCACGGCGGCGGTGATGCTGGGCTGCACCGAGACCACGTTTTACACCATCGCCGTCTATTTCGGCGCGGCGGGGGTGCGGAGGATCCGCTATACCGTGCCCGCCGCCCTGACGGCGGATTTTGTGGGCTTTCTGGCGGCGGCGTGGTGCGTGCGGCTGTTCTTCTGAATAAATGTGAACTTTTTACCAATTTTTGGCCCTTGTCAGGTTTTTAACTTGCTCCCGCCGCCGTTTTACGGTATACTATTCTCGGGTATCTATCGTGGCGCACCGGGAAACGGCGCGCCACTATCAAACTTGAGAGAAGGAGCGTTATCTTGACCAGTCGTAAAATCATCAACAGTAAACTGAAGGAAGCGGTGGATTCCGTATTGCCCATCACCCTGATCGTGGCGGTGCTGTGTTTCTTCTTCGTTCCCGTGGGCAGCGGACTGATGCTGGCCTTTCTGGTGGGCGCGGTCATGCTGATTTTGGGCATGGGCCTGTTCACGCTGGGCGCGGAGCTGTCCATGACCCAGATGGGCAATCTGGTGGGCGCGAAGATGACCAAATCCCGCCGCCTGTGGCTCATTCTGGTGCTGGCCTTCGTTCTGGGCGTGGTCATTACCATTGCCGAGCCTGACCTGCAAGTCCTGGCCCAGAACGTGCCGGGCATCGACAAGACCATGCTGATCCTCACGGTGTCCGTGGGCGTGGGCATCTTCCTGACCATCTGCATGCTGCGTATCCTGCTGGGTATCTCCTTGCGGACGCTGCTGCTGATCTTCTATGCCATCGTGTTTATTCTGGCCGCCCTGTCCGACCCGGACTTCCTGTCCGTGGCCTTTGACTCCGGCGGCGTGACCACCGGCCCCATGACGGTGCCCTTCATCATGGCGCTGGGCGTGGGCGTTGCCTCCATCCGAAGCGACGAAAAGGCCAAGTCCGACAGCTTCGGTCTGGTGGCGCTGTGCTCCATCGGCCCCATTCTGGCGGTGCTGCTGCTGGGCTTCCTGTACCCGGAAAACACCGCCTCTGCCTCGGAAACGGTGGTCAACAGCTTTGAAAATACCCTCACCGTGGGCTACAGCTATTTGGAGGAGCTGCCCGCCATGATGGGCGAGGTGGCCATCGCCCTGCTGCCCATCTGCGTGTTCTTCCTGCTGTTCCAGATCTTCTCGCTGCATCTGCGGAAGCTGCCCCTGCTGCGCATCCTCATCGGCGTGGGCTATACATATGTAGGTCTGGTGCTGTTCCTGACGGGCGTCAACGTGGGCTTCTCGTCGCTGGGCTACGTGCTGGGCGGCGTCATCGTGGAGGAGGGTCTTGGCCTTCTGATGATCCCGCTGGCCACCCTGATGGGCTGGTTCATCATCAACGCCGAGCCTGCCGTCCACGTGCTGAACAAGCAGGTGGAGGAGCTGAGCGCCGGCGCTATTTCCTCCAAGGCCATGGGCATGAGCCTGTCCATCGCCGTGGCCGCCGCCATGGGACTTGCCATGGTGCGCGTCCTGACCGGCATCTCCATTCTGTGGTTCGTGCTGCCGGGCTATATCATCGCGCTGGGTCTCAGCTTTTTCGTCCCCAGCATCTTCACCGCCATCGCCTTCGACTCCGGCGGCGTGGCTTCCGGCCCGCTGACCGCCACCTTCATGCTGCCCTTTGCCATGGGCGCTACCACGGCGCTGGGCGGCAATGTGATGACCGACGCCTTCGGCCTTGTGGCGCTGGTGGCCATGATGCCCCTGATCGTGGTGCAGGTCATGGGCGCCATCTACGTGGTCAAGACCCGCCGCAACAGTGCGCAGGAATCCGCGCCCGTATTCAGCAACGAGGGCGTTATCGAACTGTGGGAGGTGGCCTGACATGGAACTGTACTATCTGATGAGCATTACCGACCGCGACCGGGCGGAGGACATGGCCGCCCTGTACCGCGACGCGGGACTGAACCTTGTGACTACCATGCTGGGCCGGGGCACGGCAACGCCCCAGCAGTTGGCGCTGTACGGCCTGTCCCGGACGGAAAAGGCCGTCACCGGCGCTGTGGTGGGAACCGACAGCATGAAGCAGCTGTTCCGCGCCGCCAAGCGCAAGCTGTTTATCGACATTCCCGGAGAATGCCATTGCAGAAGGCAAGATTGACCGTGAGGCGAAAACGCAGTGGGTGGAGATGGCCGGTTCCAACTTCG
>ENA-USUG01004974-USUG01004974.1-human-gut-metagenome-genome-assembly--contig:-NODE-4974-length-15776-cov-11.140391_pt1 | contig 15776 bp, 10 predicted proteins | sample MGYA00250059_ERZ773394 | MGnify/ENA primary metagenome ERZ773394 (study PRJEB29103, sample SAMN06111957) | human gut metagenome | biome: human gut; feature: ankylosing spondylitis patient; material... | reverse complement strand
GAAGGGCGGCTAACAGGCGAGCGAACCGAACAGGAAACGATGCGTGTCAGGAGATTGTTTTCGAATCATCATGGCGTCCTATTTTTACCAAACTATTTTTTACAACATTCATTTGCACATTAAGAAAATCTTCACAGATATTTCTTCACGTATTTTCCGGTATAAGACTTCTCAGCTTTCGCCACCTCTTCCGGCGTTCCTTTCGCGATCACGGTTCCTCCTTTATCGCCGCCTTCCGGTCCGATATCGATGATATAATCCGCTGTTTTGATCACATCCAGATTGTGTTCAATCACAACTACAGTATTTCCGCCTTCTGCAAGTCTCTGCAGAATCTCGATCAGTTTGTGAACATCTGCAAAATGCAGTCCGGTTGTCGGCTCATCTAAAATATAAATGGTTCTTCCGGTGCTGCGTTTGGAAAGCTCCGTTGCCAGTTTGATACGCTGTGCTTCACCGCCCGAAAGTTCGGTGGATGGCTGTCCCAGGCGGATATAGGATAATCCTACATCATACAAAGTCTGGATCTTTCGTTTTATGGACGGAATGGAATCAAAGAATCCCAGTGCTTCTTCTACCGTCATATTGAGCACATCATAGATACTTTTTCCTTTATATTTTACTTCCAATGTCTCCCTGTTATAGCGTTTTCCGCCGCAGACTTCACATGGAACATAAACATCCGGCAGAAAATGCATCTCAATTTTCAGGATTCCGTCTCCGGAACATGCCTCGCAGCGTCCTCCTTTTACATTGAAACTGAATCTTCCTTTTTTGTAGCCGCGTGCTTTCGCATCCTGTGTTGCTGCAAACAGATCTCGTATCTGATCAAATACGCCGGTGTATGTTGCCGGATTCGAACGCGGTGTTCTTCCGATCGGTGACTGGTCAATGGCGATCACTTTATCAAGCTGTTCCATACCGACAATGTCTTTGTGTTTGCCCGGAATGGTTCTGGCACGGTTCAGCGTTTTTGCCAGATGTTTATATAAAATTTCATTGACAAGCGAACTTTTTCCAGAACCGGAAACGCCAGTCACGCAGGTCATAACACCAAGCGGAAAATCTACATTGATATTCTTCAGATTATTTTCTGCTGCTCCGACCACTTTCAGCCAGCCGGTCGGCTTTTTGCGTACAGAAGGAACAGGGATTTTCTTTGCACCGCTTAAATACTGCCCGGTCACGGAATCGGGACACGCCATAATTTCCTGCGCATTTCCCACTGCTACCACTTTTCCGCCATGTTCACCGGCTCCCGGACCGATGTCAACAATGCAATCGGCAGCAAACATGGTATCTTCATCATGTTCAACCACAATCAATGTATTTCCAAGATCTCTCAGATTTCGCAATGTATTCAAAAGCTTATCATTATCTCTCTGATGCAGTCCAATGCTCGGCTCATCCAGAATATAGGCCACACCTACCAGTCCGGAACCAATCTGGGTTGCCAGACGGATTCTCTGTGCCTCACCTCCGGAAAGAGTACCCGTCGCTCTTGCAAGTGTCAGATAATCAAGTCCAACATCCATCAAAAAGCGGATACGTGCCCTGATCTCTTTTAAAATCTGCTTTCCGATCAGTTCCTGCTGCTTTGTAAGTGTCAGCTTTTCCATAAATTCCTGCAGTTTTTCAATAGACAGTGAGGTTATTTCATAGATATTTTTATCTCCTACTGTAACAGCCAGTGCTTCCTTTTTCAGTCTCTGACCTTTGCAGGTCTTACATGGTGTGATCCGCATGAAAGACTCATACTCCTGCTTCATCGTATCGGAACCTGTTTCCCGATAACGTCGTTCTACATTACGGATCAGACCTTCAAAAGCCACATCATAGACTCCTTCGCCTCTCTGTCCCTTGTAATGCACTTTCAGGACTTTTCCGTCGGTGCCATGAATAATGACATGTTTGATTTCCTCCGGATAATCCTGAAATGGCGTTGCAAGATCAAACTGATATTCTTTAGCCAGTGCATCCAGAATCGCTCTTGTAAAGCTTCCTTTATCTGTGCAGGACTGCCATCCGGTCACAGTGATCGCACCATCCAGAATACTGAGAGATGGATCCGGGATCATCAGTTCTACGTCAAATTCCATCTTATATCCGAGTCCGTAACAATCCGGGCAGGCACCAAACGGATTATTAAAGGAAAAACTTCTCGGCTCGATCTCATCGACACTCACACCACAGTCCGGACAGGCAAAACTCTGGCTGAAACGCAGCAATTCTCCATCAATCACTTCCACAAACGCCAGACCATCTGCCAGGCTCAGTACATTTTCCAGTGAGTCCGTCAGTCTTTTTTCAATCCCTTCTTTTACCACGAGACGATCCACGACGATTTCGATATTATGCTTGATATTTTTCTCCAGTGCGATCTCCTCACTCAGTTCATACATGTTGCCGTCGATCCGCACACGGACATAGCCACTTTTTTTCGCTTTTTCCAGCAACTTCGCGTGCGTTCCCTTTCTTCCACGTACAACCGGTGCAAGCAGCTGTATTTTGGTACGATCCGGCAGCTGCATGATCGCATCTACCATCTGATCAACCGTCTGTTTTTTGATAATTTTTCCGCACTTCGGACAGTGTACGGTCCCAACTCTCGCGTATAAAAGTCTGAAATAATCATAGATTTCTGTCACCGTTCCCACCGTAGATCTCGGATTGCGGTTGGTTGATTTCTGGTCGATGGAAATCGCCGGCGGAAGTCCTTCGATACTCTCCACATCCGGTTTCTCCATCTGTCCTAAAAACTGTCTGGCATAGGAGGAAAGCGACTCCATATAACGCCTCTGTCCCTCTGCATAGATCGTATCAAACGCCAGAGAAGATTTTCCGGAACCAGAAAGACCGGTAAAAACAATAAACTGGTTGCGTGGTATATCAAGATCCACACTTTTCAGATTGTTTTCATTTGCCCCCCGAATCCTGATCATTGGCTGTTTCTTTTCTGATTTTTCCATAATATCCTCCTACTCTTCTGTCTCCTGCAAATGCTTTTTCAACATGATCATACGATCACGAAGCTCTGCTGCCTTTTCAAAATCAAGCTCTGCTGCCGCTTTTTTCATCTGTTTCTGCGTTTTCGCAATCTCGCTCTCCAGTTCCTTGCAATTCATGGATTCCGGATCTTTTTCCGGCTCAGCCTCTTTTTCTACATTTTTCGAAATACTGATCAGATCGCGAACCGCTTTCTTGATGCTCCGTGGTGTTATATTATGTTCTTTATTATATTTCTCTTGGATTGTCCTTCTTCGCTCGGTTTCCTCGATTGCCGCTTTCATCGAATCTGTCATTACATCCGCATACATGATCACATGACCGTCCACATTTCGTGCTGCACGGCCGATCGTCTGCACCAGTGAAGTCTCCGAACGCAAAAATCCCTCTTTATCCGCATCCAGAATGGCAACCAGCGTAATCTCCGGAATGTCAAGACCTTCTCGCAGCAAATTGATACCGACCAGCACATCAAATACATTAAGCCGCATATCCCGGATGATCTCTGTTCGTTCCAGCGTATCAATATCCGAATGCAGATAACGAACACGGATGCCGATTTCTTTCATATAATCAGTTAAGTCCTCTGCCATACGCTTTGTCAGTGTTGTGATCAGAATCTTATTTCCTTTTTCGACTTCTTTGTTGACTTCTCCGACCAGATCATCAATCTGCCCTTCGACCGGACGTACTTCTACTTTCGGATCTAGTAGTCCGGTCGGCCTTATGATCTGCTCAGCACGCAGAAGTTCATGTTCTGCCTCGTACTGTCCCGGTGTCGCCGATACAAACAGAATCTGATCGATCTTATTTTCAAATTCTTCAAAATTCAGCGGTCGGTTATCCTTCGCAGACGGTAAACGGAAACCATAGTCTACCAACGTACTTTTTCTGGACTGATCTCCCGCATACATCGCCCCAATCTGCGGGACTGTTTTGTGTGACTCGTCTATTATAATAAGGAAGTCATCCGGAAAATAATCCATCAGTGTGTGCGGCGTAGCTCCCGGCTCCAGCCCTGACAGATGTCTGGAATAATTCTCAATCCCGGAACAGAATCCGGTCTCTTTGAGCATCTCAATGTCAAAATTTGTCCGTTCCGCAATTCGCTGTGCTTCAATCAATTTATCTTCTCTCTTGAAATAGCGTACACGCTCATCCAGCTCTTCCTCTATATGTTTCGCAGCCTCCAGAATTTTATCCATCGGCACAACATAATGCGATGCCGGAAAAACAGCGATATGTTCCAGTGCACAGCGGCTCTTTCCGGTCAGCACATCGATCTCGGTGATCCGGTCGATCTCATCTCCGAAAAACTCCACACGATACGCATATTCATCCGATTCTGCCGGAAAAATCTCCAGCACATCGCCATGCACGCGAAACGTTCCGCGATGAAAATCCATATCATTTCGATCATAATGCAGGTCAATCAGCTTGTGGATCACCTCATCCCGATCCCTCTCCATACCGGGCCGCAGAGACAGTACCATATTCTTATAATCCACCGGGCTGCCCAGCCCATAGATACAGGATACACTGGAAATGATGATTACATCCCTCCGCTCCGCCAGTGCCGTTGTTGCCGAAAGACGCAGCTTGTCAATCTCATCGTTGATGGAAGAATCCTTCGCAATATAAGTGTCAGAAGACGGTACATACGCCTCCGGCTGATAATAATCATAATAGGAGACAAAGTATTCCACTGCGTTCTCAGGGAAAAATTCCTTAAACTCACTATACAGCTGTGCCGCCAGTGTTTTATTGTGTGCTATGATCAATGTCGGTTTATTTAACTGTGCAATGACGTTTGCCATTGTAAATGTCTTTCCGGAGCCGGTAACTCCAAGCAATGTCTCACATTGGTTTCCTTCCCGAAATCCTTCAACCAGCTTCCTGATTGCTTCCGGCTGGTCACCGGTCGGTTTGTATTCCGATACTAATTCAAAATGATCCATACAGACCTCCTGAGTAAGTCATATTTCTTCTATTTCTATACAATTTAAGTTAAACGCACGCGAAACAAAACATAAGTCTGCACGCTGTCACGTTTTTCCTTGCTTAGTATTGTTACCCAATCAGTATATCATTCATAAAGAAAAAAGTACAGAACAAAATCGAATATTTGTTCTGTACTTTTTCTGTTTCTTAAGACATCACACTTACAAACCTTACGTGTACCGAATCCGGAATGAAGCATCAGTGCAACTCTCAGGCTGTTGATAAGAACAACCACCAAAAAGGCAGTGCTGTTTTTATCAACACTGCCTTTACCTTCCTTGCTATCTGCAGCTGTCTTTTTCTGCCATCTGGCTCATCCCCGGATTGCCATCCAGATGCTGCATATTTACGGTTCTTCTTTTCATTCTTTCCTGCTCGGACTGTTTTAAAATGTAGTCTTTGATCTCTTTTGCGTGTTTGATGTGGAGCAGTTTCAGATCCGGATCCGTTACATCACCCGTAAAACAATGGATCGTTCCAAGCCCCAACATACGCTCCAACAAAGTACTTTCCAGACGTACATCAATGACTTTGTATAAATAACAGTCATTTTCTTCTTTCTTGAACAGCCCTGTGTCCACTGTGATAATTTCCTCTGTCACCGTATAAGACGTAAAAGTCCACGGCAGACCAAAAAACATGGAACGTTTTTTCTCTTTGTAATTCATCTGCATTCCCCCTGATATTTTTGAATAATTTATATATTTATTTTTTCATATCCTAAATCTGGATTTCAGGTGCCTGCTCTGCCAGAAGCAGCGATTCCACTCCGTCAGCTGCTGCATTGTTTTTAAAAAAAGAGATCCGCCGGTTTTGATCCGAACGGATATCTTTTTGCTTTTCTATTCTACTTCTTCCGGCTCCATACTTCTGATATGGCTCTCGCTCTTACTTTTGATATCATACTTCTGATTATATTCATTCAAATAAGAATAATATTCCCAATTATCCGTCGGATAGATTTTGGAGTCATGGATATGGATATCTGTGTCCATTTCATCGCCCTTAAGCAATGCCACCATTGCACTTGCACAGTGGGATGCGATACGATTGAAGCTGTTCAGAAGGTCGGTAAAGACTGCTCCTTCTTCCAGACCGCATCCGCCTTTGCTCATTCTGGCTACGTGATGCATTTTCAGTTCATCGCAAAGTCTGCCGATAACCATACCAAGCGGTGTAATTCTCTGTGCCTCTTCTTTGTCATCATTTAAAAAAGCATCGTAAGTGATATTGATTACTTCACGCACGGCTTCCATAGCAACATTCAGCTCATCCCATGCTTCTTCCGAAAACTGGGTATGATTTTCATGCATTTCATTTGACATATGGGCAATATAGGATGCATGGTCTCCGATACGTTCAAAGTCGTTGATCGTATGCAGATACAGGGAAACCTGTCTTGTCTGTGCCGTATTCATCTCTCTTTTTGTGAGCTGAACCAGATATTCGCCCAGACGGCTTTCATACTTATCGATTAAGTCCTCTTTTCTCTGGACTTTGTCAAACTTGTCCTGCTGATAGTCATTTAAAAGGTTCATGGCACGGTTTACGTTTTTGCGGACCTTCTTTGCCATACCGTTCATGGCACGGTGACACTGTCCGATCGCCAATGCCGGGTAACTCAAAAGACGTTCCTCCAGAAGATCGAAATCTGCCTCGTCTTCCAGCTCCTCGGCACTGTCTTTCACCAGCCAGCACACCAGTTTTTCGATCTTATTGATAAACGGGAACAGAATACACACAGTCACCAAACGGAATACGGTATTTAAAAGTGCAATGCTCACCGGTGTCATCACCTGATCCATAAACGTAAAATGGATCACGGCGTTCAGGGAATAGAAGACCACTGCCCACATGATCAGTCCGAACAGGTCATTGATCAGATAAACAAGGGCTGTTCTTTTACCATTCTTATTTGCTCCGATTGCAGAGATCAGAACCGGACAGGCCGCACCGACACCGATACCAAGTACGATCGGGAACGTGCTTGCAAAAGTCAGGATTCCGGTCACGGACAACGCCTGCAGTACACCAACGGTCGCAGAAGCACTCTGCAGCACTGCGGTAAATAAAATACCGACCAGGATACCGGCAAGCGGATTGGAAAACATTGTGAGCATATTGATAAACATCTGGTTTTCACGAAGCGGAGAAACGGCCCCGCTCATCATCTGCATACCTGTCATCAAAACAGCAAAACCTAGCATGATATTGCCCATATTTTTATGTACGGAGCGTTTCCCAAACATGCGGAAAATAATACCGACCACTGCTACAACGGCAGATATCGTCGCTGTTGAAAAAACGCTTGCGATCCCGCCGGAACCCTGAATATAGGACAGACACAAGATCCATCCTGTGATACTGGTACCAATATTGGCTCCCATGATGATACCGATCGCCTGTTTCAGCTTCATCATACCGGAGTTTACAAAACCGATCACCATAACTGTCGTTGCCGAAGATGACTGGATCACACTGGTAACTGCCGTACCAAGTGCCACACCCTTGATCGGCGTGTTCGTCATTCGATATAAAAATGCTTCCAGTTTATTTCCGGCGACCATCTTGAGTCCGTCGCCCATCAGTGACATTCCGAATAAAAACAGTGCTACTCCACATAGAAGTGATAAAATCATTGAAAATATCTGCATAGTTTTCTCCTCTGTATCTTTTTCTTTTCCTTGTCCTCGTATTCGTTTTCCTATTTTGATTTTTAAGCATTTACTTTTCCATTATGCCACATTATGCGATGAATTACAATATTTTTGCTTAAGGAAAACTTTATTTTTTTGTTTCTAAAAAAATGCGAAACATCATCAAAACATTTGATATTTCAAAAAGTTTGTCGTATAATGAACTTTGTATCTTTTTTCGGGTATCTTTTCCTATTATAATAGGTGGATCAGGAAACGGCTGTTTTCTGTCCGGATCCCGGATCAAACATCATTACATAAGGATTTTAAATTTATGAATATGAATACGAATCAGACAAAACTTCATACTTTAGGAATCGATATCGGTTCCACAACCGTTAAGGTTGCTATTTTGAATGAGAAAAACGAACTTCTTTTCTCTGATTATGAACGCCATTATGCCAATATCCAGGAGACGCTCTCTGCACTTCTGAAAAAAGCATATGACAGCCTCGGTGAACTTTCGCTCTCGCCGATGATCACCGGCTCCGGCGGTCTTACCCTTGCCAAGCATCTTGGTATTCCTTTTGTTCAGGAAGTTATTGCTGTTTCTACTGCTCTTCAGGACTATGCTCCGCAGACAGATGTAGCGATCGAGCTTGGCGGTGAAGATGCAAAAATTATTTATTTTGAAGGTGGAAATGTAGAGCAGCGTATGAATGGTATCTGTGCCGGCGGAACCGGATCCTTTATCGATCAGATGGCTTCGCTTCTGCAGACCGACGCTTCTGGGCTGAATGACTATGCAAAAAATTATAAAGCTCTGTATCCAATCGCCGCCCGCTGCGGTGTATTTGCTAAGACAGATATTCAGCCTCTGATCAACGAAGGGGCTACGAAAGAAGACCTGTCGGCTTCTATTTTCCAGGCCGTTGTAAACCAGACGATCAGCGGTCTTGCCTGCGGAAAACCGATTCGTGGACATGTGGCATTTTTAGGCGGACCGCTTCATTTTTTAACAGAGCTGAAAGCTGCTTTCATCCGCACCCTGAAGCTGGATGACGAACATGCGATCACACCGGAAAATTCTCACCTGTTTGCTGCAATCGGTTCAGCCCTTAATTATAAGGAGGATGTTATAACATCCCTTTCTGCACTGATCCAGAAACTTTCCGGCACCATCCACATGGAATTTGAGGTTGCCCGTATGGATCCTTTGTTTGCTTCCAAAGAAGAATATGAGGAATTTTCAGAACGTCAGAGTCAGTATAACGTTATGACCGGCGATCTGGAAACGTACGAAGGAAACTGCTATCTTGGTATTGATGCCGGATCTACCACGACAAAAGCTGCTCTGGTCGGAGAAGACGGTGCTCTGCTTTATTCTTTCTACAGTAACAACAACGGCAGCCCGTTAAAGACTACGATTCGTGCAATCCAGGATATTTACAAAAAGCTGCCTGACACTGCCAAGATCGTCCGTTCCTGTTCAACCGGTTATGGCGAGGCACTGATCAAGGCCGCTCTTCTGCTCGACGAGGGCGAAGTAGAGACGGTATCTCATTATTATGCCGCTGCATTCTTTGATCCGGATGTAGACTGCATCCTGGATATCGGTGGTCAGGATATGAAATGTATCAAGATCAAAAATCAGACCGTTGACAGTGTACAGCTGAACGAAGCATGTTCTTCCGGATGCGGTTCTTTTATCGAAACGTTTGCCAAATCTCTGAATTACAGTGTACAGGATTTTGCAAAATCCGCTCTTTTTGCCAAGAACCCGATCGACCTTGGTACCCGTTGCACCGTATTTATGAACTCAAAGGTAAAACAGGCTCAGAAAGAAGGGGCAGAAGTCGCTGATATTTCTGCCGGGCTTGCTTATTCGGTTATCAAAAATGCTCTTTATAAAGTAATCAAAGTTTCTGATGCTTCTGAGCTTGGCAAACACATCGTTGTGCAGGGCGGTACGTTCTACAACGATGCCGTTCTTCGCAGTTTCGAAAAGATTGCCGGATGTGAAGCAATCCGCCCGGATATCGCCGGTATCATGGGTGCTTTCGGTGCTGCACTGATCGCCCGTGAGCGTTATCAGGACGGTGTAGAGACCACCATGCTCTCCATCGACAAGATCAATCATCTGCAGTTCACGACCACCATGGCAAAATGCAAAGGCTGTACCAACCAGTGTCGCCTAACCATCAACCGTTTTACCGGGGGCCGTCAGTTTGTGACCGGAAACCGCTGTGAGCGTGGTATCGGAAAAGAGCGAAATAAAGAGAAAATCCCGAACCTGTTCGAATATAAGAACAAGCTTCTGTTTGACCGCAAACCACTGGAGGCAGATGAAGCAGTAAGAGGTACCGTCGGCATCCCGCGTGTCCTCAATATGTACGAAAATTATCCATTCTGGTTTGAATTTTTCACGGCTCTGAAATATCGCGTGGTACTTTCTCCGCCATCCACCAGAAAGATATATGAGCTTGGCATCGAGTCCATCCCAAGCGAATCCGAATGCTACCCGGCAAAGCTTGCCCACGGACATGTAACCTGGCTGATCAAACAGGGAGTTCCTTTCATTTTCTACCCGTGTATTCCATATGAGCGAAATGAATTCCCGGACTCTAACAACCATTACAACTGTCCGATCGTAACATCCTATGCGGAAAATATCAAAAATAATATTGATGAGTTAAAAGACGGCTCGATCCGTTTTGAAAATCCGTTTCTCTCTTTTGCCAGTGAAGATACCATCTGCAAACAGATGATCAAAGCCTTCCCTGACATTCCAAAAGAGGAAGTCCGTGCCGCTGTAAAGACTGGATGGCAGGAACTTGCCCGCACAAGGCAGGCGATGTACGACAAAGGCGAAGAAACTTTAAAATGGATGGAAGAAAACGACCGCCACGGCATTGTGCTTGCAGGCCGCCCGTACCACATCGATTCTGAGATCAACCACGGCATCCCGGAACTGATCAATTCTTACGGTCTGGCTGTTCTGACCGAAGATTCTGTATCCAACCGCAATCTGCCGGAACGCCCTCTGATCGTTATGGATCAGTGGATGTACCACAGCCGTCTGTATGCCGCAGCCAACTTTGTCAAGACAAGAGATGATCTTGACCTGATCCAGCTGAACTCTTTCGGATGCGGACTGGATGCCGTTACTACAGACTGTGTCAACGATATCCTTTCAAACTCCGGCAAGATCTATACCTGTCTGAAGATTGATGAAGTAAACAACTTAGGAGCTGCCCGTATCCGTGTACGTTCCTTGATTGCTGCCCTGCGTATTCGCAGAGAACAGAATCTGCCACGTGAGATCGTCGCTTCCAATTTCGACCGTGTTGTATTTACCGAAGAAATGCGAAAAGACTACACAATCCTCTGCCCGCAGATGTCTCCGATCCACTTTAACATCCTGGAATCTGCATTCCGTGCAGCCGGTTACAACCTCGTTGTCATGCAGAACGATGACCGTCAGGCTGTGGATATGGGACTGAAATATGTCAACAACGATGCTTGCTATCCTTCTCTGATCGTTGTCGGCCAGATTATGGACAGCTTGTTGTCCGGTAAATATGACTTAAATAAGACTGCCGTTCTGATTTCCCAGACAGGCGGCGGCTGCCGTGCCAGCAATTATATCGGCTTTATCCGACGTGCTCTGAAAAAGGCAGACATGGAACAGATCCCTGTCATCTCCATCAATTTGAGCGGTCTTGAGAAAAATCCGGGATTTAAAATCAGCTACAGTCTTGTGATGCGTGGTCTGTACGGTGCGATCTTCGGCGATATTTTCATGCGTTGTCTCTACCGTATGCGTCCTTATGAAAAAGTCAAAGGTTCCGCAAATGCCATGCATGAAAAATGGGAAAAAGTCTGCAAAGATTTTGTCTCTTCCAAGCATCCGACTATGGGACAGTTCAAAAAGCTGTGCCGTGATATTATCCATGACTTCGATAACCTGCCGATTACAGATGAGAAAAAACCTCGCGTCGGCATTGTAGGAGAAATTCTGGTAAAATTCCTGCCGGCTGCCAACAATCATCTGGTAGATCTGCTGGAATCCGAGGGGGCTGAAGCGGTGATGCCGGATCTGATCGACTTTTTGCTCTACTGTTTCTACAACACGAACTTTAAAGCAGAAAATCTTGGCATGAAGAAATCTTCCGCAACCTTTGGAAATGCCGGTATCGCTCTGTTAGAATATTTCCGCAAACCGGCTGCCAGAGCTTTTGCAGCAAGCAAACATTTTGATCCGCCTGCACATATCCAGGATCTGGCTGGTTATGCAAAACCGATCGTTTCCAACGGAAATCAGACCGGTGAAGGCTGGTTCCTGACCGGAGAGATGTTAGAGCTGATCCACAGCGGTGTCAACAACATCGTCTGCACACAGCCATTTGGATGCCTGCCGAACCACGTAGTCGGCAAAGGTGTCATCAAAGAACTGCGTCACCAGTATCCGATGTCCAATATCGTTGCCATCGACTACGATCCAGGTGCCAGTGAAGTAAATCAGCTGAACCGAATCAAACTGATGCTCTCCACAGCAAATAAAAACCTGAAAAAATAACAAAATGCCAGAGTATAAAAAAGCAGAGCCACTATGATAACAAAATCATGTACTCTGCTTTTTTGTATTCTGATACTCTTTATACGCTCTATGAAGTCTGGTCACTTCAAACGATTCTGCTTATTCTTCTGTCTTTTGCTCCGCACGGTTCTCGATTTGCCAGTCGATTGGCTCCAGACCGTTTGCTTTTAAAAATTCATTTGTCTGGCTGAAATGTTTGCAGCCAAAAAATCCGCGATATGCTGAAAGCGGACTTGGATGCGGTGCTTCCAGGATCAGATGCTTCGGATTTCTGTGCAGCATGGATTTTTTCATCTGAGCCGGTCTGCCCCACAGCAGAAATACCATTGGACGATCCTGCTGATCCAGGATGCGGATTGCTGCATCGGTAAATTCTTCCCATCCAATCCCCCTGTGGGAATTTGCCTGATGTGCACGCACGGTCAGAACCGTGTTCAGCAGCAATACGCCCTGTTTCGCCCATTTCGTCAGATACCCATTATCCGGGATATAACAGCCACAGTCATCGTGCAGTTCTTTATAAATATTTACAAGAGACGGCGGTATCTCTACATCTGGTTTCACCGAAAAACAAAGTCCATGTGCCTGTCCATCCCCATGGTAAGGATCCTGCCCTAAAATTACAACTTTGACATCCTTAAGTGGTGTTAAGGCAAATGCATTAAAAATATCATCTGCCGGAGGATAAATTCTTCTCGTATGATATTCATCCATTACTGTTTTATATAATTTTGCATAATATGGCTTACGGAACTCCGGTTTCAGCGGTTCCAGCCAGTCATTACTGATCGGTGCCACAATTTTGCCTCCTTATCCTGGCATTTTACTGCTATATTTTTCTGATGATACTTCTCTTATAGTCTTACCGGTACCTTCCGATCTCGCAGATATTCTTTTACCTGACGGATTTCCAGCTCCTTATAATGGAAGAGAGACGCTGCAAGAGCTGCATCTGCTTTTCCTTCCGTCAGTGCATCATAAAAATGCTCCATCGTGCCGGCTCCTCCGGACGCAATCACCGGTATGGAAACATTTTCTGCAATTGTTCTGGTCAGTTCCAGATCGTAACCTGCTTTTGTTCCATCGCAGTCCATACTGGTCAGAAGAATTTCTCCTGCACCCAATTTATCCACTTTCATTGCCCATTCTACCGCATCGATACCGACATCGATCCTGCCGCCGTTTTTGTAGATATTCCAACCACTTCCGTCTTCTCTTCTTCTTGCATCAATTGCTACAACCACACACTGGCTGCCAAATTTATCTGCCGCCTGACTGATCAGCTCCGGTGTATTGATCGCCGAAGAATTGATGGAAATCTTGTCTGCCCCTTCACGCAGAAGCACCTTAAAATCTTCTACGGTTCGGATGCCTCCGCCGACGGTAAATGGAATAAATACTTTCTCAGCTACTTTTCGTACCATATCAACAACCGTATTTCTGGCATCCGAAGAAGCTGTGATATCCAGAAATACCAGTTCATCGGCTCCTGCCTTATCATAAGCTTCCGCAATCTCCACCGGATCCCCGGCATCCCGCAGATTCACAAAATTCACACCTTTTACCACGCGGCCGTTATGAACATCCAGACATGGAATGATTCTTTTCGTAAACATATCCGTTTTCCTCCTTTCCGATCGCTGCGAAATTCCGCAGGATCTGCAGTCCGACATCACTGCTCTTCTCCGGATGGAACTGACATGCAAAAATATTTCCCTTTTCTACCGATGCATGGATCGTGGTGCTGTACCAGGTAGTCGCCTTTACGATCTCCGGCTCCTCTGCTTTCAGATAATAAGAGTGCACGAAATAGACATACGGATCTGCCGGAAGATTCTGAAACAGTCTGCCCTGATTGATAAGCTCCAGAGAATTCCATCCCATATGCGGAATCTTCAGCCCTTCATGATCTGGGATTCTCAAAATTTCGCCTTTTAAAATACCAAGTCCATCTACACCAGGTGTTTCTTCACTTCTCTCAAACAGAAGCTGCAATCCAAGACAGATACCAAGAAATGGCTTTCCGCTTTCGGTTACTTCTTTTATCACTTCGTCCAGTTTATAGTCTCTGAGCTTCTGCATGGCATCACCAAATGATCCTACGCCCGGAAGGATCACTTTATCTGCTCTCAGTATCTCTTCCCTGTCTCTGGAAACGATCGTATCTTCACCAATACTCTGCAAAGCTTTTTCCACACTTTTCAGGTTACCGGCATCGTAATCAATAATCGCTATCATCGCTTCTTATCACCTTTCAAATTCAAGAATACCTCTGCAATCTGCCAGAGGATATATATTTATACCTATCATATGATATAAGTGTTACAAGTAAATTCTGTCACTCATTACTACGCAATTCTCTCCCACATCATCATATCATATTTGCAAAATCCTGTCGATGATTATCTGACATCTGCTCCATCCTCAAGCAAAAGCTTTACTGCATTTTCTTTTACTGCCGTTGTTCGATCCTTGATTTCCGGAGTCAGTTGTGCAAATTTCTCATGAATACGGTACATATGACATTTCTGATTAAAATATACAATCTTCTCAAAAGCAAAACGGATCACCGTCGGATATTCAAAACCAACACCAAGCTCCAAAACACATACCTTTTTATTTACGGTTCCCTGGAGCCACTTCGTATATTTCTCCCACTGCGGCATATACCAGGACTCATCGTAGTCATCGTTTGTCACTACATTGCCGGTCTTGTCGCTGCCGCATGGTGCTACAATACGCTCCGAATCGATTGCTGATTCAAAAATCAGATCATCCGTGTTTACCGTCAGTAAAAAATAATTTTTTCCTTTTAAAAGATCCGCCAGTTTCCGGTAAGCTTCCATGATCTCTTCTTTCCTGGCATTTTTTTTACTAAATTCTGTTCCGATTCCCACCAATACCAGATCTGCCTCCTGTGCGGATTTTTGAATTTCCTGTCTTATTTCTTCTGCCATGTTTTTCCCTTTCTGTCATTTACATTCTAAATTTGTCAAATATCTTGTCTGTAAACTGTAATATATATCATAACACAATTTCTATGTTGTGCCCATGCCTTATCTTGCAACTAAGATAAGACTTTAAATAAAAAAACCGTAAATAACCATTTCTGATTATTTACGGAACCTGTTCATATACCTTCAAAACCGCATACAGACCATAAATCCTACATCTTTTTCTTCTATCCTGAACCTCACACTCTCGTGCTTGGTTAAGCCTTCGACCTATTAGTAGCAGTCAGCTCCATACATTACTGCACTTCCACCTCTGCCCTATCTACCTCGTCGTCTTCAAGGGGTCTTACCGCTTATGCGGGGGATATCTCATCTTGAGGGGGGCTTCACGCTTAGATGCCTTCAGCGTTTATCCCTTCCCGACTTGGCTACCCGGCTGTGCCATTGGCATGACAACCGGTGCACCAGAGGTCAGTCCAACCCGGTCCTCTCGTACTAAGGTCAGCTCCTCTCAAATATCCTACGCCCACGCCGGATAGGGACCGAACTGTCTCACGACGTTCTGAACCCAGCTCGCGT
>ENA-USUG01004968-USUG01004968.1-human-gut-metagenome-genome-assembly--contig:-NODE-4968-length-15798-cov-3.807073_pt1 | contig 15798 bp, 18 predicted proteins | sample MGYA00250059_ERZ773394 | MGnify/ENA primary metagenome ERZ773394 (study PRJEB29103, sample SAMN06111957) | human gut metagenome | biome: human gut; feature: ankylosing spondylitis patient; material... | reverse complement strand
CAGGGACTGATGCTGGGGCTGTGCTCCGGCGGCGCCGGCAGCGCCGCCGACGCCCGCGCTGTGGCGGAGCATCTCGGCATTCCCTTTTCTGTGCACGACGGCCGCGCTGCTTTTTCCGCGCAGGTTATGGCAGATTTTGCCGAAAGCTACCGCGCCGGGCGGACGCCCAACCCCTGCATCGTCTGCAACCGCCGCGTAAAATTTGCCCAAATGCTTTCCGCAGCGGATGCCCTGGGGTGCGCCCAGATCGCCACCGGACATTACGCCCGGGTGGAATTCGACGGCGCGCGGGGCCGGTATCTTTTGAAAAAAGGGAAAAATCTGCAAAAAGACCAGAGTTAGGTTGCAGCCGAAGCAGTGATAGAGGTTCTTGTTCCATTCCATCCCGCTGGCCGCAGAAGCGGGCCTGCGCGTGGCGCAGAAAAAAGACAGCCAGGACATCTGCTTTATCCCGGACGGGGATTACGTCGCCTTCCTGCGCCGCCAGGGCGTTGCCCTGACGCCCGGCGACTTCGTGGACGAAGCGGGCCGCGTGCTGGGCCGCCACCGCGGCCTGCCCTGCTATACCACCGGCCAGCGCAAAGGGCTGGGCGTGGGCGGCAGCGCATATCCGCTCTATGTCCTGCGCAAGGACGCGAAAACCAACACCGTGGTTCTCGGCCCCGAGGAGCATCTTTATTCCGGCCGCACTGTGATCGAACAGTGCAACTGGATCGCCTTTGAGGATCTGGCAGAGCCGGTGCGCTGCACCGCAAAGACCCGCTATTCCCAAACAGAGGCCGCCGCCACGGTCTCGCCTCTGCCCGGCGGCCGGGCGGAAGTGGTGTTCGACACGCCCCAGCGGGCGCTGACCGCGGGCCAGAGCGCGGTGTTCTACGACGGAGACACTGTGCTCGGCGGCGGATGGATCTGCGCACAGGAGGAATACTGATATGGCGGCGCAATGCTTTTGGGTGGCCCTGGGCGGCGCGCTGGGCGCCGTGAGCCGGTATCTGTGCGGCATGCTCCCGTTTTTGCAGCGGGGCATTTTTCCCTTGCCCACGCTGCTCATCAACCTGGCCGGCGCGTTTCTCATCGGCCTGATCGCCCAGGTCGCCGCCCAGCGGGGCGCACAGAGCAGCAGCGCAGTCTTGTTTTTGAAAGTGGGCCTGTGCGGCGGCTTCACCACGTTCTCCACCTTTTCTTTGGAAACAGTGACGCTGCTCAGCAACGGCAAAAGCGGCCTGGCCGCGGCCTACGTCGCCCTGAGTGTGGTCTTGTGTCTGTTGGGTGTGGTGCTGGGGCAGTGGCTGGGGCAAAAACTGGCATAACAGCAAAAGGAGCGTATCAATGATTACCATTGAAGATATCAAAAACAGCAGTCAGATCCGGACTTACATTCAAAAGGCCGACGAAACCATGTGCGCCCTGGGGTATACGGAGCATTCCTTCGCCCATGTGACCCGGGTCAGCGAAACCGCCCGGCAGATCCTGCTGACCCTGGGCTACAGCCCGCGGGAAGCGGAGCTGGCTCAGATCGCCGGCTATATTCACGACATCGGCAACGTGATCAACCGAGTGGATCATGCCCAGTCCGGCGCAGTGATGGCTTTCCGCATCCTCGACAACATGGGCGCCGACCCTGAGGACATCGCCACCATCATCACCGCCATCGGCAACCACGACGAGGGCACCGCCTTCCCCGTTAACGCCGTGGCGGCGGCCATCATCCTGGCGGATAAAACCGACGTGCGCCGCACCCGCGTGCGCAACCGGGATTTCTCCACCTTCGACATTCACGACCGCGTCAATTACGCCGTCCACACCTCCCGCGTCCAGATCACCGACGATAAAACGCGCATCGTGCTGGAACTGGATCTGGACACGGAAATTTCCTCTGTGATGGACTACTTTGAAATTTTCATGGAGCGCATGCTCCTGTGCCGCCGCGCCGCAGAAAAGCTGGAGCTGCACTTCTCTCTGGTCATCAACGGGCAAAAAGTACTATAAGGGTAACGAAAACAGCGAGGGTCCATGCCCTCGCTGTTTCTGTCCGTGACCCCTTTATCCGGGAAAAAACGGCATTTCATCACAGAAAACGCCCCCATGTTCACCTGCCCGTTTTTTCTCCCGCCTCCGGCGCAAACCATTCACTACAGCAATCAATCCGAAACCAACCGCACCGATGTATGCCATCGGTCTGGCCGGCGGATTGGGCAGCACGCCCAACAGCGCAGAAACCGCTAAGGTCACAGTCCGATTCCGCACGCCACATCCAACTGCCAGCAAAGCAACCAACCGCCAATTCTACGCAGCCATGGTTTCATCACGATCAACTCCCAGCTTACAGCAACATGCGGATCATCGCCCCACGCAGCGGAGATCTGCAAGAAATCACTGCTGCGCCAAGTGGGGTCACCCCACAGCTCGTCGTTGTCGTAACCGGATGGCTGCCCGCAGCCCGCCAACGCCAGCGTCAGCAGACGCATCCGCAAAGCAGAACGGCTCATCCGCACAGCTCTTTTTTACAGTTCGTCTACCGAAAAGCCAGCCGCAATCACACGGAGCCCATTGCGCGTTTTCACGCTTTTCACCATCCGGTAATACCCCGGCGAGAGCGAAAATCCCATGCTTGCAGCAGGAATACACAGCTTCCCGGAACGACCTTCCGGTATTTCCAGCGCCTTCCATGCCGTCTCAGCCGCCGGAGCAGACTCTACACAATACCACTTCCACCGTATACTCCGTTCCAGCCGGTATGAAGTATCCGTTTCAATTGCTGCACCGGTATGATTTTCAAACACCACATAAAATGTTTCAATGCTGCCCGGATCATACCCGCTCCAGGTCTGCCTGCCAGCGGATGCGCCAGCAACTGTGCTGACAATACGCATGGTCAGATCCGATTCTTCGGACAAAACAGTTTGCGCCGGTGTAAAACTCTCACTCTGCTGCCCGTAGTAGTATAAATATCCCAAAATACCGCACACAGAGCATACCGGTAGCGCCATCGTCCGAAAAATGGATTCATAATCCCGCCGCATCATAAACCAGACGCCCAGCACAGCGCATCCCAACAGCACCGCCAACATGAGCGGACGCTCAAAAAATAACTTTTTAAGTCCTTTCCAAATAGGCTTCACATGTTCTCACCACTACTGTTTAAAAAGATGTAGAAAATGGTTTGGCTACTTGATTCGTTTTCCCGTTGGGCGGGCAAAAGCGTTTTACGGTTCCCCGTCTTTTGCTTCCGTTTCCTGTTGCTTTTTCTTCATGCAGCGATAAATTTGCCGCAAAAAAGCGGTAATGCAACAGCCCCAAAAAGAAAGGACGGAAACCATCAGAGAAAGCACGTCGCGGCATCCATATGCATACCAGACAACGTTATAAACGAGAACCGCCACGATAAAACTCAAAATGATTTCTTTCATCATGCGTATCGCATCCTTACCTGGATTTGAACTTTATGAAGAAACGCAGCAAATCTCTGGCCAGCGTGAAAAGCAGCATTCCAATTGCCGGAAATGCGGTTATAAGAAAAATATTGCCCCAATGCGTTATTCTGCTAATCCTCGAGATACTGCCGCCGTTCTCCGCTGCAAAGTCTTCCGCTTCCTGCCATGTGTCAAATGTGACTTCTACGCTTTCCAAGCCATCTCCAATAGCTGTCACAATATACCTGTCACCGCTCCACGGCTCAAGCTGCACGGCGCAAAACAGGATCAGCATACACGCCGCCAAACAAATCAGCGGAGAAATATAGCGGTATTTCGGTATCTTTCTGCAAACTGCATACTGCACAACAATGGCAAGCAGGATAAAAGACTCTATCATTCAAAACCCTCCTATTCTATCCTTTCACAGCCAGTCTTTGGCATAGAATATAGCCTCCTCTCCTCTCATCGGAAAGGAGTTTGGAGGCTGCTGTTTTTTGTGCTGTGTACATGGGAATCCTTCCTTTCTCTTTTGTTCAGGGTTATAATTACCCTTCTATATAGTAACAACGAATAAAATCCAAATTTTGGACAAATTTTTTTCAAACTTTTTCATTTCAGCATAATATATATTTTAACTTTTTTTGTGCAGAAAGCAATTGTGCGATGACTGATTCGCACGCTTGCTTCTTACTTAATATATATTTTCTGCAATATGATACAGCTCAGACAAAGACGCTTCCGAACCAATATAATAAATATAAATTTCAATGCCACCATTGACCCACAACATTACATAGCCCGTACCATTCTTGAATGTTCCAAGATACGCCGTCTCTCCGCTAAACGTAATCCTGTCATACAAAATATGTTCATTGTCCATCCAATAACCGGAACTATTATTTGCAATCGTAATTTGAATATCCACAGCAGAAGTACCATCCTCCGATACATAAGAATATGATATTTGATCGTTAACTTTCCAGGATACATCATCCTGATAAATCATTCCCTCCGGAATATAGTGCGGCCCATATCCTTCCGGCAAATTAGTCAAAGGCGTTCCTGTCATCTCAAATCGAATGCCAACAGACCTGTCCGTCCATTCAATAATGGTATTGACCACTGCAGCGCGGACGGAGGCATTGGCCATGAGAACACAGAACAGCAGCGACACCAGAATCGCCGCAGCCGTCAGGGTTTTCCGAACGACGCGCAGCAGATGCCGTTTGCTGCAGCGCCCGGCGCGCAGCAGGTGCGCCGCGGCTTCCAGAACCCTCCGGCGGAACGCCGCGGTATCCCCCAGCAGCGCCTCGATCTCCTGCAGCGGCGGCAGCGCGGCGATCCGCCGCTCCGTGTCCTCCTCCAGCCCCCATTGAATCAGGGTGCGCAGGGACACCGTCTGTTCTTCATAGTGCATCCTCGCGCACCATCCTTTCGCGTAAAACAGCATAGCCGCGCTGTGCCCGTTTGTAAAATGCCTCTCTGGAAATGCCCAGCATCTGCGCCGCTTCCTCAGCCGGCACGCCCGCCATGCGCAGCTTCAGCGCTGCGCGGCAGGGTGCGTCCAGCTCATCGATGCAGCGCAGCAGCCGCGTCATGGTATCCTGCCGGAGCACAATCTGCTCAGTGTCGTCCGTGGCGGCGCGCGCCACTTCTCCCTCGTCTGCTTTCTCCGGCGCGCCGTTCCGCCTGCGCAGCATATCAACCGCCCGGGATTCTGTACATTCCATCAAATAGCGCCGGATTTCAGCATCTTTTCTGCCGTGGAATTTTTCAAAATGATCTGCAGCATACAGGAAAATTTCCTGTGTCACATCCTCGGCGTTTTCCCGGTTTTTCAAGATCTTGCAGGCCTTATATAGAACCGGCTTATAATGCCGGTCAAAAAATGCAGTAAATGCTTCCTGCTCTTCCGGTTCCACCATGGCCAAACACAGCGCAAGCATACTCTTCCCCCCTACGGCATTTTCAGGGTATAGTATAGCATATCCTCCGCCGCATGTCCTTCTATATAGTAACAACGTAAAAATGAAAAAATTTGGACATCATACTTGAAACTTTTTTCAAAAAACCTCATTTCCGTATATTCTCACAATTCTGCTTTTCTTTTTTGTGCGCTTTGCCAAAAAGGTCCGCCTGCATCTTTGATGCAGGCGGACCTTTCCTATCGGTTTTCCGCGCTTACTTATCCCCGAACACTTTCACATAATCAGCCTTGAACTTTTCAATGCCCTGATCGGTCAGGGGGTGCTTGACCATCTGCTCGATCACCTTGAAGGGTACCGTGGCAATGTGGCCGCCGGAGAGCGCGCACTGGGTCACATGGGTAGTGTTGCGCACGCTGGCACAGATGATCTCCGTCTTGATATCGGGATAATTGTCAAAAATGGCCACGATATCGGCGATCAGATTTGCGCCGGATTCGTTGATATCATCCAGCCGGCCCAGGAAGGGGCTGACGTAAGTCGCGCCGGCGCGGGCCGCCAGCAGTGCCTGATTGGCCGAAAAAATCAGCGTACAGTTGGTGGGGATGCCCTCAGCGGAAAGCACCTTGATGGCCTTGAGCCCCTCAGCGGTCATGGGGATCTTCACCACCATGTGCTCCGGGTCCAGCGCGTAAATGGCGCGGCCTTCTTCGATCATGGTCTCTGCGTCCTCAGTGGTGGCCTTCACCTCACCGGAAATCGGCCCGTCCACAATCGACGCGATTTCCTTAAGCGTCTCAGCATAATCGCGGCCTTCCTTGGCAATCAGGGACGGATTGGTTGTGACGCCGCAGATGACGCCCATGTCGTTGGCCTTGCGGATTTCCTCCACATTGGCAGTATCAATAAAGAATCTCATTGGTAAAAACCCCTTTCTTGCGATCCGAATATACCTTTAGCATACACCTATCTTCATCGTTTGTGAACCATTTTTTACATTGCCCTGTATAATTTTCCCGCCGGCCGGGGAAACTCCCGGTATACAGTTTAATTGCAAAGGATGGAATCGCATGAAACATTTGAAAAAAACGCTTTTGCCTCTGGCCGCCGCGGCGCTGCTGCTCGTTTCCCTCGCGGCCTGCGGCAGCAACAACGCCGACCCTTCTACTAATGACGGCAGCGCCGACACCCCCTCCAGCAACCAGGAGGGCGCCACAGGCGATACAGTAGCCAAAGAGGACTGCAGCTCGGTCTATGCTGAGATCATCGCCGTTAACGGCAGCCATTTGAGCGTCAGCGCCGGGGATCAAGTTCTGGACCTGACCGTAAAAGACGACATCCTGACCAAATGGACCCAGGGCGATCAGGTGATCCTCTATTACACCGGGGATTTCGGCGAGGATATGCAGGTGCGCTATATCGACAAGTGGACCGAAAACAGCGACGTGCAGCGCCCGGAAAATCAGGAAAACGCCGACAAAGGCAATACCGACAGCAGTGTTTTGGACTGAATCTGTGCAAAAGGGGCGGCCTGTCCGATGGACAGGCCGCCTTTTCGGCGCGCCGCGGCGCATTATTTCAGCAGAGGGAACAGATTGGCGGCGCTCTCATCCGTCGGCATTGTGCCGCTTTGGGCGCCGTCCGGATTATCGATAGGAACGTGTTTGAAATCATCCTCTGCCGCAGGCGTTACGTTTGCCGGCGTCACCGTTACGCTGCAGTCATAGCGCTGTCCGTCCCAGGTTACGCTCACTTGCGCTGTGCCGGGGGCCGCCGCCGTCACCAGCCCTTTTTCATCCACCGTGGCCACCGCCGCATCATCGCTTTCCCACTGCAGCGCCGTGGTGATGCCGATCACATGGAGCTGCCGCTGCTGTCCGGCCTCCAGCGTCACTTCTTTCTCCTGCAAATAAGCGCTTCCGGTACCGCCAGGGTCGCCCTGACGCATCACGGTTTCGCCTTCCGTTTCGCCGGATGCGGCGCGGATGGCCGGGCCGCCGCTGGTCACGGCAGTGAAGATCTCCCCGCCATCGACGGTGGTGAACACCACGGAAAGCGCATCATCGCCGCCCGTGCTGCTGTGGGAAAAGGACACCGTCACAGCGCCGTTTTTCTCATCCTCAAACGAAATATCTGTGACATGTATCGCGCCGTAGCCGTTGTCTTCCGTAATGTCCCCCATGGGCAGCGCAACCCGCCGCCAGGTTTTCCCGCCGTCCGCCGTGCGGAACAGATCTGGAGCCGTCTCATAAAGTTCAAAACGGAAGGATACAAAGCCCACTCGCTCACTGACAAAACAGAATTCTTCCGCTACACGGGCATATTGCTCATCCAGATCGCCATAGATGGGCGTATAGATTGTGCCATAATCGTATACGGTCGGTTTCGGCCCCTCTTCGCCGTAAAAGAGATAATGCCGCTCGTAACCCATAGCCGGTGCGCTCGAAACCAGAACGAACTCCCCGCCGTCCGGCAGCGTGCTGTACAGCGTCCTCTCCCCGCCAATTTGAGACATGGCCCAGGCATACCCGGCGTCTGCCTCTGAAATCTCATACCACGCCTCCGCCTGTTCGCCCTCCTCTGCGCCGTTCCAGAGCACATGGGCGCAAAACCCTGCTTCGTTTTCAACAAATGTGATGGAATTGCCTGCATGGCTCTCACCCAAAAGCTGATACGCCACAATCTCGGTGCCGTCCGCCCTGCCCGGACATTCCTTCCATTGCACATTGTCCAGATACCGGGCCAGCGTTTTCCCTCCAATGGCCATATGGACGCCATCGCTGATTCCATACTGTACAAACTCCGTTTCGTCGGCCACCCGCGCCAGTTTCTGGTAAACTTCTTCGTCCGGCTTTGCCGCTTCCCCTCCACCGCTGCGCCCGGTACAGGCCACAAGGCAGGTCAGCAACACACACAGCGCCAGCATCGCAGCAGCGGTCCGTTTCACCGCGCCCCGTCGGGCGATCAGGGTCAAACGTCTACGCAGCGCTTTCCCCCCGCCGCCCATGGGCGAAGCCGTGCATAACACGCTGTAACGCCGCGCCGGGACACACAGAAACGAGAGCAGCATTTCGCCGTAGACCGCCCGCTCTTCCGTCGTGGCATCTTTCAGCACCCGCGCATCGCAGGCGCGTTCGCAGTCTTCACAGCTCGCCTTCGCTCCGATCCACACCAGAGGATTGAACCAGTGCACCGCGCAGCACACGAGCCGCAGCAGAGCGAAAAAACGGTCCTTGCGGCAATAGTGCGCCAGCTCATGGCGCAGGGCCAGCGCAAAATAGGTTTCGTTTTCCAGCGCCCCGTCATTCACCAGAATCACCGGCCGCAGCAGGCCGCACAGGCAGGGAGAGGATAAATTCTCGCACAGATACACCTGCAGCGGACACGCTTCCACCTCCACGCGCACCGCCCCGGTCATAGCTCTGCGCCGGAACGCACGGTTTTTCCACAGCGCATACAGCAGCACTGCCGCCATACCCAGCAGCCACACCAGCATTAGAATGGCCGCCAGATTGAACACTACCAGCCCGGTCATCGGCGCACTGCTCCCGCTTCCCGCAACAGGTACAGTCAGCCCGGGCCCCACAGCCGTCATCGGAATATCCAACGGCGTCTGCACCACGGCCGTCTGCATGACTGCCGCGGCCATGGCCTGCGCCTCCATCTCTTTTGGAATGAAATTCAAAAATGAAAAGGCACTCCCAATGCTGCCGGGAATCAGCAGCCGCGCCGCCGGCAGCAGCCACAACGCGTACAACACCCCCGGCGCCATACGCCGGGCAAAGACAGCCCGCAGCGCCAAAACGGCTCCGATCAGCACCGCGCCCTGAAGGCTCATCACAAGCAGAGGCTGCAGCAGCTCCGCCCCCTCCAGCGCCCATGATAAAAACTTCACTTCTCCTCCCGCCCTTTCCTCAGCAGCGCAATCAATTCTTCCATATCGTTTTCATCCAGCGCCGCAGAATGCACCAGCGACTGAGCCAGCAGCGCCACGTCTCCGCCGTACACCCGTCTAAAAATGTCCCTGGTTTCCTTCCGCACAGCGGTTTCCCGCCGCAGCAAGGAGCGGTACACTTTCACAGGGCCGCCCTCCGCGCTTGCAATGGCGCCCTTTTTCTCCATCCGCTTCAAAAAGGCCGCCACTGCGGGTTTGCTCCATTGATGCGCCGCCACGCCGTCGCAGATCTCCCGAAACGTGGCCTCTCCCCGCTTCCAGATTTCCTGCATAATGATCCACTCACTGTCCGATAAGGTCACACGGTCTTGCTCTCTCATGCCGTTTTTTCTCCTTCCTCTGCGCCGTTTTGTATCAGTGCCCGCGCTGCATTGCCTCCCGTCTGCGGCACAAAATGCAGGCCGCCGTCATTTGTGACCAAAAGGATCGTCTTTCTCTCTCTGCCGCTGGTATAGGACGCTTCCGCATAGCCGCACCGGGCGTCTTCAAACCAGATATTGTCAATGTGCCCGCTGTTTTTGCGCCATGCATCGATTTCTCCCTGTGTGCTCGTTCCATTGGATGTAATATCAGTTCCATCCAACACCGCGCTTATCCAGGTCTTGCCGCCGTCGCCCGTGCGCAGCAGGCAGGAACCGTCCGTTCCCTCAGCAGACAGGAAGGCTGCCGCCCCCACATTTCGGTCAGCAAAAGCCAGGGCCGTGCAAAACCGCGGAGACCATCTGTCCAAATCACCCTCCACCAACGCATAGCTTTTTCCTCCGTCGACAGAGCGGAACAGAAAAGAAAAGTTCCCCCGGCCTGCTGTTGCGGAAGTTAGAGCCATTTCACCCCGCGCACTCCAGGCGGCATGCAGAGCGCCGGACCCCGCCGCGCCATCGCTCAGCTGGGCAAGCGCCCGTGCCGCAGCGGCGTCTTCTGCGGAAATTTTATAACTTGTGAGGCTGTCCGCCGTTCCAGCGGCGTTGGAGCGAAACACATCGGCGCGGTAGCTCCCAGTTGTCGTTTCCACAATGGTCAGCGTACCAAAATCCCTGCCGCCAGTAGCACTTACACCAAAATAGGCCAGCAACGTTCCATCGCTTTTTCCCGCCTCCGGCAGGGCGGCCCAATGGCGCGTACGCAGATAGTTTGCCAGCGTTTTCCCATGGATTGAAGCAGAGCCTCCCGCCTGCGTCAAAACCGTTTCCTGCCCTGCCGCCAAGCGGCCAAAGCCCCGGTAGGCTTCGGCGCCGCTTCTGCCTGTGACAGCCACAAGGCAGGCCAGGATAACACATACTGCCGATGCCGCAGCGGTGGCGCATTTCATAGCAGGCCGCTTTGCCACCAGAGAAAAACGCGCCTTCAACGCTTTTGCCCCGCCGCCCATGGGCAGCGCCAGGCACAGCAGGCCGCCCTTGGCCGGCCGTACCGGCTTTGCGGCCCGGACCTCCACGCGTTGAACATGCGGCGCATAGACCACGCCGTTCTCCCTTTCGATCCGTTGTACTGCGCCTTTTTGTTCCAGCCGAGTCAAACAAACCGACGCCAAGCGTTCGCCGACATCTGCCGCCGCAGCCAGATCCGCCGCTGTACCGCTTCCCCGAACCCACAGCGCTTCCAAAATACGCTGTTCCGCCGCCGAGCATTCAATCCATCGTTCCATACCCCCGCCCCCCATTAACTATTTGTCTAATAAAAGTATAGTCCATGCCCTGCCGCCTGTCAAGGACAAACCGAAACCAAACAGTTAATAAAAAGTGACAAAAACCCCGCTGCGGCTTTTCCGCAGCGGGGTCGTCTCCAGACTGGCTTCAAACGTTGGCCGCCTGATAAATGTTGTAAATGTCGTCTCCGTCCAGCACCTGGAACGTACCGATGGTACGCGCGCCATGGAAGGTGCAGCGGTCGGTCAGGTCGCGCAGCACCTCTTCGCTCTGCACGCCGATCTCGGCGGCTTCGCTGAAGCAGGTCGGCACGCCAATGGATTTGAAGTAATCCACTGTGGCCTGAATGCCCGCCAGGGCGATCTCCTCGTCGCTGCCTTCCGTGATGTTCCAAACGTTTTTGGCAAAACGGACAAACCGCTCAATCCGGTTCTGATACACATAGCGCGCCCACTGACCCCAAACGGCGGAAAGAGACGCGCCGTGGGCAATGTCAAACATGGCCGACAGCTCGTGGCCCAGCTGATGCGGCGCAAAATCTCCTTGGCCGCCCAGTCCTGTCAGCCCGTTGTGGGACACGCTGCCGCACCACATGACCTCGCTCATGGCATCGTAATCATGGGTGTCTTTCACGGCCTTGGCGCCGTTGGCAATCACCGTACGCAGAAGCGCCTCGGCAATGGCATCGGTCAGCTCATTGTCCAGGGGATTGAAATAGCGGTCCATGGTGTGCATCATAATATCCGTTACGCCGCAGGCCACCTGATACACCGGCAGCGTAAAGGTCAGTTCCGGATCCATAATGGCGAATTTGGGGAAATTGAAAGCAATATTGTCCAGACCCCGCTTGCTGCCGGTGGCCTTATTGGTCAGCACTGAGGAGGCGCTGGTTTCGCTGCCGGCGGCGGAAATGGTCAGGATAACGCCCACAGGCATGGATTTCTGCACTTTCTCCTCGCCAGACCAGAACTTCCAAATGTCCACATCCGGGTTGGCTGCGCCGTGGGCAATCCCTTTGGCCGTGTCAATGGCGCTGCCGCCGCCCACCGCCAGAATGAAATCCGCCTGGCTCTCGATGGCGCGTTTCACACCTTCGCGGGCATATTCCACAGTCGGATTGGGCTGCACGCCGCCGAATTCCGCATAGCCGATACCTGCAGCATCGAGCTGCTCTTTCACACGCTGGAGCAAGCCGCTGCGTTCCACGCTGCCGCCGCCGTATACCAGAAGGACCTTGCTGCCGCCGTACTTTTTCACATAAGCCGCCGTCTCATCCTCCCGGCCCTTGCCAAACATCACCTCTGTAGGAGACCAGTAGTCAAACTTGTGCATCATCGCAAAAACTCCTTTCCGATCTGCTTTTTCCCATATTGAAACGAAAGGGCTTGCAAACCCTTTCGTCTTTGGTTACACTGATTATACAATCTAAAGTTTACTTGAGGTCAAGGGAATTTTCAAACTTTTTTCAAATTATTTTTTAGCATCGTCTGTAAGGAGGACTGCTCATCATGGAAACCTATACCATCGGCCAAGCGGCCGCACGCACCGGACGCACCGTTTCTGCCCTGCGCTATTACGACAAGGAGGGGCTTCTTCCCTTTGTAGAGCGCAGCGCCGGAGGCCAGCGGCTGTTTAAAGAGGAAGATTTCGCTTATATTTCCATGATTGACTGTCTGAAAAACACCGGCGTCCCCATTCGGGACATCAAGCAATACATTGACTGGTGCATGGAAGGAGACGCAACTCTCCAGCAGCGCCATGACCTGTTTGTACGCCAGCAGGCGCGGGTACAGCAGCAGATCGAGGCGCTCCAGGCCGACCTGGAAAAAATCCAATATAAGATCTGGTACTATGAGCGCGCTCTGGAGCGGGGCACCGAAGCCGGCCCCCCCGGCAGCTGCGATCGGCTGAAGGCAGAATATGCCCGCCTGCACGCAGCCGGTCTTGCCTGAACAGGAAACGGGCAGCCCGCTGCCGCAGGCTGCCCGTTTGCATGTTTTGGTGCTTTGCGCTGTATGTCTTGTATCGTAAAGGCTGCGGAGCAGTGGCTCAACGCAGCCGCATGTCGGCTGAGAGGTCCCAAACAGGTACAAAAAAACCACACGGTCAAAACGTGTGGATACAAGCAAGGCACCGCGGTTTACCGCTGACTGATCTCTCTGTCGTCTTTGCCGAAAATCATATCGTCGACGTCGAGACCGATGAACTTGTGATCCATCATATTGTTATCCCTCCTTTTCTTTTGGGGTATGTATATAGTGTAGTCCTATTTCCTTTGCTTGTACAGAGGAAAAGTGACCGAAGATCCTGCCTTCTCCTCTTTTTATTTTGGCATTGTATACATATTATATGAACAAAATATGTACAAAATGCCGATTTTACTAAAGAAGTTCGCAGTCTCGCCGTATAATGCCTCCCCGACAGGAAATTTTTCAGGCGGGGTTTTGCAGTGCGCGCAAATATGTTATAATATAATATTATACAGACAAACCCAAAGAGGTGTGTGTTTTATGGTTAAAATCATCACAGACAGTATCTGCGATTTGGATCCTCATTATCTTGCCCCCTATGACGTGGACATGATGCCGCTGCGCGTCCGGTTGGGCGAAAAAGAATATCTTGACAAGGTGGATATCGACTATCTGGATGTATGCCGTGCCATGGAACAGGGCACGGTACCCAAATCTACCCAAGTGCCGGCGGATATCATGTCTGATACCTTTGAAAAATATGCCGCAGCCGGGCAGGATTTCATTTACGTGGCCTTCTCTTCCGTACTCTCCGGCTGCTGCAGTCTGGCGGAAATGATGACTGCCGAACTGCGGGAAACCTATCCGGATGTCCATATGGGCGTCATCAATTCCAAAGCCGGCGCCGGCGGTATGGGCCTGATCGTACTGCAGCTGGCGCATATGGCCAAAGCTGGCGCGTCCTTCGAAAACCTGATGGCTCACGGCGCTTACCTGTCCGAGCATGTTGTCCACATGATTGCCCTGCGGGATCTCAAGTGGCTGGTGTTGGGCGGCCGCATCAACAAGCTGCTGGGCGCCGCCGCCGGCGCGCTGGATGTGCGTCCCCTGGTACACATCGACAAGGAAGGTTATCTGAAAGCTTTCGGTACCGCCCGGGGCCAGAAGCGCATGGTGCAGACCATCTGCGACAAAGCTCTCGAAAAACTCAAAGCTTTCCCGGAACAGTTGGTGGCAGTCTGCTGCACCTATGAACAGGAAACCTGTCAGCAGGCCATTGCCTATCTCAAGGAAAAACTGCCCCAGATCAAGATCGTCCTGCAGCCCGTAGGCAGCGTATTGACCACCTATTTGGGTCTATCCGGCGTGGGCATTCTGTTTTTTGACGAACGGCCCCGGGAATACTATTTCGACTGAGAAAGCGACCAGATGCCATGGCAAAACGATACCAGAGCAAAAAACGGGGCTGTGCGGCGCCTTTTCTGCTGTTTCTCTTTGCGCTGATTTTTGGCGGTTTATTTTTGTATTGGAGCAACAATACTATCCTGGTTCATGAAGAAACCATTTCTTCCCCGCAGCTCCCGGCGGCCTTTGACGGACTGCGTATCGCCCATCTGTCCGACCTGCACGGCAAGGAATTCGGCAGCGGCAATTCCTTACTGCTTCAGGTGGTAGAAAATGCCCAGCCCGATCTGATCGTCATCACCGGTGACCTGATCGACCAGGAAAGCCAATACGATGCCCTGCCGGCGCTGATGGACCGCCTCACCGCCATCGCCCCTACCTATTACGTCACCGGCAATCATGAATGGGCTGTGCGCAAAGTGAACGTGCTCAAAGATCTGCTGCGCGAGCACGGCGTACGTGTGCTCAGCGACGAGTATGAACTGTGGACCCGCGACGGCGCCACTTTGGCCGTGGGGGGCGTGGACGACCCCAACGGCCCTGCGGGACAAAAAACCGGCCCGGAACTGCGCGCCGAAATCGACGCGGATTACACAGTCTTGCTGTCCCACCGGGACACTGTGGAGGAATACGCCAGCTGGGGCTACGATCTGGTCCTCTGCGGCCACGGCCACGGCGGCATTATCCGCATCCCAATTCTCGACCGGGGCCTGATCAGCAACGATCATACGCTGCTTCCCAAATACGACGGCGGACTCTATACGATCGGCGGCTTCACCTGCTGCGTCTCCCGGGGGCTGGGCAGCAACACCGTGCCGATCCCTCTTTTCCGCTTGTTCAATCGCCCCGACCTGCCCATTATCGTTCTGCGCACCAGCGCCTGAAGGAGGGAGATTCCCTCCTTTCCCTTTTCTCCGCATTTCATATCGCCGTTACATACAGAGAGGAATGTTATATGCAAGAGTTTTTGGCCGGAACCTTTGATATTGCCGTTATCGGCGCGGGACACGCCGGCGTTGAGGCCGCTTTGGCGGCAGCTCGGATGGGCTGTCGTGTGGTCTGTTTTACCATTAATCTGGACGCGGTGGGCAATATGCCCTGCAACCCCGCCATCGGCGGCACCGGCAAAGGCCATCTGGTGCGCGAACTGGACGCCCTGGGCGGTGAAATGGCCCGCGCAGCCGACAAAGCCTGCATCCAATACCGGTTGCTGAACCGCGGCAAAGGCCCTGCTGTCCACTCCCTGCGTGCACAGGCGGACCGCCGCCGCTACCAGGAAGTGATGAAGCACACTTTGGAGCAGCAGGAAAGGCTGAGCCTGAAACAGGCCGAAGTCATTGATATCCGCACCGAAAATGGCGCCGTGTCCGCCGTAGTCACCCGCACCGGCGCTGTTTATGCTGTCCCTGAAAGCTGTGACGGAAACTTGTTTCTGTGTTCGGAAAGTCCCAACGTTGTGAGAAGTTCTTCCATATCAAGTGG
>ENA-USUG01004958-USUG01004958.1-human-gut-metagenome-genome-assembly--contig:-NODE-4958-length-15821-cov-127.054624_pt1 | contig 15821 bp, 16 predicted proteins | sample MGYA00250059_ERZ773394 | MGnify/ENA primary metagenome ERZ773394 (study PRJEB29103, sample SAMN06111957) | human gut metagenome | biome: human gut; feature: ankylosing spondylitis patient; material... | reverse complement strand
TTTACATCTATTTCTTCTGCTATTTCGTTCTTTAATGCTAGTTCCTTTAGTTTGTATTCTAATGCTTTTTGTTTGTGTGCTATTGAATGACTTGTTTTACTAAAGCTTAGATTTTCTTGTTCTAATTGTTTTACTTCTTTTTTCTTGTCCTCTAGTTCCTTTTTGGTTTCTTCTAAATCTTGTACTAACAACCTTTGCTTATAGTAAAGTTGTAATGATTTTTGAATTGTGATGAACATTATTATAGAAAAGATAATAAATCCTATTCCTACTTTGTCCGCAATTTCTTCATTATAATTAGATATTATTATAGCAAAAAATAAAATAGCTATACTTATATTTAAAATTATCAAATTAAAATATTCATTTTCTATTTTATTTTTAAAAAATATTATTCCATTTTTAAATCTCTTTATGTTTGTAAAATTATATGAAAAAATTATGTGTATTAACATTATGCTTATAAACTGTATATAATCATTTTTTATATTAAAAATTTTATTTGGAAAATATGCTATTAAACCTGCTAAAAACAATAGAATATAATTAATACTTAATGAAATTTCTATCATCATAATAGAATATAATACATCCTTTTTCTCCCTCTTATAAAATATTAGTGATAACAATAAATTTAAACATATTATGCTATAAAATGAACTTGTATATTTCTTTATAACAGCACAAATTATAGCAACAATAAAAAATAAAATAATTATTAATACTCTATTTTTCTCTTTTCCATTAGTATTACTTATTTTAATAGCAATATAATAAGTAAGAATACTAATAATCAATATTTCTAAACAATTTATAGATATACTTACTTCCTCTCGTTCCATTATTACTAATTCTCCTGTCATTTTATTCAATTATATATTAAATAAAAAAGATAATCAATATAAAATTTATATATATTGATTATCCTTTTAATTATCAATTATGCTTTAAAACCATTTGCTAATCCATCTCCAGAAATCATCCCAACTCATAATATTCACCACCTTTTCCATTTCGTTTTTTCTCTTGGTGTCAATAAAAAAATACCATTTATTACTTTCAAATAAACGGTATCTAATAATAGAAAAAAATGATGAAAAATAAAAAAATCTAGTATTTACTACTAGATCATCTTTTTTATTTTATCAACATAATAATAAATAAACTCCATAGGCGTTGGTATTCCTGTCTCATAATTCACTTTGGCTGTATAATATGTTGTTAAATCTTCTATTGATGAAACTCTCCAAGCATGTATAATTGCATTTTGAATTCCATTAGTTATAGTATTTCCTGATTTTTTATATATTTTCGTTAAATGTTGTATAACATTTATATTACTATTTTCGTTTTGTATTAAGTATAATATAGCATCATGAATATATTTTCTTCCTTTTAACTTTGCTGTTACTCCTATCAAATCCAACTCATGATAAATATGTTCTGAAATTTTACTTTCACTTTCTCGTAATTCCTCTTCTAAGTTTTTAATATCTGATTGTATTTCTATTTTTCTTAAATTAATGAATTTATTTAAGACTTGATTACATGAATAATTAGGATGATCTTTATATAATATAAGATCAACTCCATTCCTATGTAGTATTTCATAAGTTCTTTTTGAGTTAACATGTGTAGTTACAATTACAATTGGTACATAATTCAAATTTAATTTTTTTAAATTTAATAAAAATTCTAGAGAATCCGTGTTGCCTGATGTGCTATTATTTAGCTCTAAATCTAAAACTATACCTTCTGGGTGCTTCAACTTTACATATTTTAATCCTTCTGTGTCTGAATCTGTTATTCCAACTAATTCTATATCTTTTCTTTCTTTGATACAATTAACAAATCTATTACAGTCATCAATATCATCTTCTATAATTAGTATCTTCATTGCTTTAGATTCCATATTATACTCCTCCTTTTATTCTTATTATGGATAATATACCATAAAACCTCATTGAATACTACATTAATGTAGAATATTTTCCTATATATTTTCGGTTTTTTTAATATAAAATGAACAATAAGTATAAGGAGTGGTTTTTATGAATATTAATCATAGCAGTAAAGAAATAGAATTAGATAAATTAGAACAAATAGAAAGAGGCAAAAGAATTAAATTTATTAGAGAAAATGAACTACATATGAATAAAACTCAACTTGCTAAAGAGATTGGCATTTCTGGACAATTCCTAGGATTAGTAGAAGAAGGAAAAGGTAACCTTGTCTATAAAAGTATAAAAAAACTAAGAAATATTAGTGGACATTCAGCTGACTTTATTTTATATGGTTTTGATGATACAACTATAACTAAAACCAAAGAATGTTTACAACATTATTCTGAAGAAGAATTTATTTATGCTACTAAAATAATTACACAAATTGCTACTTTCATAAAAAACACTTAATGTTTTATGTATGTTTTATATTGTTTTGAATATATTGTATTGACTTTTTGTATTTCTTTAAATAAAATATTCCACATAAAGTACTAATATATATACTAAAAGGTGGAATATTTTATGATTACAAATTATTTATTTTTTTTAATAGCTTTACCAAAAGAAGAACTAAAAAAACAACTTTTAATTATTTTATTATTTTTTGTGTTTATCATGTTGACTTATCTATTTTTAAATTATCTAAAATTAAAATTCACAAATGAAAATAGTAATTCTCTTTTTCAACAATTTTTAAAAAGGCTTTAAATAACTACTGAAATCATTTACTATATCACATTGTAAAAAGTTAGAAGAATTTTAGTATTTTCAAATATAAAAATCTTTCTTACAATATAAAGACTTTTTATAGTCCAAATATTTATAAAGAAAGATCTATATGTTTTTTATAAACATTTTTATTTTTGCATTTGAATTAAAAAATTATATTTATTTGCATGTCTTATTTCATCTGTCATTATTGACATAAGTAAAGTATAACTTTTACCACTTGGCATAGTTCCCATTATTTTTCTATACTTCTTAACAGCATCAAGTTCTCCAAATAATGCCTTTTCTAAATTTTCTTTATAACTCATTTGATTATTGCTACTATTTGTTAAATTATCTGCTGGCAAAATTTGACCTGTAAAATCATAATATAATTCTCTTAAAATTTGATTATGTTTTCTTTCATCATCTCTAATACTTCTTATTATATCTTTTTCTTTATCAGTTGGTGCTTGTTCTATTAATATACCATAAAACATTTCATCTTCTTTTTCATCATCAACAGACTTTCTTATCAAATCAATTGCTTGATTTAATGTTATAATTTCTCCACTTTGCTCTTTCATCTCACTATTTCTGTAATTATATTCTCTAAATCCATAATATTGATTATACATATTATAATCAGGATACATTTTATCCCCTCCCTTAAGCTATAATATGTATTAAATATTATTTTGTTAAATAGCTTACTAATTTTGCATTTTTATTTGTTCATCTTTTATTAATGGATATCTAATAAGATTTTCACTATTCAAATTTTCTTTATGCATGTCTATTGCAGTAATTTGATGATTATCGTATGTTGTATAATAATAAATTCCCTTACTTGCATTACAACAAGATGTATAAATTGTTATTTCAAATATTCCATCATCTAATTCACAACATCCTCTTTGTTGTTCAACAGAATTAAGTATATGAAAAAACTGGCTAACACTTTCTTTTTCTTCTTCTTTAGATACTGAATTCATTTTTACAAAAGCTGCTCTTATGAATCTAGATTGAGATGATAAATCTCCTGGAAGCCCTATTGCTCCCATACCTCTACTATATTTCTCTAAATTCAACGATTTTGCAAATGTGTTTTTTGGTGATTTAGTTGATAAATTCATATAGTTATTTAATTCGAACATTTGCTTATCAAATGTAGGATTATTGGTTAACACTCCTACTGGATTTTCATATATTTTTATTCCATCTTTTACAGCTTCTACTGTTATAGATTCTATGCTATCTGAAATAATCCAATGTAATTGTGCTAATGGTAAATTTGTGCTAAATGGTTCATCTAAAAAATTTATTTTTTCTATTAATTTTTTTGCCTCTTTTACTGTTGTACTCTGACTTAAAATCCATGGAATAAATTCAAATTGCGTAATATTATCTTTTCCTTTTATTTTTTTATTATATTGTGCATTTCCTACAAAATTTAGTCCTGCTATTCCTAAACCTTTTTCGTTTACTGCTTCATAATATAATGGATAATTTTCTGTAACATATGCCATTCCTATTATAGCGTAGTGATTTTTTATATTTTGCTTATGTATAAAGTTAAATTCATAATTTCTTGGCGTTATTGTTACTTCATCTCCATATGAAATTTCATAGTCTAGTGTCCTTCCAAAATAGAAATCTTTTGTTTTGTATGTTATCGCTGTACACATTTTTATTCCCTCCTATTAGTTTTTATTCTTTTTGTTTTATTATATCACTTTTGTTTCTTTTTGTGTTGCTTTTTATTATTGATTAATGCCTTCGGGTTATGAGGGTTACATAACATATTTTATGATGTATATTGAATTATATTGTATGCTAGTGATATTAAGCATTTGCGAGTTTTTCGTTTAATGAACAATTATGCTAAAATTGGGGTAATTTTGAAAAATTGATCCCCAATTTCTCCCCAATTGTTACTAAACATATTTTTGTATTTTTATGGTTTTAATTGCAAAATTTTTATTGCAATTGAATTGATATTTTTAAGGAGGAAATTTTTATGGAATTTAATAAAGATAAAATTCAAGATTTAATGAATGAGTGGATAATTTTTAGAGATGAGGAACTTTGTAAATTAACTAGGGAAGATATGAAACATTCTCTAGACTTTGATACTTTTTATAATTTGGTTTTAAAAAATGTTTCTAAAAATAGTGAGAAATTTATGATTAAAAATTTGGACAAGTTTTATGAGCAAATTATGGATTTTACTGGTTATTATAATGATAAATATTATAGGGCTGGTTTTGGTGATTGCTTGAATTTAGTTATTATGAGTCTTGGAGGTAATGGTATTGCAACTAAATAGATATGGTAAATTAGCTAAAAAGTATTTAGAAGAATATAAGCCTTTTAAATTTCAACAACTTACTATGGATGGAACTATTATGGATTATTTGTTAGAATTTGAACAACATTTAAATGGTTATGCTAATTTGATTGAAATTGAACTTAAGCAAAAATTTCCTATGCCTGATGATAAAGATAGTTTTATGGAGCAAGTTAAGTATTTGAATATGATTCAGGAGATGGTTGATGAGTTTGTGAAAGAGGAGGTTAAATTGGTATAGAAAAAGCCCTATTGGGCTTTTTCTATAATTTTTTCAAAAATATTTACATGTTATTATAATATCTTAATATCTTCAAATGAAAAGTTAGTATATTCCTCTAATTTATTTTTTAATATTATTAGTAAATTAGATATTAAATATAGAAGTTCATTAAAACTTACATTTACGGTTATTTCTGCATTTCCTATATGCAATAATTTATTTCTTGGGCCATCTTCCTTATAATATTTCTTTATTATATCTATAATGTAACTTGGTAAGACCTTTGAACTATCATTATTTTCAATTATTGAAATAGGAGTCTTCATTATTCCTTGTTCTATATATTCAACATCTGATTCTGGCACTAATTTAAAAATTTCTAAAATCATTTTTTCTATTAATGGAAAAATATAATATAAGCATTCTACCTTTTCTTCATGCAGTATTTCAACATCAATTTGTCCAATTACTCTTTTGGTTTCATCATTCTCAAAATATTTAATAAATGCTATATATATCTCTTTATCCATTCCATCACTTCCTTTATATTATTTTTTTCTTTATCACTACATTCAAAATCAAATATAAGTTTATCTTGTCCTATTTCTCTATTATATTTATAGTTATAATAATTATTTAAATCTAATCTGTGATTTTCTCTATTTCTAAACTTCTGTAATAAGAATTGTAATTCATCGACATCTAATCCTATTTCTTTTGCACTCCTCATAAGTTCAACAATGTTATGACCTTTTTCTTCAACATCATTAATATTTAATTTAGTACTTCTTATTAGGTAATATTTTAGGCTTAATTCTACTAAAAAACATGTGTTATAAAATATTAATGGTTTTACTATATCTTTATTTAATGTATACATGGTTATATCAATTAAATCTCTAATTAAACATACATAATTGAAAATTATTATCTCTACATTTTTCTCTACTATTTTATTAACAACATCAGAAGTTTCAGGTATTTGCGTAATTTCAAAACTATCTTTTATCATTTCTTAACCAACTAACAAATATTAATCCAGAAAATGATACTAATAAAGGTATAGATAAATCTGTATTAATTAAATTTCCATGCATCATATTATTCCTTAAATTCATACCTGATTTTTCATATAGAGTATAATTTAAATACATTAAACCATTTATAACACTATTATCTTCTTTAAATACTTCAAACAAATTATTTATATTTTCAAAACCTTGTAATGAAATTTCTAATCCCTTTTCTTTTAATATGTAACTTATATTTTGCTCTATCGCTAATATATTATTTACTACAATTGCGTATTCATTATTATATTCATATCCCAAACTCATTTTTAACTTTGTAATGGTATTTTTAAATTCTACTTTTCCAAGCATAGATAATATTAATTCCTGTTGCATAATAAATGTTTTTGATAAATATCTTAATAATTCTTCATAATAATTTCCATATAATTTATTCATTAATTTAGGATGTTTTTCTGTATATTCCTTACCTTTTTCATCAAAATATTTTTTAAAATTATCCCTATCCTTTTTTTCATTTTTCTCTATATTTAAAGAATATATTTGTTTGTTACTATCTATTTGATAGTTTGATACCAAACTTTGTATAGGATATTTAGCATAACTTTCTAAAGCTATTCCTATTTGGTTTACAAAATCAATTTTTGAACTAGCATAAATAGTAAACTCATTTTCAATTATTATTTTTCTACACTTCTCAACTTCACTATTATCTATTTTTATTTCATTCGAAAACTCATGCATTTCACTTTTCACATAATCATGATCCGCAATAATATATCTTTTTAATCTTAATAATTGCACTAAGCACTCTCTGACTTTATTTCTTTGAACATAATTCAATGAGCTAATATTTTTCAATATATAATTCAATTCTTTTTTTAATGTATCTATTTCAGATAGTCCTTTAATAAAGCTATATTGCTTGTCTTTTAATCTGTTACAAATTTGATTTGTAATATTTATATATTTGTTTATTATATTTTTACAAATTTCGGAAGTAAGCACTCTACCTTTATCCAATTGAAAAAACATTTCTTTTACATAGTTATACCCTCCAAAATTATCTAAAGAAGTAGTCATATATTCAATATATGTATTTATATGTTCTTTTTTTTCATTATCGAATTCTATAATGTTATATAAATTTTTTTTATTACAAATAAATATATTAATAAGTTCATTATAATATTGAGGTTTGATTTTTAAATTATTAAATATTCTATTAATAATTTCATGATCTATATAAATTTCATTGTTAATACCATAATTTATTAAACTCTTATAAAAAGCATATAAATCATCTATTACCACTGTAAAAAACTCTTTTTTTAATTTTTTTTCATTTATAACATTTAAAAAATCATCCATAGATTTTTTAAAGTTAGCATAATTTGCTTTATAACTCGAAGAATTTATACCCTTGTAATATGTATATAAAAATTCTATTAATAGAACTTTTTCATCATACATTTCGTTTTCTTTTGCATATTTATACATATTAAATAAATGTTCTATTACTTTTTTATCCAAAACTATTTCATTACTATTAATAACTGTAACAAATCTATCTTTATCATAGAAAAACGTATTATACATTCCTATAAATTTTTTAAATTCAATTGAAAATGCTTCTCTATCATTACCATTACAAAATTCATAATTATATTCTTCGTACACCGATTCATATATCATATTTTCTTCTAAAAAAGCTTTTAATAATTTTCTCATTTTACTCCTTTCTGTATTAGTTAAATACATTTGTTTTTATTATAAGTTTACTATTGATACAATATATTTTTATATTAATTTATCATACTGATATTGAATATTTTGTCGAAACTTATAATTTATTATCAAAAAAGCAAAATAATTCTGTAATACAAATTACTCAATTATTTTGCTTTTCTTTTGTTTTATTTTATAAATCATCATATTTCCATAAGCTCAAATGACCTTTTGCTTCTATTGGCTCGTCAAATTTCTGTATATCTGTTAGTTTCCAACCATAATTTTCTTTAAAGGAACTATCTGTATAAATATCTTTATTTTCTTTTAATAATATTTCTTTAAATTCAGGAGACATTTTTATACAATCAACTAATTTTACTTTTCCAATTATTTTTCCTAAAGGCATGTCTTCTGGTATATATTTTTCCAATCTTTTTACTGCCTCTTTATCTATTCCTTTTCCGGCATGTATTAGTAATTCTCCTCTGTATTTTGTTTGCCAACTTCTAAATTCAAATCTCTTATATCCCTGAATAATCAAACTTGCCCAAGGTTGTTTAATTGTTAATACTTTCATAAATTTTATTTTCCTCATTTTACTTTGGTAAAACTTTTTACCTTATTATTTTATTACAATGTCTAATTTCCTAGAGAATCATCTATTTTTAATATACTATTTACGCTTTGATTAACTGATTGTAATTTATCGTATACATCTATAACGTCATCTTGGTCCCATAATTGAATTTTTTTATTTTCATTTTTAAAAATATCTTCAGACTCTCTTCTAATACTTTCAAGTTGAGTCGTATCAGATACTGCTATAATACCTTGTACGTTTTTATATTTCGATGCTTTTAATAGATTCATGATTAAGCTGTCTATACTGCCACCTGTTTGAACTTCAAATACATATGTAACTTTTCCAACATTATTTATTGAAAAATCCCAAACGACATCAACTACTGCACCATTTCCAATTTTGACTTCATTTGAAGCATCAAATCCTAAAAATAAACCTATATCTCTAACTTTTTCTTTTAATTCTGTATGTAAAGACTTTTTATTTTCTGCTGTTTCAATTATTGGCTTTTCTTCAATAGAACTTTTACTCATTTTATATAATTTTAAATTATCCCAAAACAAATAATCTATAAACAATAAATCGTTATCACTATTTGTTTTATTATTAGCTAACTTAAGCATTTCTTTACAATAACTACATAATTCTATATATTTTTTTCCTGTTTCTTGATAATTATATCTAGGTAAATCTTTTATTTCTAAATATTGATACGCCAATAACGATGTGTTATTCCATATCATACAATCAAAAGGATAAATATAACATAACAATTCACTCATCATTGCAGGGCCAAAACCTTTTATGTTTTTATTAAACTTATCCCATCTATTTTCTATTTTATCTCTACCATATAATAATTCTGCAATAGATTTTTTCAAATTATCAAAACCATTGTCTTCAACATATTTATTTATGATATATTCTTTATTTCCCCAAATAATCATAGCCCACAATTTACTTATATATTCGTGAAATTCATCCTCTGTCATATCTATAATTTTATTAGCATCATATTTTTGATAATATAATTTTCTTTCTTCTCTTTCTTCAAGCTCAATCTGCATCGTACCATTCTTTTTTAACTTTTTTATATATGTTTCTAGCTGGTTATCAAATTTATTAATATTAAAATTCATTTCTATCTTCTAACCTCCTATACTAAAAATTGATTCATCTCCAGATATATTTCTTACTTTGATTCTTAAAGGGATATTTTCAAAAGGTACTTTCCCATTCCAAAGATTTTTTGTCTTTTTTCCTTTATTTATAACATAACCCAGTTTATCAATTTTTATTTCCTCATCACTATGCCATATTCCTTCTTTTGAAGTACAATCTAACGATATCATTTCAATTAATTCTAAACCTTCATCACTAATCTCTATGTATTTAGCTTTTTTTCCTGTTGAAAGCATTTGCGAATTCATTTTTTCATTATATTCATCAATCTTATTAATAAGTCTATCACTAATAAATTTATCTACTATTAATTCTTTATCATCTATGTGATATTCTATAATATCAGATATTACTGTCTCATCTAGTATCTCTTTTAAATCTCTTAATTCAATTTCAATGTCTCTTCTTAAATATTCTTTTATAAAATCTTTTATTTCCTTTTCATCAGATATATCTATATAATAAATAATTACTTTTTTTATATCGTCTTCTAATTCTGGAATAGCTTGATTTATTATTTTATTCATTAAAACTATATCTAATATTTTTGTCGTAGAATCCATTAAATTTGGAATATACACTGGAATTAACCCAATCTTACTATCATTAATTGCACCTTCCCAAAATTCTGGAACACTATCTTCATTTTTTAAACCAGGTATTAAAGATTTAACTTTATCCATCGTTTGAACTGGATTTCTATAAAGGTTAACTCCATCTTTAATATCCATAACCTTAAATGATGCACCTGCAGACAATAATCTATCTCTTGTTGTTTCTATACTATTAATTCCAATGTCACAATGAATGAATTTTCTATTCAAATCATTTGCAACTTTAGCAGTTACTCCAGAGCCTCCGAAGAAATCAGCTACTATCATCGTTTCATCAGAAGAAGCTTTTATAACTCTTTCCAATAATCTTTCTGGTTTTTGAGTAGCATATCCAACTCTTTCGACAAAATCATGCATATTAATATGTTGCAAATCCCATACATCTCTTACATTAGTCATTACACAAGTATTTCCGTCTTCATCAATAAATTGTTCTGTATTAGGATTATATCCTTTTGATTTGTCAACTATTGTTTTTTCTTTTATTGTATTAAAAATATAATCTGAATTTTTCGAGTATAAAAATAATGTATCATGTTTTTTACTAAACGATTTCGAACCATTACCTCCTGTTTTATATGACCAAATAATTTCATTTATAAAATTATCCTCTCCAAAAATTTCATCCATTAATATTTTTACATAATGTCCAATATGCCAATCCAGATGAACATATATAGACGCATTATCATCCATAACTGATTTAATAGCCATTAAATTTTCATACATCCAATTTAAATATGCTTCTTTATTCCAAACATCTCCATACATTTTTTCTTCAAATGTTTTGAGTTCTTCTATATCAAGTGTTTCTTCTGCTTTTTTGATTGATTCTGCTACTTTAGGGTTTCTTCTTATATATACTGTTTTAGCATAGTCTGCTCCACTCGCAAAAGGAGGATCAATATATACCAAATCAACTTTAATATTATTTTCTTTTAAATAAGCACAAGCTGATACACATTCACCTCTAATAATCATATTTTCAGTGTCTTCTTTTCCAACTATTTCTTTTGTTTCTACTTCGTATAAAGGCATTCCTTTTTCAATTCTGTCAAATACTTTATCATTATCTGTATATTTTAATACCCTCTTCGTTCTTGTAAAATTATCAAGTATTGCTTGTCCCTTAATTGGTTCCTTAAAATATGGAACATATTTAACTGCCATTATTTTCCCTCCTTTAAAAATTCTTGTAATTTTTTATTTAATTTACTTAAAATTTCATTTTCTGTTAGTGTATCCTCAATATATAAGTAATCAAATTTATTGTAGCCAAATTTTTTGTTATTGAATTTTATAAATTCTTTTTCAATATAATTTCTTCTGTCAATAAATTCAGTTTGTTCCTTAAATCCTTTTCCTTTTGTTTCAACTATTAAAACTTTATCAATTTTATTATCTTTATCTCTCCTAATTATTAAAAAGTCTGGTGTATATAATCCCACCTTCTTTACAACTTTATTTTCTGTTTTATAACATTCTATTCTAAATGATGCAATATTATGGTCTCCATTATAATATATTTCAAGATTGCTTGAAGCAAAGCTATTTAATGCCATTATTTTTTCAAAGAATATCTTCTCAAATGAACTTTGATTAAATACATATGGAATATAATGGAATGTTCTATCCTTCATTTTTAATTCTAATGTTTCTTCATTTTTATTATTTATTAGTAGTTCAGGATTATTTTTTACTAATTCTAATAATTGCTCTTTAGATAATTCTTCTAAGTTAATTTCATTTTTTAAGTTGTTGTCTTTATCCAAAATCCTTTTTGTAATATTATCACTAGGACATTGTAGTTCTTTATTAGAACAATCTATTGAAGGAATATCTGTTATAGATAATATAGATGCACTTTCTGGCACTTCTTCTTTATTTATAGTCATTTTTCTTTTATCATAGAATGCCTTTCTAATTAAATTATTTATTAATTTGTGATTATAAGTCATATTTAGAGTTCCATCTTCGGTGGTTATGTTTTTATATATTAATTTCAGTTCCTTATCATATTCTTTTAACATTTTCATTGTAATAAATCCAAAGCTTTCTTTTACTATATTTAATAACCACTTAGTATAATTCATATTTTCTCCATAAATTACACTATTTATATTAGTTTCTATTACCTCATTATTAATATTTTTTTCTGTAATTATTACATTTTGTTTTACACAATCCATTGAAAGTATTTTTTTCAAATCTCTAGATGTTTTTGCCTCTTCCTTTATTTCTTCTGTATATCTAATATTCATTTTATAGTACTCTATCTCAGGGATATTTAAATATTTCATTCTGCTTGTTCTCTTTATAAAATTATTTGTCTTTGTTCCATTTTGAAATTCTTGTATTGTTGCATGTTGTGTTTTTCTTAATTGTCCTGACAAGAGTTTTTCATTATCTTGATTTAAATATATTAAAGCTGTTTCATGATTTCCTTTTATTACTTGTCTTAAACATCTACATGTTGTCTGTAATACCATTTTGGTTGGGCAATCCCCTTTTTGAGATAATATTACCCCTGTTAATGAGCTACAATCCCATCCTTCTTTTCCTATTCCAACAAGTAAAATTATTCTTTTCTTCGACAGTGGAGTATTTAACGATTCAAATTCTAAATCATTTTCTTTTGGTAATGTATAATCTTTATTTCCTCCGTGGTATTTTAAAATTACTTCATTTGGATTCATTCCTAATTTAGTAACATATTCTGAAACAAAAGGATATATTGTTTCTTCTAAATTTTTTATGTTTCCACAATAAATTGCTATTTTGCTTAAAACTCCATTATATTCTACATCTTTATAATTATTAAAAAATTCTGTTAGTCCTTCTTTTATAATATTAAGAGGATTGTTGTCAGTTGATGCAATTATCTTTGGTTTCTTTAAAAAATTATCTATACCAGCTGTTAACGGATAAAAATATATTGTATTAGATATATCTGTATTCTTAATTGTTATATTAGGTGTTATCTTAAATACCTCTGGGCTATCTAAGTATGGCGTTCCTGAAAATCCAATAACTTCAGTTATTGTCCCAGAATTATTCCATTCAGTAACAACCTTATTAAGTTTAATTTCTTCATCAGCTACATGATGGACTTCATCTATAAATATTGCTAGATTCGGAATTTTACCTATTGTTTCTCTTAATTCATTTGCGACTTTACTTACTAAATCTTCTGTATCAAAATCAATTCTAATTTGTTCATTTTCTATTTTAACTTTATCTAAAATTACTTTTTCAGCATTTGTTAATATTATAACTCCAAACATATCTTTATATGGTTGATATTGAGCAATTTTAGCAACATTAGGATTTTTTATTTTATTACTTTTCTTTTCAGTCTTAACGGCATCTAATATTTCAAATTTTAATGTTTTTCTTAGATTACTTGCTATAGGTTCTGGAAAAATCCAAGTAACATCAAAATCTTTAATTTTCTTTAAACTTGGTAAAATAGAACTTTTTAATCCAGATGGTGCTAAAACTATAAAATTATGTGCAAATGCCTTATTATAAGGTTCATTCATAGCAAAATACAAATCTATATAGATAAATGCTGCCATTAGAAAAGTTTTACCCGCTCCCATTGGCAATGAGTAAATATAATTTGTATAGCTTGTATTGTGAAAGAAATCTTTAAAAATTTTATTAAAATCTAATGTTAAATAATTTTTTTCTATTTCTTCTTTCAGTTCTTTATAATTTTCTTCTGTCAAAGCTATTTCATATAACTGTCTTGCAGAAGCATTATTACATAAGAAGTCATTCAAATTTTTTGATATTGGTAATTCATCTAGATTTATATTTTGTAAAAAATATCCTTCATTAAATAATCTTTCTAATGGCAAATTTTTACAATATATTTTAAAAAACAAATATAATTTTATTGACTCTACTTGTGCATCTCTTAATTTATCTTGACTTACTATATAATTTATAATATTTTTTATTTTACAATCTTCTGATTGATACCATTTATCACATATTTTTTTTATTAATTCATAAAACATATTTTTCCTCCATTATTTAATCGTTTTCAGTAATAACTTCCATAATATCTTCTACATTGCAATCTAATACTTTACAAATTTTTGCTAAAATTTCAACTTGTACTGTTTCATTTTTGCCTAATTTAGCCATTGCATTTGTAGTTATTCCTGCTTTTTCACATAATTGTGTTTTGTTAATGTTTTTATCAATCATTAATTTCCAGAGTTTATTATAGCATATAGCCATCTTTTTTCCCCCTCAATAAATTTTTTTCAAAATTATTCTATCATTTATTGTTTTTTTATTCAATATTTTCTTGAATATTTCAAGAATTTTATTTTCTATATTTTCTTCATTTAGCTATATTTAAAATATATATCATTTATCCAAGTCCATATTTTCCCCAATTCTTCTTTTATCTCACTTAAATCTACTGTATAAATTACTCTACTATTTGCTAAATGTGTTAATTGATTTATATTATTTCCTATCTTCCTAAGTTCTGCTACGACTTCATTTAATCCATCAACTATAACTATCTCTTTATCTAAACCTTGTTCAATCAAATATTCTGATAAACTTAGTTTAGCAATTTCGCTTTTTTCAATCAATTTTCTCTTCTCTTTTTCACTAACTCTAATTGTTATAATTTTATCCTTCTTCAATTTATCATCTCCATTTCATAAAAGGGTTTGGGACATTCCCAACTATCAATAACCCTTTGTGTACACAAAGGGGAATCTTGCTAAAAACATTTCTCTTATTTTAGTTCTTTTTTACTCTAAAACAACATAAAAAGAAAAGTGACATTTTTATCTGCCACTAATCATTTCACATTTAAAGTAATTTAGCTTTTACTCCAGTTATCTCAACTATTTTGAGGTGATTCCCTAATTAGGGAATCGCTCATTCTATGGTCATCATCCTTAATTTCAATACCACCACACATTTCATATAATCTTGAAATTATTGAATCAACAATACTATAATTTTTATTTATACATAATCTTTCTCTTAATTGATTTCTGTTATAATTTGTGGTTATAACAATCGGCAAATAATTATTATATCTATTATTTACTATCAAAAATAATTTTTCTAATACCCATTCTGTTGGCTTTTCTTTTCCTAGATCATCAATCACTAAAAGATCAACACTAGAATATAAATTCAAATAATCTTTATCAGAAACTTCTGAATCGCTATATGAATCTCTAATAAAATCTAACAATTGTATTAAAGTTCCAAATATTACTGATTTTCCATTCTTAATAATTTCATTTGCAATACATGATGCTAAATAAGTTTTACCTACACCATAAGCTCCTGTTATAAAAAGTCCTTTATTAGTTGTTCCTTTTATCAATTTATCTACATATTTTTTAACA
>ENA-USUG01004953-USUG01004953.1-human-gut-metagenome-genome-assembly--contig:-NODE-4953-length-15832-cov-4.841765_pt1 | contig 15832 bp, 15 predicted proteins | sample MGYA00250059_ERZ773394 | MGnify/ENA primary metagenome ERZ773394 (study PRJEB29103, sample SAMN06111957) | human gut metagenome | biome: human gut; feature: ankylosing spondylitis patient; material... | reverse complement strand
TTTTTTTTTTTTTAATGATACGGCGACCACCGAGATCTACACTCTTTCCCTACACGACGCTCTTCCGATCTCCCATGGCAAGCATCTGCTGCTCACCTCCGGAGAGAGTTCCTGCCGGCTGGTTCTTACGTTCTTCCAGACGCGGAAAACGCTCATAGATCATCTTCAATGTATCGTCAATCTCTTTTTTATCTTTTCTTGTATAAGCACCCAGCTTCAGGTTCTGCAGAACACTTAAGGACGGGAATACACGGCGGCCCTCCGGTACCTGTGCCAGTCCGTTTTCTACGATCTTGTGAGCCGGGATCTTTGTGATCTCCTGTCCTTCAAAAGTGATGCTTCCTTTCTTTGGAGCGATCAGTCCGGAAATGGTGTGAAGAATGGTCGTCTTTCCGGCCCCGTTGGCACCGATCAGGGCGATAACCTCGCCTTCATTTACCTCAAAGGAGATTCCTTTGATTGCCTGGATCATTCCGTAATATACTTCCAGGTCTTTAATCTCAAGCATTGCCATTGTCGTTCCTCCTCTACTCACCAAGATATGCCGTGATAACCTTCGGATCGTTCAGAACGGTGGAGGTATCTCCGCTGGCCAACTCCTGACCAAAGTTCAGTACCGTCAGTTTCTCACAAATACCGGATACCAGTTTCATATCATGCTCGATCAGAAGAATCGTCATATGGAACTCATCTCTTACGAAATGAATGGTATTCATCAGTTCCTGAGTCTCATTGGGATTCATGCCTGCTGCCGGTTCATCCAGCAGAAGGAGCTTCGGATTCGTAGCCAGTGCCCTGGCAATCTCCAGCTTTCTCTGTTTTCCGTAAGGAAGATTGGATGCTTTATAATCTGCCTCTTTCTCCAGGTCAAATACTTTTAAAAGTTCCATGGCACGCTCGTCCATGGCTTTCTCTGCTTTATGATAAGACGGCAGACGAAGAATTCCTGACAGAGTAGAATAAATATATTCTTTCTGATTATGCAGACCTGCTTTTACATTATCCAGCACGGTCAGGTCAGAGAACAGACGAATGTTCTGGAAGGTTCTTGCAATTCCTTCCTTATTGATCTCCATCGTACTCTTTCCGGTAATATCTTCACCGTCCAGACAGATCTTTCCATCGGTCGGTTTGTAAACTCCGGTTAACATATTGAAAATAGTTGTTTTTCCGGCACCGTTCGGACCGATCAAACCATAAAGTTGTCCCTTTTCGATGGTCATATTAAAATTATCTACTGCACGAAGTCCTCCAAAGGAGATACCCAGATTCTTGACTTCCAGCATAGGTGTATTTTCAGATGCTGCCATAACTACTGTACCTCTTTCTCTTTTTTACGAAACGGATTCATGTTCTCCAGACGCTCTCTGAATGCAATACCGCCCGGACTCCATACCAGGATCATGGTTACAATCAGGACAACTGCATAGATCAGCATACGGTAGTCACTTAAGAAACGTAAGAGTTCCGGAAGCAGTGTCAGAACAACGGCTGCGATCACAGATCCGCGGATATTTCCGATACCTCCCAGTACGACGAATACCAGGATGGTGATGGACATGTTGTAACCGAAGTTCTTCGGCAAAGCTGTCAAAGTAGACAGATTATGGGCATACAGCACACCTGCGGCTCCGGCCAGAGCTGCGGAAATACTGAATGCAAGAATTTTGTATTTTGTAATATTGATACCGATGGATTCTGCTGCGATACGATTGTCACGGATGGCCATGATGGCGCGTCCGGATCTGGAATTTACCAGATTCATAACTACAAACAGCGTGATCAGCAGAAGAATAATACCAATGGTAAAGTTGGAATCCGTCGGCGCACCGGTAATTCCCTGTGCTCCCTTGATGATCACGTCACCATCTGCTTCCATATTCAGGGACATAATATCCTTCATGGAGAAATGGAATCCTGCACGGTCTTTTCCAAGATAAATAACATTGACCAGGTTCTTAATGATTTCACCAAATGCCAGGGTTACGATGGCCAGATAATCTCCTCTCAGACGAAGTACCGGAATACCAATCAGTACACCACAGATACCTGCACAAACGACTCCTACCAGCAGTGCCAGAAGGAAACGCACCGTCGGAACTGTAATCGTATTCATGACACATTTGGAAAATACCGCGCTGGTAAATGCGCCCACACACATAAATCCCGCATGGCCAAGGCTTAACTCTCCTAAAATACCAACCGTCAGGTTCAGGGATACAGCCAGAATTGCATAGACACAAAGCGGTACTAAAAGTCCTTTCAGAAGACTGGTCATATGACCGGTCTGAAGGAAAAGTTCACATATGATATAAGCTGCAACAACCATTCCATAGGTTGTCAGACTGCTCTTTGTATTCTTTGATAAATTCTTCATGTTCCGCAGCCTCCTTTATACCTTTTCCTGGATCTGTTTTCCAAGAAGTCCTGTCGGCTTTACTACCAGTACTACAATCAACACAGCAAATACGATGGCATCTGCCAGCTGTGAAGAAATATAAGCTTTTCCAAGGATCTCAATGACTCCCAGAAGAATGCCTCCGATAAATGCTCCCGGAATAGATCCGATACCACCAAATACTGCTGCTACAAATGCTTTGATACCAGGCATGGAACCAGTATAAGGAGTAAGGGACGGATAGGCTGAACAGAGCAGAACACCCGCAATAGCTGCCAGTCCGGAACCAATGGCAAAGGTCAGTGCGATGGTTGCATTGACATTGATACCCATCAGCTGTGCAGCGCCATCGTCTTCAGATACAGCCAGCATTGCGTGACCTGCTTTGGAATATTTCATAAATGCCATCAGGCCGATCATGATTACGACACAGGCAATCACCGTAACAATTGTCACCATAGTAACAGAAAGTGCTCCATCTGCCAGTTGAACAGAACCATTTCCTACGATGGAAGTGAAGGATTTTGTGTTTGCACCAAAGATCAGAAGTGCCACATTCTGGAGAAAGTAGCTGGCACCGATTGCTGTAATCAGTACTGCCAGTTTGGAGGCATGACGAAGTGGTTTATATGCCACCCTCTCAATTACCATACCAAGCACCGTGCAGACTACAACAGAAAGCAGGATAGATACCGGAACCGGAAGCCCCATGCTGTTAATGGCTATAAATGCCACATAGCTTCCTACCATGATGATATCACCATGAGCGAAGTTCAGCATCTTGGCAATACCGTATACCATCGTATATCCCAGTGCAATGATCGCATACACACTGCCAAGGCTGATGCCATTTAATATGTAGGATACAAAACTCATACTCATTCAACTCCTCTTAATAGTTATTGTGTTTACAGTGGATAAACCTGACTGTAAAAAATACAGAGACGCCCTTTATCAGAACGTCTCTGTTCCAATCGGCTCTTGGCCGGAACTATCGTGTAGTTCTAATTACATAGCGGTGTAAGCACCATCTACGATCTTCATTGCCTTCGGAGCTTTGCTCGGCTCACCATCAGCATCCCAGGTCATTCCTTCGCCGGTCAGTCCGTCAACCGTAATCTCGGTCATAGCAGTCTTCATTGCCTCGCAGATATCAGATACGCTCATGTCCGGAGTAACACCAGCCTGCTCAGCTGCTGCTTTGATGATGTACATTGCATCATATGCGTCTGCTGCGAACTGGTTCGGAGTCTCACCGAATTTCTCTTCGTAAGCAGATACAAATGCCTGTGTCTTCTCGTCCTGTGCATCAGCTACGAACGGAGTCAGAAGCATAACATCCTCGGTAAGAGAAGTATCAAAGTTCTCAACACCAAGAATACCGTCGAGACCATCGCATCCGAAGAACATCGGTGCATAACCCATGCTGTTTGCCTGAGTCAGGATGATGGAAGCCTCGGTGTAATAGATCGGAAGGAATACCAGCTCAGCGCCTGCTTCTTTTGCTTTCTGAAGCTGTACGGAGAAATCAGTTTTGCTGTCCTCAGTAAATGCTTCAGCAGCTACTACTTCAATACCCTGATTCGGAGCTTCCTCAGCAAACTTCTGATAAATACCGCTGGAATATACATCAGAACTGTTGTAAATAACAGCAACTTTGGTTGCCAGGTGATTTTCTCCAATATACTGTGCAGATGCAAGACCCTGGTTCGGATCAGAGAAGCATACACGGAAAGCATTCGGCTGTGCAATACTCTCTACAGCAGATCCTGAAGGGGTCAGCTGGAACATATTATCCTCTGCAGTCTTTGCTACAACTGCAGTACACGGTGTAGAGGTTACAGTACCCATAAGCATCTGCATACCCCAGTCTTTCAAAGTGTTATAAGCATTGACAGACTTCTCTGCATCATGCTCGTCATCCTCAAAACGGAACTCTACCTGATATCCGTTGATTCCGCCTGCTGCGTTAATCTCATCCGTTGCCATCTGAGCTGCATTCATAACAGCCTGGCCATAAATTGCTGCTCCACCGGTGATCGGTCCGATTCCGCCGATCTTGAAGGCTCCGTCTGCAGATGCAGTCGCATCAGAGCTTTCAGAAGTGGACTCTGTTGTGGATGCTGCAGTATCACTGCTGCCACAGGCAACAACAGAAAGTGCAAGAACTGCTGATAAAGCAAGACTTACTAACTTTTTCATAATTGTTTCCTCCTCAAATTATAAAAATAACCGATACATGAATTTCTGTATCGGTTATCATGATAATCTTTCAACTATGATTTGTCAATTCATTTTTTCAATTTTTTTATTACCAGTATCTTCTGACACACCGGATACTGCGGTAATACATATTGCTGACTTTAATACCACTGCTCGGTGTGCTTGCATGTACAATCTGTCCGTTACCGATATAAATACCCACATGACCGTAATAGCAGACCACATCCCCCGGGAGCATCTCCGACTCGCTGACTGCACGTCCGCCTCCTGCCAGAGAGTTGGAATCACGGGGTGTGGAAATACCACATGCCGAATGGATCAGATGAACAAAACCGGAACAGTCCGTTCCGTTGGTCAGGCTGTTTCCTCCATATACATAAGGATTGCCGACATAACGGAGTCCTGTGGATGCGATGGAAGAACCACCGCCTCCTCCTGATACCGTTGCTGTCTTACCGGAACTCTTAGAAGAATATCCCGACGTACTGCCGGAAGAAGCCGTGCTGCTTCCGGAAGAAGAAGTGCTGCTCTGAGCTGCTGCCGCTTTTCGCTTTGCTTCTTCTTCCTTCTGAAGCTGTTTGATCTGGGCATTCTGCTCCTTGATCTTCTTCTGATATTCACTGACCTTCGCTTTGGCTGCACTTAACTGGCTGTCAAAATCGGCAATCTGACTCCTTTTCTGTGCAATGACACTCTCCAGATTAGCCTTTTCTTCTTTCAGCTGTTCTTCCATCTCAAGAAGTTCCTGTTTTTCTTCTTCCAGCTGTGCCTGCAGATCAATCACTGCCTGTTTGGCAGCCTTATACTCATCCAGAAGTCTGCGGTCATATTCCTGCAGTTCCTCCGCATAATCTACCTTATTCACCAGATCTGCCACGCTTTCAGAAGTCAGAAGCATTTCCACATAGCTTTCCTGGCCGGTCTCATACAGATACTGAATACGCTTTTTCATAGAATCGTACTGCTGTTCTTCGGTCGCTTTCGCTGCCTCATAATCCTTCTGAGCCTGCTCAATCTCCACTTCCTTATCTGCCAGGTCACTCTCCAGTACCTGAATATTCAGAAGCGTATCAGTCAGATCATCATTCAGACTGCTGACCTCACTGCTCAGAGCACTCTTCTGGCTCTCAATGCCACTGATCTTGGACTGAATATTCTTCAGTTCACTTTCATTTTTTGTTTTTTCATTTTGTATACTCTTAATACTGGTTGCTGACGCCGGAACTCCTGTTGCAAGAACCACTGCTGCCAGTACCAGACTGCATAATTTTTTTCCTCTCATTCGTAAGAACCTCCGAATAACAGGATAGCATAAAAATCCCTTTTTTTCAACCGTATGTTCGTCCCCGGAAGGATCTTCCAGCCGGCAGTTTACTCATATCTCAGCGCCTCAATCGGGTTTAGCTTCGCCGCCTTATTGGCCGGGTAATATCCGAAGAACACACCGATCAGCAATGAGAAGGTGACGGACACCACGATACCGGTGATGGACGGACTGACCGCGTAGCCCATCATATTGGTGGCCACTGTCGCTATGATCATTCCGAGAATAATTCCAAGCATACCGCCCACGATACAGATCACGATAGATTCGGTGATGAACTGAAGACGGATGGAGCCATTGGTTGCTCCCAGTGCTTTTCTGGTGCCGATTTCTCTGGTACGTTCCGTGATAGATACCAGCATAATATTCATAACGCCGATACCGCCTACCAAAAGGGAAATGCCGCCGATGGCTGCAATGGCCAACGAAATGGTGGACAACATGGAAGTCATGCTCTCCACGATAGATTCCATGCTCATGGCACTGATCTCAAAGCTTTCATTATCTTGATAGTAACGCTCATTCATGTAATTCTCCACCGTATCACAAAAACTGGTGGCGCTCACACCTGATGCCGTCAGAATGGTAAACTGGCTGTAGCCATTGGTATTATGGGTCTGATTTTTTGCTGTCTGCAAAGGCAGATAGAGAGTTGTCTCCGTGTCTTCCTCCGAACTGCTGGAAAATCCCATATCAGATTCTTCGTATTTATAGACCCCGACAATGGTATAGGTATAATACCTGCTATTGAACAGTACATCCACCGTCTGTCCCACTGCAGCCATATTATTTCCATTAAAAAGGTTGTTAACCAGATAATCGGATACCAGACATACTTTTTTCGCTTCTATCTGATCACGCTCTGTCAGCGTTCTTCCTGCCAGAAGTGTCAGATCTGTATTCTCCAGATTTGCCTCATTCACTCCCGTTGCATTTACATAAGCATACAGACTGCCAAGCTGTGCAGTTCCACTGCCCACAGATTCCGTAAGCGAAAATCCCTGGATAGAATCTCCATATCGTTCTTCCAGACTATCCAGCATCTCATCTGAGATATAATCATCCTCGGTCATCTTCGTGAATCTGGGGCCCATAGAAAAGGTCATTCCGCTGGATGTCGTCTCCTGTGACGTACTTTTCTGAGATACACCCACGGTAATGTTGTTGGCACCCATGGATGCCATAGAGTCTGTAACGGAACTGCTGATGGAATCTCCCAGTGTCATGATGGCAATAACCGATGCGATGCCGATGATAATACCCAGCATGGTCAGAAGAGAACGCATTTTGTTGGCACGAAGACCGTTCAATGCCAGCAGTATATTTTCACCTATTAACATCCGTTTCTTCTCCTTTCACTGATAATTATACCATCTTTCAATGTCACAATTCTTTGAGTCTCCTCCGCCAGCTCCTGAGAGTGGGTGATAAGCACAATGGTTTTCCCTTGTTCTTCATTGAGCCGATGGAAAATATCCATGATCATCCGCCCGGTCTTGGAATCCAATGCACCGGTGGGCTCATCAGCCAGAATGATAGACGGCTCATTAGCCATAGCTCTTGCAATGGCCACGCGCTGCTTCTGTCCTCCTGACAATTCATCCGGTGTGTGCGACATCCGTTCTCCCATTCCTACCATATTTAAAAGTTCCTTTGCCCGTTCTGTACGCTCCTTTTTGCCGATTCCTGCATAGAGCATGGGCAGTTCTACATTTTTCAGGGCACTGGTCCGGCTGATTAGATTGTAAGTCTGAAAAACGAATCCGATCTTTTTATTCCGGATCATGGACAGATCCCGGTCCTTTGCATGGGCTACATCCACTCCGTCCAGCATATATTCCCCTTCCGTAGGCCGGTCCAGAATACCGATAATATTCATCATGGTCGTTTTTCCTGAACCAGAAGAACCTACAATAGAGACAAATTCACCTCTGTTTACTTTCAGATCAATTCCATGCAGAATTTCCAGCTCATTGGGCTGCCCGATATAGAATCTTTTAATAATTCCCTGCAATTCAATCATACTGTGTTGTTCTTCCATAGCTGCCTCCCGGTCTAAAATCCACCAGGGCCGCCGCCAGACGCTCTACCGCCGCCGGGATTACCACCGCCGCCAGGGCCGCCGCCCATGCTGCCTCCACCCATATCAAAAATAACGCCGTCCTGAGAACTGTCAGAGGAGCTGTCACCCGAAGACGGATTATTTACCATAGGTGTACTGTAGTATACCACAGTGCCTTCTTCGATATCATCTCCTGAGATTTCTACATAATAATCACTCTGCATACCGACAGTTACCGGTACCTGAACCTTTTCTCCATCTTTATCAATCGTAACAGAAGAATTTCCATCTTCGTCTGTTGTCACACAGTCATAGGGCACAGTAAGGACATCATATACCGCTTCTTTTACAATACTTGCCTTGGCTGTCATACCAATACGCAGATCTGCATTTTCATCATCCAATGCAATTTCCAGATCATAGCTGGCGCTTCCTGCACTGTTTCCGGATGTGGATGTCGTTGCCGTCGGTGCAATATAAGACACTTTTGCCGGAAGTTCATCGTCCCCAAGTGCTTCCACGATAACTGCCGCTGTCATATCTTTGCTGATACTGCTTACATCATACTCATCCACACTGGCAGATACAATAAAATTCTGACTGTTGGCAATACTGAACAGAGTCTTTCCTTCTCCCAGATAGGTATCCCCTTCCTCTACTTCCATAGCCGTAATGACTCCGGAGATCGGTGCCGTTACCGTGCAGGCTGTGATCTGTTCCTGATAGTCCTCAATCGTCTGAGCACTGCTGTCATTGGAATATTCTTTCTGTTTCTGCGCCTTTTCCAGGGAATCCGCCGCATTGGAAATATTGCGGTCATTATTCTTAGACGCATCGGTCAGATTGTCGGATGCAGTTTCGTAAGCATCGGACGCTTTTTCTTCTGCTTCGGCTGCCGCGGTGTAAGCCTGATGCGCTTCTGTATAAGATGCCTGAGCTTCATTTACTGCCTGCACAGCGGCATCATAAGTGGCTTTTTCTGCTGATACCGAATCATAGGTTGCCTGAGCGGCATCTGCTTCCTGCTGTGCGGTATCAACAACTGCTTTGGCATCTGCATAACCTGGAGCTGTCTCCTCCAGTTTTGCCAGTGCAGCCTGTGCATCTGCCAGTGTACTCTTCGCACTCTCCAGTGCGTTTGCTGCCGCAGTGTAGCTTTCTGTCGGATCTGTCAATGCATTCAACGCCTCTTTTGCTGCGCTCAGACTTTTCTCCCGTTTCTTCAGAGTACTGGCTGCACTGCTTGCATCATCCTCCGCATCCTGCAGATTTTCTTTTGCCTGTGATTCATTTTTTACCGCTTTGTTATAATCATCCGTGCCATCTTCCACAGCCTGGGTATAACTCTCAGAAGCTGTCTCAATAGACTTGTTCTCATTATACTCACTGAGGGCCTGACTGTTCTGTGCCTCTTTCAGCTTTCGCTCCAGCTCGGAACTGTCCAGGACGACCACTACATCCCCTTCATTGACATAATCGCCGACTTTATAATTAACAGTTTCCACTTCCACATTAGAGGCGATTGCAGACACATCTCTTGCATCTGCACTGTTAACGGTTCCGGTCACGCTTATAGAATCCACCAGATTCTGCTTTATCACAGTCGTCGTTTCCACCTGGCTCATCTTCTCCGCCATGGCCTTTCTTGCCTTATGTCGGTTCAGCCCATGTACACAAAATCCTCCTGCCAGAACCAGCACTATCACTGCCGGAATCAGCACCTTTTTCTTGTTTCCTAATTTTTGCACCACATTCGGTAATTTTGGTACGTTCACAAATTTCCTCCTTACCAGGCTCTCTTTCCCTATCAAAGCCACATTTACTCTCTAAATTATCATAGTGGAAATTTGTGTCAAAAAGTTGATTAACTTGTGTTTAATCTGTGTTTGATTGGTGAATTTACTATCTGTTTATCTATGAATATATGAACAATCATTGATTTTATTCAGATGTTCTGCTATACTATAAAAAGGAATACGAACCAGATTTCCATTGTCTGATCCGCATTCCTCTTTTAGAAAGGATTCGCCATGTCAGAAAAAATAATGATTCCCGCCGAGGAAGAAATCTACGATCTCTCTGAATTCTATAAAGTATTCGGAGATTCCACCCGGATCAAAATCCTGTACGCACTTTTAAACCAAGAACTGTGCGTCAATGATATTGCTGCCGAGCTATCCATGACCCCCAGTTCCATTTCTCATCAGCTGCGGATCTTGAAACAGCACCGTCTGGTAAAATATCGCCGCGATGGCAAGACGATCTGCTATTCTCTGGCTGATGACCATGTGGTCACAATTCTGAATCAGGGACTGGAACACATCGAGGAGTAGCGTACTGCTGCTCCTTTTTGTTCATCTCCATTTCATGTACCCGTTCCAGGAATTTCACATCCGCTTCCAGCGATGACAACATTTCTTCCTGATTTTCCAGTTCCTGCATCCATTTTTCCCGAACCAGCATTTTCCATGCCATATGCCTGCACAGCTGTTTCATCCGCTGCACATCAAATGCCGTCAGGCTTCCCTTTTTAAAGCTCCGATCCAATGCTTCAACAATATCATGGCAGATAAATTCTTTCCAGATCCTCTCCTTCTTCCGATCCGATACTTCCAGCTCACAGATACAATGAAACAAAAATGGCAGGAAAAGAATCATCCCATTTTCTTCCAGTTTTCTGGCTGAGCAGTCTTCCAGCGTAATCACTCTGATAGGCAGTTCTACCCGCTCTTTTCCCGGAAATTCCAATGTCCTGCTGTACTCTTCCCGATGATTTTTCCCAAAATACAGGATCTGCGGCTCCCGGATCTGCATCACATCTCCGACCGCCATTTTCTCATATACAAATATATTTCCTCTGTTTTCTGCACAGATCTGAAGGCATCCATCCAACCTCCGCAGCGAAAACTCATAACGATTCATGCCCCCTACTTTCAGGCAGACACTCAATGCTTCCTGATCCCGCCATTCTTTCCAGATTTTCTCCTCATCCTGATATTCCGTACCAAAAAGTCCGTTGATCATCCTGACCAATGCCTGGTCCGACAGTCGAAAAATCTCCTCCATAATCCATCGATCTTCCTTTTGTATCATAGCGTTTCCTCCCTCATCCTTTTCCGCGCGATACGAACCACTCTTATTATACTAAAAACTGGGATTTTTAGCTGCTGAAATGCAACTGATGAATAATTTTTAAGATACTTCCAGTATACTGAATATTATCATTTTGTCAATACAGAATGTATGATTTTAAAAAGCAAAAAGAAGCGTATCTCTACGCTTCTACTGTTTCAGATTTTTAATAAATTCGGTTATATGCTTCAAAGCCTCTTCTTCGTCTTCTCCTTCGCACTCGATTACCACATCTGCCTCCGGTCCTACCGGAAATGCTAGCATACTCATCAGGCTTTTGCAGTTCATTTTATACTCACCATGATACATCATAATATATGACTGGAATTTATTGGCTTCCCCTACCAGCATTCCTGCAGAACGCAGGTCAATTCCGTTCGGACTTTGAATTCTCATTTGTTCTCTGGCCATTCGCAATACACCATCCTGTTAATAGTCTCTTTATTCATTATAACACAAAAAGGAGACTTTGAAAGTCTCCTTTTCATTATTTTAACCTACCAGAATAATTCCACCCTGAGCAGCATACAACGTACTGACTCCTGAGCTTGGAAGAATGATGATCTCTTTTACCTTCGTCCGCTTCTCGATCTCTTCCTTTACGAACTGCGCACGCGCTTCATTGTTGCAGTGGACGATCGCCACGGTCTTCTCCTCCGGTTTGTTCATACGTTCCACTAAGAGTTCCACCATCATGCGAAGTGCTTTCTGCATACCTCTCGCCTGACCCGCCTGCTCAATGATACCCTGTTTATTGCCTTCCATGACAGGCTTAATATTAAGGGCGGATGCCACGAACGCTTTCACCGCACTTAACCGCCCATTCTTTCTTAAATGATCCAGAGATTCAAGTACAAAAAAAGTCTGACGTTCTGCCTGATATGCTTCCACCGCTTTGATAACTTCCTCAAACTCCATGCCTGCTTCTTCGCATTCCTGAATTTTCTTTGCCAGAAGCGTCTCTCCTACAGATGCGGAACAGGAATTAAATACATGGATTTTTGCATCCGGATGATCTTCCAGATACAGATTCTGTCCTAAGACTGCACTGTTATAAGAGCCGCTCAGTTCTGCTGAAAGAGTTACTGCATACAGGTGGTCAGCTCCGCAGTCGAATGCACTCCTGTAGACTTCCGGAGACGGACAGCTTGATTTCGGGCAGTTCGGGCTTTTCTCCACCAGATCCAGAAAACGAAGCCGGTCAAACGTCTCATCATCCACAAAATGATTTCCGTCAATCTCCAGATTCAGAGCCGCATGCACAAAATGCGAATCCTTTGCCATCTCCTCCGTAAATTCCCCACAACTGTCAACTACTATACGATAACTCATATCTGATACCACCTTTGTTCCTTCTCTTGATTATAAAAACAGCTTTTCAGCCATATCATCTTTTTCGACGTAGTTTTTAATACCAGATAATATTACCACACTATGATATTATATGCAATATGAAAATCCCTCGACTATAAGGTATAATAAGCCCGGATCATATCCGTCAGGGCATCCAGATCCTTCACACCCATCAGTTCCCGGGAAGAATGCATAGCCAGCAACGGAAGTCCCACATCTACCGTCGGTACCGGAACGAGGCTGGATGCAATGGAACCAAGCGTACTTCCGGACGTTCCATCCGAACGGTTAAAGAATTTCGTATAGGCAATTCCCTCCTGCATACAGATCTGCTCAATGATGACTACTGCACCGCAGTCTGTGGCATAAGACTGAGCGCTTGCCTCCTTGATACAAAATCCACCGTTCAGCGGGCTGTGGTTGGTGGGATCCATCTTCTCTGCATAATTCGGATGAAATGCGTGTCCCACATCCACAGAAAGCAGCATACTCTCGGAAAGCCCTTGCAAAAACTGGGTTCTGTCAAGGTTGAGACCACTGCTTATTTTCTCCAGTACCATGGAGAGCACCATAGAACCGGCCCCTTGCTTGGTTCTGCTGCCGATCTCTTCATGGTCGAAGAACGCTGCTACATTCACAGCATCCCGTCCTCCTTCCATAAGTCCGTTCAGAATAGCCAGCACACTGGACAGATTGTCAATTCGCGGCGCACTGAACAATTCTTTGTTCATTCCTGTATAGACCGGCTGATCTGCATTATAAAGACCAATCTCATAATCCAGAATCTCCTCCGGACGGACAGATAACCGCTCCGCCAGAAGTTCCCTGAAGAAATGTTCTGAAAATCCTTCTCCGGACACTCCTGCAATCGGAAGCAGTTCCTTCTGTTTATTCAGCTCTGTTCCCTTATTTACCTCCCGGTTCAGATGGATTGCCAGATTCGGAATGATAAACATGGGATCTTTCAGATCAATGAGGCGCATCTGCGGCCGAAATACATCATCACTCTTCAGGGCTACGCGGCCAGCTGCAGACAATGGCCGGTCAAGCCATGTATTTAAGATGGCCCCTCCGTAAACTTCCACATTCAGAAGACCGTAGCCTTCTTTTTGCATCTCTGCATTCTGCTTGATCCGGAGATTTGGAAAATCTGTATGAGCTGCTGCCATCCGGAAATCATTTTGACCATCCCAGTCCTCTCCCACAGAAAATGCAATAAGTGTCGAATCCCGGTGCATCACATAATAACGTCCACCTCTCTCCAGCTGCCATGGGCAATGGAAATTCAGTTCTTCATATCCACCCTCTTTTAATTTCCGGGCAGCCTCTGCCGTCACATGGAACGGAGAGGTTCCTTTCATAATAAAATCTTTCAACTCTTCGGTTCTGTTTTTTATCCTCAATTCCATCGAACGCTCCTTTGTATCTTTTTAAATCCAGTATAGCAAATCCTGTCCATTTCTTCTATAATAAAGCTATCTTATCCATGGAGGTTTTTTATGATTGCACTTCAGATTGCCGATATCCGGGTCTTTATGAAAAAACTGCTGCTCAGTGAAACCTTTGACCGTTTCCTTCTTCTGGAAGGCAGCATTACTACTTTTAATACATTTGAAATAGACGGTACCCTTCAAAAAGCATACTATTCTGCCGAAGAGCAGGACCAGATAGAAGACCGCTCTCTTTCTCTCTGGAGTGAAGTACGTCCTTTCTGCTTTGAACTCATCAAGGGTAAGAAGACGCCCCTCGCCTTTCATTTCACTTTTCAGCTGGCCGCCTCCAATGTAATCCGTCTGCTTGCCCAGACAGGGATTGACCTTCCGCCTGAGCAGATTCGCGGTCTGCTCATAAATCTTCGTTATGACGGGCATACGCTCACCTGCACCACAGGAACGTCTCTTTCTGTCTTTACTCTGGACAAAAAACTGGACCATGCCTGGGATGACATGGTCCGGAAATATTTTCATCAGCAGGAAATTCCTTTCCAGCAGATGTAGGTATTTTATTTTGTCAGAAGCATCATAATCTCATTGCTGCGGTTCACAAATCTGGTCATAGCCTCCGGATTCAACGGCTGGTGGCTGATCATGGCCAGATCATAGAGCTGCTCACAGATCATATTACTGTGCTCACCCTCCGGATTCTGGAACAGATATTTCACCAGAGCATTGTTTGCATTCAGAACCAGAGTCGTAGTTGTGCCGAACATGGACGGATCCATACCGTACATATTGTACATCTTCATCATTTCCTGCATTCTCCGGTTCTCCTCAGAGAGCGTGATCATGGAAGAAACCTTTTCATTTTTCAGTTTTTCCACTTTTACTTCCAGTTTGTCATTGTTCAGTGCTTTACGGAACAGTGCAGTCAATGCATCGGTTTCCCCTTTCAGCTCTTCCTCAGATACTTCTTCCTTCATGGAATCGGTCACATCTGCATCGATACGCTGGAATTTGACTTTCTCATTCTTTGCTTCCAGATGGCTGATAAACGGATTATCAATGTTGTCTTTCAGGATGACTGCATTCATCTTCTGCTCACGGAACATGTTGATGTACTGGCTCTGCTGGATCTCATCCGTTACATAGTAGATGGTGGTCTTCGGAGTTTCCTTCTCATCGCTGTCAGCCTTTTCTTCCGTCTTCTCTTCGGTCTTTTCTTCCACCTTGTCAGCATCACCATCAGTCGGATTCTCTGCTTCCAGATACTCGTTCATGGTCGTATATTTACCATCCAGATCCTTGAACAGTACATACTCCATCATACGCTCACAGAATTTTTCGTCCTTGATGCAGCCGAATTTGATAAACGGACTGATATCGTCCCAGTATTTCTCATAGTTCTCACGGTCTGTCTTACACATACCGCTTAACTTATCCGCTACTTTCTTGGTAATGTAATCAGAAATCTTCTTTACAAAACCGTCGTTCTGCAGCGCACTTCTGGATACATTCAACGGCAGATCCGGACAGTCGATGACACCTTTTAAGAGCATCAGGAATTCCGGAATGACTTCTTTGATATTATCAGCGATAAATACCTGATTGTTATACAGTTTGATAGTTCCCTCAATGGACTCATACTCCATATTGATCTTCGGGAAATAAAGAATTCCCTTCAGATTGAACGGGTAATCCATGTTCAGGTGAATCCAGAACAGCGGCTCCTTATAGTCGTTGAATACCTTGCGGTAGAACTCTTTATACTCTTCTTCGGTACACTCATTGGGATGTTTGGTCCACAGCGGCTGCGGATCACTTAAAGAAACCGGACGTTTGCCCTGACCGGCAGCTTTGCGGCCATGAAGGCAGCGGCGCAGAACGTGTTGGGCAATTGGAGC
>ENA-USUG01004931-USUG01004931.1-human-gut-metagenome-genome-assembly--contig:-NODE-4931-length-15884-cov-7.320617_pt1 | contig 15884 bp, 21 predicted proteins | sample MGYA00250059_ERZ773394 | MGnify/ENA primary metagenome ERZ773394 (study PRJEB29103, sample SAMN06111957) | human gut metagenome | biome: human gut; feature: ankylosing spondylitis patient; material... | reverse complement strand
ATGGTGGCCGACGGCATCCGCGCAGCAGGCATCGGAAACGGAAACGGGAACCGGTCGCAGACGGTCATCTTGCAGGTTGGCAGGCGCGAGCTTGGGCGCGTGGTGTATGAGCTGAACAAAGAGGAGACACAGCGTGTAGGCGTGAGACTGGCGGGTGTCAAGGCATAGTCCTTCCTGAAATACGAACGTTCGTTTGACGCCAGAGACGCACAGCAGCGCGTCAGCAGCCGTAAGCACTTTTTAAGGCTTACGGTATACGGAAAAACAAAAGCGCCGCCACGCGGCGCTGAACGCCTCGGAGCAGCACAGCAAAACAGACCGTGGGGAGCATCCTCACGGTCTGCCTATTGGTTTGACACATATCAGCGGTGCTTGCAAACGGATTTTGCCAGCGAGGAAGCGAAGATTCGCAAAAGGCTGAGATCTTCTTCCGAACCCTTTTCGCAGATCGTTGCCAAGCTGCCCATCAAAGCGCCATATTCGACAAGTAGACTGCGGTTTCGGCTGACGGCCTTCACCATCCGGAACAGGGCGGCGGCAATGGCGGGGAAATAGCCGTCTGTTTCGGCTTCGTCGATGGTGCGCAGCTGCTTTTCAAGTTGTGTGAACAGCGCGTCCGCGTTCTTCGGCAGGCGCTTGCAGTTGGTTCACTCAGGAAGCGCGCATAAGCGGCTTCGGTTTCCTTCATAGTAAGCATATTGAGTCTCCTTTCAATCATCAAATCTGTACACAAAGCCTTCCGGCAGAAGGTTGACAATCTGGCAGGCAGGAATTACACAATCCGGGAGCGGACAGGTGAAGCAGCTGGCGCTGTAGGGGCAGACTGTGCAGGACTCCCGGTACCGGTACGTTGACCTGGGCTTCTTGCCGTTGGCTGCGGCGCGTAAGTAGCGGACGTTTGCCTTTGTCACGCCGAGCCGCCGGGCGATCTCGCAGGTGCTGAGCCCCTGCCGGTACAGCCGCATGACCTCAGCCTGCTTTTGTGTCATTGCTCTTGACCTGCATGATCTGCGGAATCCAGACATTACGGATGTAGTCGACGGCACACTCGCCAGTCTCACGCACACTAGCGGATTCCGTAGTGCATTTTGAGCGCATAGCTTTGATTAGGCGCTTGCAATGTGCTTTTGTCAGCCCTTCCGGTACAGTTCCATATTTATCAACATCGCCAGTGCCTTTCATTCGCAAGCTCAGCAAGACAGCGGTTGCAACGAGTAATTCGTCCTCACTGAGGGAAAGAATCTGTCTGCGCACTTCGTTTCTGATATCGTTCATTTATTAACCCTCCCATTCTCTTTGACCACGCGAGATTGTGCTTTTTTGGCTTTGTACTGTTCCAGCAATTCCGCCCTCTCATCCGGCGTCAGTTCTGATATAGCAGTCTCAAATTCTTCACGCAGCGGGTCTGTGCTGTTTTGCTGTTCGTTCATAAAAATCCTCCTAATAACAAGTTTCATAAAAGCGCAGCACGCGGATGCGGCCGCTGAAAAAGTGGTTGATGTTATAATCGCAGTTCCGGTATCGTGTCCGGAAGTGCTTGTCGATCATGTCCTCATAGCAATCCGGGTCTATATCCATCGTGGAATTGGCTTTGTCCGTCTCATCGATGTACGGCATTTCGCGGATGATGCGTTCGATCTGATTTGCACGTATCGGCGGGTGCGGAGCGCCCGTGTACGCCTCGTACTGCTCAAAGTAATACCGGAACACCTCCAGCACTTCCGCAAGGCTGTACGGGCTGTCCGTGTACACAGACGCGGCGATCTTCGAGAACCTGTCAAAATCAAAAAGCAATCGTTCACCTCCAATCGCTGGGGCAAACCGCACTGCGGTTTTGCTCCCTTATACCCTTATAATTCTTCTGTTTACTGCTTCTGCCTCTGCTTCTCTAAGCTGCCCTATAGGGAGTCTATAGGAGGGCTATCACATTTGCCCCAACGCACGTCTGCGCCTTGTTTTCCTTTTGCTACTGCATTCTCATAATCCTGACGTGACTCGTCAATGTAAGGGCGCATAACGCAGAACACTGTAAATGCGGATGGCGTTAAATCAGCGGCATCAATGTCTTCTCCATCGAAGTATTGAAAGGCGGCCTTGAGCCCACGTCCAGCATCTTCGTTGGAGACGGATTCGACAACTGCTCGTTGGTGGTAGAACATTTTCCACCAGGTGGCACGTTTTTCTTTTGCCATAATTTCACCTCCCTGCGCGATGTCATGGCAAAATTATAGTATATAGCAAGCATATATTCAATAGACAGAATAAACAAATATATAGCAGTCATATCATGCAATATTTATATAGCAATCATATAAAATGCGTGGTATAATAAACAAAAAAGGAGGATATTATGGGCGATAAATACACGGATGCACAAAAGAAGGCATCTATAAAATATCTGAAAGAAAAAACAGACAGTATTCAGATCAGGACACAGAAAGGCGTAAAGGAACGGTGGAGAAACGCCGCAGAAGAACGCGGCAAGTCGCTGAACCAATTTATTGTGGATACAATGGAAAATGAGATCTCAGTCGGAGGTGTAAACAATGAGTGACCGCGAAAGAGCAATGAGCTTACTTGAAAGTGTCCCGGACTACAAAATCGGGTATGTTCTGGCGTATTTGCAGGGCATTACTGCCGACGAAGAAGCGGACGATGCGTTTTGTGAAAGAATGATTGAGCGCTATGAAAACGACCCAGACCCGGAAAAGAATAAGACCTATTCATTAGAGGCGTGCAAGCGGGAATGGGGGCTGGACTGATGTACCGGATTGTTCTCCGAAAGGCAGCAAAAAAGTTCATCGACAAGTTACCGATGAACGAGAAAAGGCGTGTTGTCTCCGCAATCGAACAGCTGCCAAACGGCGAGGATATTAAAGCGCTGAAAGGCCATCCCGGGCTTTTGCGGCTTCGTGTCGGCGCGTACCGGATTATCTACACAGTAGATCACGGAGAATTGATCGTGTGCGTCATAGACGCCGGAAACCGCGGACAAATTTATAACAGGTATTCGTAGATGCACCTTTACGTGAAGTTTATAAACAGAAACGGGGCAACCACCCATGCAACCTGAGTATTCAAAACTGTCCACATATCGCATATTAGAGAGCTTTTGCAGAATGTTAGACATTCGCGTTTGCTATGGAAAGACTCCGGAAAATTCCTACGCAATCGCAGATGTTGATTCTTACCATCCGCGCATTGTTATGAACGAATCACGAATTGAAACAGGCGATCATGCTGCGCGTGTACTGGGGCACGAAATCGGTCATTTCCTTGTAGAGCAATTCTATGCTGATAAAGACGCAGAGGAAAACGGTTGGGCTGTGAGCTACTTAATAGAAATGCAGTGCGATCAAATCGGAAACGCTCTGTATCTGCTGGCAGAAAGAATAGCTGGCAATGCAGAAGCAGAGGGTGAAGATCTTGCAGGCTTCATCAACCGTGCGATCTCCGAGACAATGGAGCGGGACAACGAAAAGCACTGAGAAACGCTTTGAGACGTTTTCAGACTTTCTGAGACGTTTTTGCGTCAAAAAATTTTTCTTGAATTTGCATTGACACTGGGCAAAAAACTGCATATACTGTTTGTAGGAAGAGACCTTCCTGCCTGAGAAGCGGTTGCTATGTTGGTGTGTTGCCGTGGAGGTACTATTAGGGTTGTGTGGTCTCCAAGTTCCAACTTAGGCTTGTCCGAAAATAAAAACACTCACCTTTTAACGCAAATCGCCCTGGCATTGTCCGCCAGGGCGATATTACTATCCGAAAGAGCAGAGATACGGAAATGGATGTTCTACAGGAAACCATTGCAGTATATGAGCGGCTGCGAAAGAAACGATATCGCATTATCATCGATACCGGCGAAGAGATTACTTTTTCATTTCAGCCCGCAAACTATCATCATCTAGCAGGGTTTCAGCACTTGACGGACTTCCAGAGCATCAGCATCCCCCAAAGCAAAGACCTGTTCTATCGGCTGGTGAAGCGGCAGCAGGTGCAAACAGAATATATTCAGAAGAGTAGTTGTTTCCATGAAATCGCCGAACGTTTGAATACGTTTAACTGTCTGGAAGATATTCTTGCAGAGGGCGACGAAAAGATTATCGTCGAGTATGACAGAAGCAAGCTTTCCTCAGAAATCGAAGCAAAGTATTATCTCTACAAAAGAGTCGGCAGCGTAATGAGCGGCGATGTTACATACCACATTCTGTTCATCGGCAGCACGAACGAGCGCTGCTTTCCGGCAACGTACATCGTGGAACACTCCAATATTTATATCCGGAATCAGGAATTGCACGACTGCCGGATTGTACATGAAGATAAATAAATCAGCGTCATTTGCTGCACTACCGCTTTCAAGGGGAATGATCGTTCAGCGCACAAAATTGTGCAGTGAAATTTCGCTGCTGACAATGACATCCGGATTCAAAAATTTGCGAAATTGCATTGACAAAACGGCGAAAGCTGCATATACTTCAAGTAGGCAACAACGAGATTGTCTGCCGCGACGTTGAAGCAAGTGATGGGGTCAGCATCCGTACACTTGTGGAGTCTTGCATGAGGGTTAAGCGGTTTCCACAGGCTGATGTAGGGGAAATCCCGAAAGAAAACGCTGTTGCGGAACTCTGGTTTCAGAGTTCCGTTTTTTTATGGAAGGAACGTCGAAATGTGCCTGCTTACAGAAGCCGCCAGAAGGTGGGAACAACTGAGTCAAACAGAATATCACATTCTGGCCGGTAAGCGCGGCAAGGAAATTTCAATTCATCTGAAATTTGACTTTGCAGACTTCCCGCACCTGTCCGGGATGCAGTATGCGCAGGATGCGGATTTTGGAATACGCGCATCCCAGTATTACGGGGCAAAGCTGGTTCCGGCGCTGCTTCACGGAAAAATGGACGGGAGCAGGATAGAGAGCAGCCGGAATTGGGAAAAGATCAAAGGCAGGCTGGACGCGATCATTGGGCTGAAAGAGACGCTCGAGGGAAACTTTCAGATTGCGTTTTTCAATCCCCGGAAGGTGCGGGCAAACAGCAGAATTGACGCGGATTTTATCATAAAAAATGAAGCGTCCGGCGAAACGTACTTTGTGTTCATAGACGAAGAGCACGGGCGGCATTATTGCAAGTCGGCGTTTGCGAAGGAAAACGTTGACTACATGGAAAACCAGTCGATGCTCACGGTTCTGAAAAAGGAGAAGACAGAGAACGGGAAAACGACGGAACTGTACCGGCATCCGAATTTCAAGGAATAGTGTCATTTATCGGACAGATAAACCCTGCGATTTTTGACCCCTTAATTTACCCCTTACAGCTTTTATAACATGATACAGCATGAAACAGCAAAAACCGTGAAAGCATTGAAAACACTGGGTTTTTGATACATGCTGAAACAGCATTTTACAGCCAATTTATGGTTCGAATCCCTCCCACTCCGCCATGAAATGCGGTAGTCCATGATACAATGGGCTACCGTATTTTTTTATTTTTCTGCCGAAGAAGTTCTTATATCAAGCGATTTTCCGAGTATGGGGGTGCAAAAGTCCTTAATGCTCGGATTTCCCTATTTTACCGCAGGTGCACTGCTGATTTTTGCTTTGCACCCCCTTATGGGAAAAATCAAAAAGTAGACAGCTTTATCAAAAGGTTGTAGAGTAAAATCAAATTGTTCCCGTGACACATATTGCTAAGCATTTCCACTTCCACAGGGAGAGTCAATGTTCCTACTGATTTTGATACAAAAAGAAAAAGCCCTCTCTGGCGAAAAACGCCGAAAAAGGCTTAAAACAAGGGCTTCCGAGGTCAAGTGCTGACTTCGGAAGCCCTTTTTCTGTTTATTCGATTGTGGTGTTTTACCGTTCAAACTCTCTGCAACGATGCAGCACAGGAGCCTTGCGGTATGCGGATTTTGGAATAATTAAAAGGTATGGAAAAATTAAAAGGTTCATTTGCCATCAACTGTGGTTAGGTGCGAAGCGTTGGCAAGGATTTTTTCTATCTGTTGTCCCAACAGTTTGTTTTCCTCCAGAGCCTTCTCTTGAAGAGCCTTCAATTCCTCTTGAGACATCACAGCTAATTCTTTGTCGGTATATTCTTTCGTAACTACCATCTTTTCTTTCATGCGGTTAATGACAGCAGGTTATACATTTTAATCGTTTATTCCTTATATAATCTCCATCAGTTTTTTGTTTACTTTCAGCCAGTCCTGGTCGTCCTCGTAGGTCGGGAGAACCGTTTTCACTCTTGCCCAGAACGCGGGACTGTGGTTCTTGTAAGTGATGTGGCTCAACTCATGCACCACAACATACCATTTTTAATTACATCCCCAACGAGAGTTTCATGACCTTGAATTATCAAACCATTTATGCCAGAGTTCGTTGTTACCCCTACGCAGCAGCTTGATGTACTGCCGCGGGTAGAGTTTTTCATTGTATTCCCGCATCCAATACTGGCTGTTGGCTGAATTGGATCTGATTCAACGATCTCTGTAACACCAGAGGGAACCCACGCTAACTTATTGGAATCAAGCAATGTCTTGTCCTCGACAGCAAGGGTAACTCTGTTCTTTTTCGGGGAAATACCAACAGAAACAAACTTCGGAATAGACGAAGCGTTCTCGACAATGATATTCCAAGCCGTCTCCAACTCAGCAAAAGTATAATCACAAGATACAATACTTATGTCAGAATCGTTCTTGTATGCTGCTACACTTGAATCGGTTCCTCTTGAGGCATTGGTAGTGAGAAGAATAATGCGGCCATTATCATAATACAAACCACCATAAGTATCTTCATATACCCCTCTCTTTGAAGCCTCAGACAAAGCAGAGTGGATATCGTCCATTTTGTCAAGAATATCAATATCTACAATGTTCAGATTGGATGATGCCCCCGCAACAGGCATGAAGCATAGCACTAAGGCCACCGTCAACAAGACGGATAGAAATTTCCTGCTCATATTTTCTCCTCTCCTTTGTACCAAAGTAGTAGTTATTAAAGCTCATCCCCAAAGGTTATACTGCACTGAGCAAAGGCTTTTGTGTTCTTATTACAAGTGAACCGAACAATGCTATCAACATTTATAATACCCTTTTTTCAGTACATTTTCACTTCGAGTCCATAAAACAAAAGCGCACAAGCCGACTAATTACTAGTACGGCCTATGCGCCAACAGAAACGATTTTGATACGACCTCTCCATAATCGGGAGCCGCACCAATACCACCAGCGCGCGAAGCCGAACCGGGCGTCATCGGGACGATACATGGCGTTACCTCCAATCATAGTTTGTCAGATAGGTATTCTATCCGCATAATGATTCTACCATGAATGGCAGAAAATGACAATCTCTATCTCTGATATGTATTGTAAATAATTTATGAACGAAGTCCGCTCATCCCGTCCCATCGAAACCTTGTTGGGGAGCGCTGTCCCCAAACCCTGCTTTACGCAAACTCTCCCGCGCCGCCACCATACGAAGATAGGTAGCAAGCAACAGCGGCGGGTACGCCCTGAAACAGGGCGCACCCGGCTACAACTCCGGTTGAAAATCCAATATCTACAATCGCCAGAATATGTATGGGCGGGCAGGCACGGCTTGTGCTTGCCCGCCTTGTCTGCCAAAAAGCGCGGCGGGCGGCGGCAGTCAATGGCGCGAAGCGTTCATCTTGACCATTGACGGCTGGCGGCTGCTGCGCTACGATCCTTGCCAATCTGCAAGCCACAGAACAATTTCGGTAGCCGGTGCCCAAATTACGCTGTCAGCCGCTCCATTCCCGTGGTATTGACGTGCAGCCCCATCGCTGCTATAATGAAAACACAATTTCAGACACAGGACGCCATGCAGACGCAGATGGGCCGAAAGGCTTGACAGGCGGCTGCATTTTCAATTTCGGATAGGAAAGGAAGGATGCGAAGGGAAGAAGAGCAGACGACAAAAGACGCTCAAGACGCCATTCCTCCGCCGCACAGGAGAAAGCTGCGGCAAAATACTTTTTCGGAGGTGCAACTTGAGCAGGCGGAAAAAGCTCACCAACAACAGCGGCATCCCGCAGCATGAGATCGAAAACATCGCCCGAATTCTGCTGCCGGATATCCTCGCCTTTTACGAGAGTGAGGAGGGTCAGCGGGAATTTGCCGAATGGAAGGCGGCACGTGACGGGGTAAAAACGGATAAAGACAGCAACGGCGAGAACGTCGCCTGACGATAGATACAAGACAAATCCAAGGGATATATGCTCCTAAAACAGCATGGCAAAGGGGATGGCAGACCGCCATCCCCTTTTGTGCGTTTGTTCAGTTTTCGTAGGGCTTGTACTCCGTGACGGCGTTCAGATACGCTTCAACGTCGCCGTTCAGAATGAGGTCTGCATAAGCCAGCGGGTCGTTGTAGATGAGATAGTCCAGCTCTGACTGATGAAAGCGGTTGTCCGCCACCTCGTTCTCCACGGCGGTGCAGTCGATGGAGATCATGCTGCCGTCCTGAAACCGCAGCTCTACACAGCCAGTGTCCATGTTAAATTCACAGCTCTTGATGTTTTTCATGTTCGTCCTCCTTATCCTTTGCCAGCTTTGGTTTTCTCGGCCCTCTGGGCTTGGATTCGGGACGCTTTACCACGCCGTTTCTGAAATGCGTATCCTCGAACTTCTCGAAGAAAACAAATAATCCGAACCCATCTCCGATTAAGAAGATTTGGTTCGGATTATATTGGTTTGGTGCGCCCGACAGGACTTGAACCTGCACGCTTGCGCAATGGAACCTAAATCCATCGTGTCTGCCAATTCCACCACGGGCGCAGATATAAGCGGCAGGGATACCTGTCGCTATTTTGCGGTCCTCTGATTTTGACTCGGTGAGGAAACCGAGGCGGAGCGTAACGCTTGACCCGCATTTATAAAAACAGGCGAGCCTGCTTTTAACGGATTTACACAGGGGCGCGGCTGGAATTATCCAAATGCCTTCCAAAACGCGTCCGGCGGCTGCGCCTGCGGAAGACGGCTCTGCACGAGCTTCGAAAAAGCAGCGTTGCAGACGATGACCCACGCCCAGCCGTCAAATAGAATCAGCTCGAGCCTTGTCAGGGGCGTCTGGAAGCGGTAGTCCGGCGTGCAAAATCCACTTCCCAGACGGGTTCATACAAGTTCACGTCTTCCTCGCGCGTCCCGAGCGGAACCGCCGACAGCACCGCGCCATCCAGAAACCAGACACATCCCGCGCGGAGGTGCTCTGTAAGCTCCCGTCCGGTCATCAAAAGCCCTGTCCACTGCCAGCGTTTACGAACTGCTTCCGGACAATTTTTTCCGTACCACATACTGTGATCGGTAATGACCCAATCATACTGCGCCTGCAGATTGCCGAGCGCGGAGAAAATATCCAGAAGATCGTTTGGAAGGATCTTTCGGTTCAGCATCCAAACGTCCATATGATCTTCTCCCATCGCCGCGTACCTTTTTGAATTTTACCACACGGCGGTTTTGTTTGTCAATCGCGCACGCGGTTTTTCTTTACGGGCGTACAATTGCTTTTCCGGGCGGAACGTGTTAAGATATACTATCAGATTACAGGAAAAATAGGAGTCTTGCTATGAAAATTGTGATTGTCGGCGACGGCAAGATCGGAAGCACGCTCGCCGAACAGCTCTCGCGTGAGGGGCATGAGATAACGATCATTGACCGCAGCGGCGAGCCCTTGCAGCAGACGAGCGAGGACTTGGATATTCTGTGCGTCGAGGGAAACGGCGCGACGTACGCTACGCAGATGGAAGCGGGCGTGGATTCTGCCGACCTTCTCATCGCGGTGACGATGTCGGACGAGCTGAACCTTCTTTGCTGTCTCGTCGCAAAGAAAATCGGCGCGCGGCACACAATCGCCCGCGTCCGGAACCCGGAGTATAGCGGCGAGCTCTCGCTCATCTCGGACGATCTGGGGCTGAGCCTTTCTGTGAACCCAGAGCTTCTGTGCGCGACGGAAATTGCCCGGACGCTGCGCATCCCGTCGGCTATCAAAACAGATACGTTTGCCAACGGGCATGTGGAACTTTTAAAGGTGCAGATCCCGCAGGACTCCCTTATCGCGGGCAAGACGCTCATGGAGCTTCCGAGCCTCGTGAAGGCCAAGATTCTTATCTGCGCGGTCGAGCGCGGGGAGCAAGAGGTCTATATTCCCTCGGGCTCGTTCCGGCTGGAGGCGGGCGACCGCATCTCGTTCGTTGCGTCCATCCGCGACGCGCAGGCGTTTTTCCACCAGATCAAGCTCGCCTCGTCGCGCGTGCGGACGGTCCTGATCGTCGGCGGCGGACACATCGCGTATTATCTTGCCAAGCAGCTGACGGACCTCGGCGTGGGCGTCAAAATCATGGAGGTCAACTATGAGCGGTGCTTGCAGCTCTCGTCGCTTCTTCCCAAGGCCGAGATTCTGCATGGCGACGGCACAAACGAAGGCTTCCTGCGCGAGTGCGGCGTTGCCCAGACGGACGCGTTTGCCGCGCTCACGGGTATCGACGAGGAAAATGTTTTGATGGGACTCTATGTGCGCAAAACTTTCCCGAAGGTCAAGGTCATCACGAAAATTAACCGCTATTCCTTCCAGTCGATCATCGAGACGATGGACCTTGGAAGCGTCTTTAATCCCCGGTTCAGCACGTCGAACGTCATCTGCCGGTACGCAAGGTCCATGCAGAACTCGCTGGGCTCGAATGTCGAGACGCTCTATAAGCTCGTCGGCGGCAAGGCGGAAGCCCTGGAGTTCCGTGTGGCCGAAGGCTCTGCCGTCTGCGGGATCCCGCTGCAAACGCTCCGGCTCCGGCAGAACCTTCTCATCGGCTGCATCAACCGTGCCGGGAAAATCCTCATCCCCAGCGGCCAGGATACGATCGAGCCGGGCGACACGGTCGTCGTTGTGACGAGCGTCACAGGACTCAACGAGCTCGACGACATTCTCGAAAAGCGCAGAGGGTAAGCCATGAACAAACGGATGATTCTTTACATTCAGGGCGCCATTCTGCTCATAGAATCGGCCATCATGGTGCTTCCCATCGCGGCAGCGCTCATCTACCGGGAGACTTCTGGCGTCTGGTTTTTCTACACGGCGCTGGCGGCGGCGATCTGCGGCTTTGCGGCCATGAAGCTATCTAAGCCGCGGACGAAGACGATCTACGCAAAAGAGGGCCTCATTACTGTGGCGCTGGGCTGGATCGTGCTGTCCTTAGTTGGTGCGCTGCCGTTTACGCTCTCGGGCGAGATTCCGTTTTACCTGGACGCGGTGTTCGAGATGATCTCCGGCTTTACAACGACGGGCTCGAGCATCCTGCCGAATGTGGAGGCGCTCAGCCGCTGCATGCTCCTCTGGCGGAGCTTTTCGCACTGGCTGGGCGGCATGGGCATTCTGGTATTCATGCTGGCCATCGTCAAAATGGAAGGCGGGCAGGGCATTCACTTGCTTCGCGCCGAGAGTCCGGGGCCGACGGTCGGCAAGATGGTCCCGAGAATGGTCGACTCGTCGAAAATCCTGTATACGATCTACTTTGCGCTCACGCTCGTACAGGTGGTATTTTACCTGGCTGGCGGCATGCCGCTTTTTGACTCGCTCTGCAACGCGTTTGCAACGGCCGGTACGGGCGGCTTTTCCATCAAGGCAGACTCGTTCGCAAGCTACAGCATGTATGCCCAGACGGTCACAACGGTCTTTATGGCGCTGTTCGGCGTGAACTTCTCGATCTACTTTTTCCTGCTGCAAAAGAAGTTTGACCTCGCGTTCAAAAATACCGAGCTCCGCTGGTACGTGGGCATTATCCTTTTCTCCATCGCGATGATCACGGCGAACATTCTGCCGATGTACCCGGACTTCCACGCGGCCATCCATCACGCGGCGTTCTCCGTCTCGTCCGTCATCACGACGACCGGCTTCGGCACGGAAAACTTTGACCTCTGGCCAGAGTTTTCGCGCGTGATTCTGGTGTTCCTCATGATCGTAGGCGCGTCGGCAGGCTCGACAGGCGGTGGCCTGAAGGTCTCGCGGCTCGTGATTCTCGTCCGGGCGGCGCAGGTGGAGGTGCGCAGACTCATCCGCCCGCGCACGGTCAAGGTCATGCGCATCGACGGCAAGCCCGTAGGGCAGGATACGGTGCGCGCGGTGAGCGGGTACCTCATCTTGTATGTGCTCATCTGCATGGTGTCCGTGCTTCTGGTCTCGCTCGACGGCTTCGACGGCTCGACGACGGTGACGGCCGTTCTCGCAACGTTCAATAACATCGGCCCGGGCCTCGGCCTCGTTTGCCCTGCGGGGAACTTTGCGATGTTCAGTCCGCTGGCAAAGGTCGTTCTGTGCCTCGATATGCTCTTCGGGCGGCTCGAGATTTATCCGATGCTCGTTCTGCTGCTGCCGAGCACATGGTCCAAAAAGAACTGACGGGCGCGCCGCGCATTGTACCGATAAAATCACAAAAGCTACCGAGGGCAGGAAACGTCGTTTCCTGCCCTTTGCGTTGTGCCGGAATCCCGAATTTCAGGAAGCCTGACAGATTTGCCGTAGGGGTCGATGCCCACATCGACCCATTGGGAACCATCGAATTCGCCGGGGATTTCCGTAAAAAACGTTATGTACCGCTGGGGCGATGTAGGTATCGCCCCCTACGCGTGAGTCGGAGGATTCAACCGTCTTGTCAAGTGGTGCTGGGAATGCTATAATATAGGTTCAACGCCGGAGAACCGGCGAACTGCGGAAAGGAACGGTTTTTCATGGAGCTGCACGCAAAACTGGTTCGCGCCCAGCTGAATTTTTTCAAGCCCTTCGTGGCCAATTGCTCTTTAGATGTCACCCGCAAGGGGCAGGACAAGCTCGGCGAGCTGATGACGGCTATTCACAAGCGGGAGGTCTATGTCCGCGAGCATGATTTCGGCGGCTTTCAGGGCGCATGGCTCACGCCGAAGGATAAGCGGCGCACGGGCGTTGTGCTGTATCTGCATGGCGGCGGCTACACGTGCGGCAATCTGGACTATGCCAAGGGCTTTGCCGCAACGCTGGCGGACGAGTGCGGCGTGCGCGTTTTCTGCGCGGCCTACCGATTGGCGCCCGAGGACCCGTTCCCGGCGGCGCTGGACGACGCGGTGGTAAGCTATCAGTACCTGCTCTCGAAGGGCTATGGCCCGAACCAGATCCTGCTTTGCGGCGAATCGGCGGGCGGGGGACTTTGCTACGCGCTGTGCTTACGGCTCAAGCAGCTGAAGCTGCCGCTCCCGTGCGGGATCATCGCCATTTCGCCGTGGACGGATCTGACGCAGTCGGGCGCGACGTTCGACGAGAACCGCGACAACGACCCGTCGCTTTCCAAGGAGCTTCTGGACTTTTATTCGGCCTGCTACACGCAGAACCCCAAAAACCCGCTCTGCTCGCCGCTTTTTGGCGACCTCAAGGATCTGCCGCCGTCGCTTCTTTTCGTGGGCGGAGACGAAATCCTGCTGGACGACGCGCAGCGGCTTCACCAGAAGCTGCTGGACGCAGGCTGCAAGAGCAAACTCCACATCGCGCCAGAGCGCTGGCACGCGTACGTGCTCTACTGCCTGGCGGAAAACATGCAGGACGATTTCCAGTCCATCAATCACTTTTTAGACAAGACGCTTTCGCCCGCCAAGAGCCTTCGATGGATGAAGCTTGATAACGCGGCAAAAATCTACCCCGCAGCCAAGCGGCGCACATGGACCAATTACTTCCGGCTCTCGGCGACGCTCACCGAGCCCATTGACTTACCGATCCTGCGCGCAGCGCTCGACGTGACGGTGCGCAGGTTCCCATCCATTGCGGTCCGTCTGCGCCGGGGCGCGTTCTGGTACTATTTAGAGCAAATTCCGAAGGCACCGGAGATTCAGGAGGAAAAGAGCTGCCCGCTTCAGCATGTGCCGTTTGACAGCGTCAGAAAATGCGCGTTCCGCGTGCTGGTGTATAAGAACCGGATGGCCGTCGAGTTTTTCCACGCCGTCACCGACGGCACGGGCGGCCTCATCTTTTTAAAGACGTTGCTGGCCGAATATTTAAGCGAAAAATATGGGCTCAACGTTCCGGCGGAGCACGGCGTTCTCGGAAGGCTTGAGGAGCCCGACGAGGAGGAGCTGGAAGACAGCTTCCTTCGCTATGCGGGCGATGTGAAGGCCAGCCGCAAGGAGGCGACCGCCTGGCACCTGAGCGGCACGCCGGAGCCCGACGGGTATGTGAACCTCGTCACGATGATGCTCCGCGTCCCCGAGGTCAAGGCCTGCGCGAAGGAGCACGGGGTCACGGTGACGGAGCTTCTGTGCGCGGCGATGATGCAGGCAATCGATCACTTGCAAGCGGAAAAGGTTCCAGCTCGAAGCCGCAGAAAGCCCGTGAAGGTGACGGTTCCGGTCAATCTGCGGGGACTGTTTCCGAGCCACACGCTGCGAAACTTCGCGTCCTACGTGAACACGGAAATTGACCCGCGCCTCGGCTCTTATACGTTCGATGAGATTTGCCAGCTTGTGCACCACACGATGGGACTTGGCAATGACGCGAAGACGATGCGCGCGAAAATCGCGACGAATGTGGCAAGCGAAAAATCGCCCGTGCTGCGCGTAATGCCGCTGTTCGTCAAGAACATCGCCATGAAGGCGGCCTTCAACGCGGTGGGCGAGTGCAAGGCGTGCCTGTGCCTGTCGAACCTCGGCGTGGTGCAGGTGCCGGAGGTCATGCGCCCGTATATTGAGCGCTTTGACTTTGTCATCGGCCCGCAGGCCAACGCGCCGCACAACTGCGGCGTTGCGACCTGGGGCGATACGGTATATGTCAGCTGTGTACGCAACATCAAAGAGCCGGAGCTGGAGCTGCGTTTTTACCGTGTGCTCCACAGCCTCGGCCTGCATGTAACGGTCGAGAGCAACGCCAGGTAACGCGGCGTAAGCAAGATAGAAAGGAAACGGGATTATGTATTGTGTCAATTGCGGCGTGGAGCTCGCAGACAGCGAGACGGTCTGCCCGCTGTGCGGGACGCGGGTGTTCCACCCCGATCTTTCAAGACCGCAGGCGGACGCGCCCTATCCGCCCGATCATCATGTGAAGCCGGAGGATGTGAATCGCTCGGGGATTTTGTTCGTGATGACGATGCTGGCGCTTTTGCCGGCGGTCATCTGCCTGCTGTGCGACTGGCGCATCAACGGCGGTATTGTCTGGTCCGGCTTTGCGGCGGGGGCGATTGGGCTTTTGTATGTGCTGATCGTGCTGCCGATGTGGTTCAAGCGGCCAAATCCGGTGATTTTTGTGCCGGTCGATTTCGTGGCCATCGGGCTGTATCTTCTGTATATCGATCTGGCAGTGAAGGGCGGCTGGTTCTTGTCGTTTGCGTTCCCGGTCACGGCGGCCATCGGCCTTCTTCTGACGGCGGTCGTGGCGCTGGTGCGCTATGTCCGCGGGGGGTATCTGTATATTTTCGGCGGCGCGCTGATCCTTGCGGGCGGCCTTGCGGTGCTTATTGAGTTTTTGATCAATGTGACGTTCGGCATCCACAAGGCGCTTTTGTGGTCGATCTACCCTCTGGCAGCCGGCGTGATCCTGGGCGGCATGCTGCTGGTTATCGCCATCTGTAAGCCCCTTCGGAAGTCTTTGCACCGGAAGTTTTTCTTCTAAGATGCTGTGGATTTTGAACAAACTTCTCAAATGTCCGTAGGGGCGGACGCCTCTGTCCGCCCGCAGAAAAATGCGGTTTTTATGTAGAATTACGGCGAATTCGAGACTTCCTTTGGGCGGGCAGAGTCGCCCGCCCCTACGAACCGCCCGGGAGGTTTCCCAAATCCCTTCAACAAAGTAAAAACGAACAGATCGGAAGAGCGTCGTGTAGGGAAAGAGTGTAGATCTCGGTGGTCGCCGTATCATTAAAAAAAAAAAA
>ENA-USUG01004928-USUG01004928.1-human-gut-metagenome-genome-assembly--contig:-NODE-4928-length-15901-cov-6.055359_pt1 | contig 15901 bp, 17 predicted proteins | sample MGYA00250059_ERZ773394 | MGnify/ENA primary metagenome ERZ773394 (study PRJEB29103, sample SAMN06111957) | human gut metagenome | biome: human gut; feature: ankylosing spondylitis patient; material... | reverse complement strand
TCGTCACACTGTCACGCTTTTCATTTCAAACATCCCGATGTTTTTTAAAAACAACCTGATGTTTGTTCGCAATCATCCTTATGTTTTTTAAAAACATCGAGGTGATTTTTTTGTGTTTATAATAGATATGGATAGGAGAAAATGAGGGTTGATTTATGGAAGGAATGGGAAGTGGAGGAGTTGGAGAGGGTGATTTTATCCTACTATTTATCTTTTTTAGAAATACAATCATTCAAGATTGTCACCAGCCTTTCCTCAAACGATTCTAATGTAAACTCTTTTAAAAAACGCTCTTTTCCGGCTTTCCCCATTGCTGTACAGAGGTCGGGATGCTCTATCAGATAGATCAATTTATCGGTCAGAGCTTTTTCATCCTTTTTATCAATCAGAAATCCGGTCACATCATCAATAATAATATCAGGTATTCCACCTTCACGTGTACTTATACAAGCAAGACCTTGTTGCATAGCTTCAAGAATCACCAACGGAAAGCATTCGTTATGATAATAAGTAGGAAATACAAAAACATCGGCTCTCTCAAAGAAAGAATCTTTTTCACTCCCATACTTAGCACCATGAGCAAACACCATATCCTCCAAACCTTTCTGAACAAGGTAAGTATGAAATATGTCTTCCGTTATATCGCTCCATTTACCTACAAAATGACATTCAAAATGATAAGAATGCTGTTTAAGTAGCTGACAAGCATCCACTAAAGTCCATACACCCTTTTCTTCCATCATATTCGATAGAAAAAGGATATTAAAAGAATGATTCATGTTTTGTTTATTGTTCGGGAATACCGTTCGGGCAGATCATGATATTATCTCGTGAAACGTATTTCTTGATGTCGTTATAAAGAGACTCAGCAAGTAAAATAACTTTTAGATTCCGAAAGAATAATCTATATAGCAAGTTATCAATTACTTTATCTTGTCGAGCGGTCACCCCTTTATTGTGGTAGTGAACAACTACTTTGAATTTCATTAATTTTAGCATCTGCACAATGATAAAGTCCTTGTAAAAAGCTCCACCTCGTGCATTAGGAGTAACATATACCAATTGCGGTTTCAGTCTTTTCACTTCCTTACGGATTGTATTCAACAGATTTACGAATTGTCTTATTTTCCGCAGTCCTATCTTACCTATATCCGTCAGGTCTCTGGCTGTCGTAAGGTTGATATAGTGGCAGTCAAATGCTTCGTTTATCACATTGCTATCGTGAATGTATTTCCCCATCATCGCTGCACCGTGAACAGGGGGAGGCATGTGGAGAATGAAAAGAATGGAAGAGTTCATATATAATAGAATAGTATTTACTATTATTAAATGAGCAATCAATCAAGCCATTTAATGTATGATTTCTTTTTTCTGAAATAGAAATTCAATAAAAAACGAGGAGCTATATTTTTTATTGGCTGTATCAGTCCGACAGTACAGTGCAAAACAATCTTTCTTATCCAATAATGTTTTCGTTTATCAATACCTAATATCTCATCTCGTTCGAAAGCTATTATTAACGGATTATTTTCACTCAATCCTTCTTTAGCGTCATATATAGATACAATAAAGGGTTCATAATGAAATTTACATCCTGTCATGCGCATCCAGTAAAAGAAGTCGTAGTCAGCTAGTATTTTATATTTAAGATTGAAAGGATGATATTCTAAAAGGCTTTTCTTTACAATCACAGATTGATGTATAAAAGGCATTATTGGATTTCTATTTATTTCTTCATTATCATGAAGAATTCCTTTCCCTTCATAAAATTCCATTAAAGTATTCCCATAATAAGCATCAGCACTAGTTTTCTCTATTATTTTTTCAAAATTGCTGATAACATTCTCGTTATAAAATTTATCTCCCCCATTCATGAATAGAATAAAGTCACCGTGAGCGTTGTTTATTCCTTTGTTCATGGCATCATATACTCCTTTATCTTTCTCTGAAATGATAATAACTCGATTGGCAGGAAATTTATATTTTTCAATTAGAGATTTAACCGTATTGATTGTCGAATCTGTTGAATCACCATCAATAAGTAAAAATTCAAATGTTTCATCTTTTTGTTGAAATATGGAGCTGACAGTCTCACCTATTATGTTTTCTGCATTTTTGCAGATTGTTATTACACTAATCATAGTCTAGTATTTATAAAATCAACAGATTATGAAAATAATTTTATATTATGATTATCTATAAAATTTTGTTTTTAATAATTCTTTTGCAGCATTCTCTGGAGAAAGAATTCTTTTAACATATTTAAAATTGAAAACTTCTGATTTTCTATTTTCAATAAGTTTTTCAATAGTCTTAATCATCTCATTAGTATCCTTAATGAGAAAACCAAAGTTCCCACAAAGACTAAACAAATAATCTATATAATCATTGTGTAAAGAAATAATAGGACGTTCACAATCGATAGTATCAAAAATAGAACCACTCGCTGTATACTTATATCCATCTTTTGGTAACAAATAAACTGTATAATCCAATTGTCTGATTTGATTATACATTTCTTCTCGTGATACATAATTATTATTCATCCCTTCAGGAATTACTATTCCTGCTTCATTAATACATTCATGAGAATTCGGTAAATATCCTATAACCCTAAATTCTACATGTTGATTACCTTTAAAATGATGAGCCAACTTAAAGAAATCTATTGAGCCTTTTGACTCTCTTAAAATTCCTACCATACCGATAATCAATTTATTACTTTCTTTTTGATCTACCAATGGAAATGAATTAAAAATAGCAGTATGATCAAAACTTATCAATTTTTCTTTTACTTGTTGACTGACTACTTTTTCAACATTTTTTTTTATACTTTCTCCCAATACTGCAAAATATAGGTTTTTGGCAATGTTTATGTTAGTACGGGTGAATAAAGTCATACTCTTTCTAAATATCCATTTTGTTCGCCTTTTTAATTCTAGGTCTTGCATTTCACCATGACAAACTAAAAGAGTTTTTTTCCCTGATAATTTAACAGACCAATTTATAGGATATAATGACATAGCTGTATTATAGTTAATAATAATATCAATGTCTTTATGAGAAGTCAGAATGTAGTATACGTTTGTAATTGTTGCTATTATTTGCATAAACAGTCTTCCGATACTTTTTCTATTCCAAGTTGGAAGAATTATTTTTTTATAATGAATGTTATCAGGCAAGCCCTTTAGTAAATTCAGAATATTTTGTTGCGAAGATTTTGCTGCTCTATATTCAATTGCATCGTATATCAATGAAAACATTTTTAGTGATGAAGCATTAAACATTTCATGAGCATTCTCAGTTGAATAAGTATCAATATAAATCGCTCTTTTCATACTCTTTCTAATTCTTGTTTTATATATCCCCAATAGGAAAGTGTAGTACTATTTGTATCGTTATATTTTACTTTCCAAGATAACTTGAATAAATAAGTGTTTTGAATTAATTCATTCCATATTAAATGGTTAAATGAATCGTTTATAATTGGTGCTAAACCATGAATATTTATATTGTTAATACATAATTGGTCAATCCTATTTCTAACTTCAGAATATGTAATATACCCTAGATATATAATGTAGTCCATCAGAAAATAGTCGATAAAACGATTTTCATTTTTTATATATTCAAAGAGAAGGGTTCTGGTGAATGCAAATACAATACCTCCTTTTTGACTACCAAGAAAAAAATTACTCCATCGGCATTGTGTAATAAATAAGGTATCGGCTTCAAATCGACACGAATAAAAGGAAGATTTAAATAATTCTTCTGGAAGATTACTTATGGCCAATAGTGTGGAATCCATCCATACGCCACCATGTTCATAGAGTAAGCATGTGCGAAGAATATCTGCAAAATGAGCATTTCCAATTTCTCCCTTATGATATTTATCAATCACATAATCAGGAAGAGTGATGTACTCTTGATAATTATTTAAAGAGATAATAATAACAGGATGCCCATTCGCATGACATTTTAAAGCTTTTAGGCAAGTCCGAACCGTTAACGGCATATTGTCTTCTCCCTGTAACCAGCAAAACCATATTGCCCCGTTAAAGTCTGATGGAGATTCTTGCTCAAAGTGAAAATTATAAATCATTTCTCTGTAATTGCTCGTAAGATAACGAAGTACCTTAGCATGTTTCCTTTGCATTAACCATCTTGATATGTCTTTGGGGAAGTACCCCAAGAATGGCCAGATGAAACTGCTTATTGCAATGGTAAAGCCAAATTCTCTGTTATCTTTCCAACCATTGACGAAACGAAGAATGAGTTTTTCAACTTTATTCATTGATAGAATCCGATTTTAATGGAGAACATATAAATATCAACATTTTCAGTTTTTCCAGATTGGAATAATAGGAACTTAAAAATATAGGTGCGTTGAATATAAATATCAATCTAAAGATAAAATACTTGATATAAGAATATCTCTTTCTCATAAAAAGAAAGTAACTTGTAAAGAACATACGTCTATTCTTATAAGAATATTTTTTCCCTGTTTCTTTGGTCGAAATACATTCTAGGTGTACAATCTGAGGCCCTGGAACAATTTTTGCCTTATAGCCTACTTTATGATAACGGTATTGCATTTCTGATTCCTCATAGTACATGAAGAAATCCGGATCGAACATTCCTAATCGTTCAATGATTGAACGGCGTATACATATATCGGCTCCCATCACATAACCGACTTCTATACTTCTGGTTGTATCAAACTCTTTAGATGACTTTTTAGACTTTAGACCCAAACATCGGAGATAAAGATGAACCGTTGATTTTATAGCTTGATTTAAAGTGGGTATATCACCGTAGGAATTATTTAAATTACCATCCGGTGACAATAGCCAACTACCTATACATGCCACATCATCCGGCTGTTTATCGAAATTATCAACGAATAATTTTACAGCATTATTTTTAAGAATTGTATCTGAATTTAATAATAGAATATATTTTCCTGAAGAATAGTTGTATCCTAAATTATTGGCTTTTCCAAAGCCTAGATTCACCGTATTCTTCACATACTTGATATTGGGATATGCAGACAATATTTTTTCACTTTCATCAGTGGAAGCGTTATCTACGATGATGACTTCAAACTCGACATCATGTGTTTGTTCGAAGATACTATCCAAACATTGTTTGGTTATTTGTGCCGTATTGTAATTAACAATAATGACTGATATATCCATAAGCTAATTTTTACTATCGGTTAGTCGCTGATAGTCGTACACATTCACTTTTTCTCTAAGTGCCGTATAATACATTATTAAATAAAAGTACATGGCAAAAAGGACGCCACCACCGGTAGTCAACTGTAGAAAGCCATGAATAGTAGGAATTAAGATAATCCAGCAAGCATAATATTTCAGATAGGCAGGCACTTTGTTATTCCATATAGCTTTGACAGAATAATAAAGCAGAAAACTCACAGGAACAATACCATAATAAAAATATGTTCCCAACCAACCGATATCGCTGATATAAGTTCCCCGTGAGAACTGCGCCTGAAGCATCATTTCTAAGTAATACCCGCTTTTTGACCAGACTCCATTACCTAAAAGTACGGATATGAAGTCGTTTTTCATTTCAACCAGGTAGAGAGATAAGGCTTGCCATCTGTTGTAATTTTCGTCTTCCAATTGAAGTTGTGTTTCATTAACTAATGAACTGTAAATGGTATTCAGGAAAGGTAAAATACCGACTAATGCTATAACAGCCAATGTAATGAATAACATTTTCTTTTGGGTTTTCATCATTACCATGCCTATACAATAGAAAGGTAGTGTGCCGATAATTGTACTACGATTTTGTACAAGTATGATGTAAAGCATAAAGGCAGAGGCTTCTATTATGTCTTTCATAGTCGGACGATGAAACAGTTTCCCTGTTTTATAGTAAAGATAGATGATAGCAGAATTAAATCCCGGAGCAGCAAAACCAATATCTGTCGATGCGTTTGCTTTACGGCTTTCCAGCATTTCTTTTATCGCTTCAGGTGTTAAGAAAAACTGAGGAAAAACCAGACTGACAATGTAACCGGCTAAACTCACGTATGCGCATATTTTTATAGAGTAAAGAAAATCTTTATCCGAAGGTATTATTCTAAGAAATACCGGAAGAAACAAAATGGCATAGTTGAAACGCTGAGAGAAAAAAGTGTCTACTAGCGATTGACCATAATGATAGTATGGAACAAGCATTGAAAGCAACATAATGCAGACTATGACCCAAGCTACACTTTGATGTTTGCGATTATTCAAACTGTTGGTTGGAGATGCAGGAAAATAAAACCACCCTACAATTCCCCATAACATTGTCAATACAAAACTGACATTCCTTGTAAGAAATGATGCAGTAAAGATATTGGAAAGTAAACCAAACGCGAGAATAAAAAGGATTAGAATGTATGCTTTTTTAGACATGATTGATCAACTGAAGATAAATATAATCTTTTCTCTATTAATAAAACATTGTTCTAGTTTTACCATCAAATTCATACATTAGATTATGATTACGTTCTGCTATTTTTTTAGCGGGTATTCCACCTACTACAGTAAATGGTTCTACATCTTTTGTGACAACTGCTCCGGCAGCAATGACAGCCCCTTCTCCTATATGTACATTATGAAGGATTGTAACGCGTGGTCCTATCCATGCACGATCACCAATGATTATAGGACCGACTTTGGATTTGGTTGCTCTAAAATATGGATCATTATAGTCATGTTGGTCTGTCCATAAATGCACTTCAGAACCAATATTCACATTTTTACCAATTACAATACCTCCTCTCCTCGCATCTAATATAGCATTATCACCGATTATTGTTCCTTTATCTATTATTAAATTCCATGAACCTCTTAATTCGGCCCCGAAGTATACTACTGCTCCCTTTCCTATTTTCACCTTATATAAATTTGTATATAGAAAATTTCTTATGTAATGTGATGGTATTTTCCCTACTTGAAAAATAGAATATCGATAATATGACAAAAATAGATTACCTAGAAATCGTCTTAAGTGTTGTAATAATAATGACTGATTTGAAGTCTCAATGGACTGAGATATATCAATAGACAAATTGTCTTTACACGTTGTTCTTTTAATTACCCACCATTTTAATGGAAAGTAGAAGAGGGTGAATATAACCCATTTTATATAGATTATTATTAATAAAATGATAAATAGTTCTATCATAGATATAAGTGTTTAGAATAATTTTTGCTTATTATACCTACGGATTCCTATTGCATCCAAAAGTAAAGCTGTCCTGTAAACTATTATCTGCTTAATACTATGAGACGGAATCATATCTTTCCATTTTGTTTTATTTTGATATGAGAACCATTCTCTTTTGAATGGAGAATCACATAGGTTTGACCACGGTTTTGTTCCTGTAAAATGAATGAATATAGGGAAGTAAGTTTTTGTTTTAAATAAGTCTTCTTCATATTCTTCTTTGCTTATATAGCGAGTATGATAATTGGATATATAATTCCATCGGCTATCAAGTATCATTTTTTTATCAAATAATATTGCATTTAAAGCATCTTGATCAGGATGTCTTACTTTATTAGAACCGATATAGTTAATACACTTTTTGGTAAGTTCTAATTCTTTCCATTTTGCTACATTAATTAGCAGCACTCCTGAATTGAAATAATTATAGCTGGGATGATAACCTAATCGGTTATATAATGCCGGAAAACGACTCAGGATATCTTCTGTTGCACAAATGGCATTATCACCCATCTTTGTGGAAAATAATTCATTCAGATTACCACGACAAAGTATGTCACAGTCTAAATATAACACCTTAATAATATTTTTGTCTAATAGTTCCGGTAGCATCAAACGAAAGTAGATAACAATCGGCCATTGATCCGAAATAGGGAAACCCTTAAAAATAGTCTCGTCTATATCATAAAATTGGATGTCATTATTATAACGTGTTGCTATTTCCTGCAAGTCTTCCTTATTTTCATCCGTCAGGTGATAGCAAAGGATGTGCATTTTAAGATGTTCATCTCTATTATTTTCAAATAAAGACACCATCAGTACACCGCAAAAGCGAGTGTATTTGGAATCAATATTGCAAGCAATATGCATAGTTTCCGTTTTCATATAACTACTTATATTTTTTATTCTTTATCCACATAAGAACTGTTAGAAGAAAATTGCTGTATCTGAAAGAGCCGACAAGAGACCCTCTGAACCACGATTTTTTGAAATCTTTTCGCCATAGTCGTGATATAACAGCTTGTTGTGAATTTCCGTTTTCAGAAATAGTAAAAAGCTCTATTGCTTTCACATATTCATAGCGAGGATTCATGGCAAAATGGCCTAAATTCCATATACTGATGCTCAAAATTTCATTGTTGCAATTATATGCATGACAAGAGATGAAACCCTTAGCAACTTGTGTAAATAGGGTTGTATTGGTATTCATAACTTCGGTTTTCTTCTCATTATTGCTGGCATCGAAGATCGGAGTTATCTGATGATTGGCTTCTTGGTAAGACACAGTACGATTTTGATCAGTAACTGAAAATACATCTTCTAATAATAAGACTAAATCACCTATATACTTTTGTATGCCGTTCTTCATGAAATCGCATAAAAGTGAAGCTTTAAATTGTCCAGCATCCTTTATAGACTTTCTATCTTCGGATACTAAGAGATAATAAGCAAACAATGAGTTATGTCCTTTTCTCTTGAACAGTCGGTTTAAAGCTTCCTGACTAGATCGGGAACCGGTTATATCAACCATGCCGACATTATTCATGTCTGTTACTTCTTGTCTAAAATACTTCAATAAATGCGATGTCATTGTGTTCCGAACAGATTCAATCTTTTTTATATTAAAATCATTCGATAATATTGTGTGAAGCAATTGTTCTGTAGATAATTTATCCTTATCGACCGGCAACTCCAAATCTTTTATGTCAAGGCCAAATTGATCCAAATAATCTTGAGCGGATAAACCTTTAATACCTTTTAATTTTAAAAATGAAGTGTAGGATATATCTTCAATGCAAGGTAAATAAAGTGTCCGGCGACTGACATAAAAATAGGTTAATTTTATATCTGGAAATAAAACAGAGAATTCTTTTGCTATGAGATAAAACATATAGCTGTCTCGCGCAAAGAAAAGTAATTGTTTGATCTTTTTATTATGAGCATCATTTAGTATATCGTATACTTGAGATACAAATAAAGGAGCTATAATGTCAAGGACTAATTTTCTGTAAATATCTTCATAATCTGATTGATAGATGGAACGTACAATTGAAGCTATTAATTTTCTTGGCTGTTCAATGTAATTGGTTTCACTATAAATCGCTTTACCTGTATAAGGAAGTTGGACGGGGGAACTCAATAAATGTGCTTTGATGCCGTTTCTTTTGGCCATTAAATAATCACTGCGATGATTGTCACCGTAATGATGCCATGTGCTGATATTGTTATTCAAATCACTGAAAATATGTTGGTATAAAGTTCCGTGATGTTTGGTCTTAAGATATTCGGAAGAAACATAGATTTTATCATATTCTTCTTCCATGATATGCCATTTCATCAAGACTTCTTTAAGAACTTTTTCCGGCAAATGCATATCCGAAATAAAAATAATATGATAGCCTTGCTGACGATATTTTTTCAGACATGCTATATTCTTCCATATTGGGATCAAAAGTTGTGCCATCAAACTAAATTCAGTTTCCATAATATCACTATTCGGGACTGCTGTTAACGCACTGAAGTCACATTGTTTATAAATATCCTCAGTCGTTATTTCTTCTGTTGTGGTTTGCATATGTGCTGTTTGTTCGCCCATTTTTCTGATGCGTATAAATTCGCATAAATCCATTAAATTGACATCATTCCCTAATATATTATAGCCAAGTATACGAAACATTTGTTCTTCATTGCCGCAAGAAAGCAGCAATAAAGTATCGAATATGTCGAAAGAAGCAATTTTCATGATAAACTATCATTTATGTGAGATAAATAAGAAAGGGATTTTCTTCTTTCTTCTTCTAGCTGCTGATTGATCAATGAGTAATCGATTGTGTAGTTTTTCATTTCAGGAAATTTTCCTTCTTTAAAGAACTGCTGATGAAAATTGAATTGGTCAATAAAACTACGATGACGTGCATTCATAGATGTTTTGGAATCTTTCCAACGTAGAGTTGTAATAAATGGACGGTTAAAATTGGCGGAAAACGCCATTCCATGAAATGAATTGGTCACTACTATACTTGCATCCATGAAGAGTCGTAACCACTTTTCTACAGAAATAGGACCACTGTATGTCGCGTTTCCTTCTATACTTTTTTCGTCTCCTCCAATGTGAATAATAGGTAGATTTAGATCATTGGCAACTTTCTGGCTTAGCTTATACATATACTCTGTGGGCTGTAAGAAATAAGTAAGTACATAATTACGTCCTATCTTTTCTTTATCAGCAAAAACTTCCCATTCATTTTTATTTAATAATAGAGTAGGATCTAAAACATGTAATGCTTTTTTCCCGGATAATTTGCTTATAAGCTCTGCACTTTCTTTTTCGCGAGAAGAAAGAAAATCTAAATTTTTTAGACCCTTTACGAAATATTCTTTAACATGTGAAGGTATTTCTGGAAGTCCTATACTTGGAGCATAAGCCAATTTTATGGCTTTATTTCTTACAAATGTAAGGAAATAGACAGGGTTGTTATAGGTTATATAGGCATTCCATACTTGATCACTAGCAACTACATACGCATCATATATAGGAGGATTATCATATAGATTTTCTGTCTTGTAGTGGTATTTTGATAAGTGAAAGTTCTTTCGAAATGAAGTAAAGTTCCTGTAATCTACTTTATCTCCTTGAATGTTTTTTATATGCCATAAAAATTGGCGGAAAAGCTTATATTTATATATATATATAAGCTTTCCTTTTATACTTTTCCTACTTCCATGTATAAGTTGGGTAAAATGGAAATCGCTGGGATGATTATAGTCATATGCGTTTTGAGTAGCATAAAACATACCCGGAGGGCAACAATCAATTATTTCCGCAATACAATTGCAATGCTTTTCAATGGCATATTGAGTTGCAAATGCCTGCAACATGGAACCATAATTATGATAAAAATGAACGGTTACTATTCCAATTTTTTTGCTCATACTCTAGTTGTAAATTTAAAGATTTTACGAATTATCATGGCTGTATAACTAGGTTGAATACATGCCAATGTTGTGAATATCATTCCTTTCTTTTGATAATTTTGGAAAAAGAAGTTACGCATAGGGTGTGCTTTGGGAGAGGAGATTAATGACATGTTTCCTTGTTGTACAGTGTTATAGTCACTTTCAACAATACGAGGCATTGCTGATGACAACTCTTTTCCTTTCTGTGTATTTACAATAATTGCGCTGATACCTTTATTGTTATCTTTTGAAGAAAGAATCTTTTCTATTCCCCAAAAATCTCCTATAGTAATATCCGAACCACTACTTTGATTACGAAAATGACAGTTATGGCATGATTGTCTGAGATAGAGGTTATCTAGAAAACCTTTGTTAAAAATATCGTGCGCCCAATCATTGCATACGCATGATGGCGAGGTTTTATATTCTTTGAAACATAATTTCAAAGAATATAAACGCCAAAGACATTTGTTTTCTTTTGCTCTAAAGTTTATGTCAACAATTTCTTTTTTTCTATTCTTTATAATTCTAAATATGCATTTCAATGGGTTAGAGGCAATGTTCATTGTTTGCATAATTGATATTTCAGTTAAATAACTCTGAAAAACTTTTTGTGATGGAACACCGTGACAAATAATATCTATTGTATAAAGATTAGGATATTTTTTCATCTTCAAAAAACTATGAAGTCCTCCTATTTGACAAGGAGTACCTGTAAATAAGACAATTTTGTCTTCATCTAATAATTTCTTGACTTTTTGGAATGTGTTATTTATGTCACTTTGTAGATATTTTGAACGACGTAGCCTTTCTAAGTCTTTCAAATTGTCAACAATTTTATGGTGAAGATTCCAATCATTGTCAAAACTCGCCCCGGTTACAAATCCTCCTTTGTTCAATATCTCGTTTGCAAAATAATAAAATGCTCCTCCCGAAGAACTAGTCATTAATATGTCTTCATTTTCATGTTGATATGCAAATACACATATAGGACTGATATTTTTACGTTGAATCAAAATCGGACAAACTTTTTGGCATATTTTACAGTTGATGCACTGTTCATTGTCGATGACCGGGTATAAAAATCCTTCCGTATTACGTTCCATTGAAATGCAATGTTGAGGGCACTTTTGTGCACATGCGCTGCATCCACAGCAATCAGATGAATTATCCAAAATTTTCATTTCTTCAATTTATTTATCATTGATTGAGTATACCGAATACAGCGAAATGGAATACTAATGACAGCTAAAGCTATTTTACTTAATGTGCAAGCTATAGGGAACTGCATATTGTATCTAGTCAGCTTTATCATCTTGGAAGGGTGAGTATATATAGAATCATAATCATTAATGACGCGTGGAGATAAATATCGATGTAATATCTCATTTCGTTCATAGTTAAAGTGTTTTCTGTCCTGTGTACTAGTACCACCAAGTAAGTATTTGACAATAGTAATATCAAGTTTCTCATATTTACAGTTCCGTCGGATTAATGCTTCCATAAAAAACTCAAAATCAGATAATATTTTATAGGATTCATTATAGCCTATATCTTTCATTAATTTTGTTTTTATAATAGTAGCTTGATGATTAGGAGTTGCAATAAATAAATTTTTCATTGAAATTTCAGAAGGAGATTTCCATATACATTTAAAGACTTCTTGGCCATTAGAAAAGGACATGCAGCAAGCATTGCCTATATATATATCTTTTCCGTTAATTTGAGGCATGACTATTGATAGTACATTGTTATTCGCCAATGTATCCCCCGAATTCAAAAAATTGCAATAATCACCTTTAGACACAGCAATACCTTTGTTCATTGCATTATAAATACCTCTATCTTTCTCACTGACCCAATAAGTGATTTTATTTTCATATTGCTTAATTATATCTACACTACCATCTGTTGAACCACCATCAATAATGATGAATTCGTAATCGGTACAGGTCTGATTGACCACACTTTCAATAGTGCACCTTAGTCCTTCCTTATTATTATAATTTATAGTTATAATAGATAACATCATATCTTTATAAAAATCGTTGTCTGCTCCAATTAATATTGTTTTTGATTACATGAGATGGAAAACCGACATTCAATGTGTTTGATTCGATATCATGCGTAACCAATGAGCCATTACCTACAATTGAATTTGAAGCAATGTGTACTCCTTTTAGAATAGTTACTCCTTGACCAGTCCATATATGTTCGGACAATTCTATATCTTTCTCATCATTTATCTTTTTCCCGTTTTGTATGATAGCATGACTGTCTCCCGTACGAAATGTTACGTCATAAGAAATCATACAATCGTTTCCAATAGTTACTTTTTTCCCTTTTCCTGTAACAGCAATATGAGCACCTTCGATGGTAACATTATCGCTAATAATAATTGAATTATCAGAATCTTCTATCCAAAGAATGTGTCGTGAATAAGGCAATTCTTTCCAATTTCAATATTAAGATTCTTTCCTAATAGGATAAATTTGCATTTTGAAATCACGCTTCCAGTTCCAATATTAATTAACATATTATCGCTGTTATTTGACACATGACAGTTTACTTGTTGTAATTTACAATCTGGTGCAGTCATCTTTATTCCTTGCATTTTTGCTTTGTATAGGTAAAGTTGCCTATAGAATATCTTTTTTATTCGTTGTATCATTTTTAAATATTATTTCGCTTTATAAGCAGATAAATTCCATCTGAAAATTTTACAAAATTCACTATAAGAAAAATGCTTTAATATGAATGTTTTTAAATAATCCACACTACCATCTGTTGAACCTCCATCAATAATAATATATTCGTAATCCATACAAGTTTGATTGACTACAGATTCAATAGTTCTTCTTAAACCTGAAACGTTATTATAATTGATTGTGATAATTGATACTTTCATTTCTGTAACTTATTATTAATAAGATTGAAAACTCTTATTTTAAAAGATTTAATTCCCGGAGCAAAAAACCAAAACAGAACTACTGTTAATATGAAATAAATCACAAACAAGATAAAAACATACTTAATAAAATCCATCCATGATTGTGGCAGTATTAGGATAAAAGGACGTATAAAAACAACAAAAGAAAAAGACAACATCAACAATAAATAGTATTTTAAAGTTGACTTCCAATATTTTTTAATTTCTATATCAAAGCCCGAATTAAACAAATAATAGGGTTTCCAACAAACGACTATCAGCAAAAGAGGAACGATTTTTCCTATAAGAATACCTGATACCCCCAATTTTGGTGCAAGTAATAAAGTTAAGCCTAAATTAAGTAATCCTTCTGTCCATGCAGCCCAAATATCTGCATAATGCCCATAAGCATAATTAAAATTATCTACTACTCCTCGAGATAAAAAAATAAAAGTGTTAACCATAAGAAGAATTAATATACTTTTACTGAGTATATACTGTTCTCCAAGCCACAAAACAATAAATGGTTCTATAAACAAATATACAGATGTAACAACCAACCCAGCAATAAAATAACGTATACACATCAACTCCCAAAACACATCTAATATTTTATCTTTATTACCTTCTGCCACTAAATTACCAACTCCTGCACCTACACTATCTAAAGTTGAATTAAAAAGATAAGAAGCTTTAGTTATCAACAATGTATAATTTCCATAAAAAGCAACCATCTTCAAAGAAACAAAAGCAAAGATTAGTATTTGATCACTCTGCATTAATAAAAAGTCTTTCATCTTATGTACAAAGACCTGCCGAGTACTTTTCATTATTTGTGGATACTTACGATTATAAATTCTTGCTTCTTTTATGTTTGTTTTTAACCATGGATATTCCTTGTCTATCTTTATATTCAAAATAATACTTCCTATAACCCCGAAACACAGTTCAACCAAAATCCATACATAATAATTTTTGAAATAGATACATAAAACAATTTGTAGAATAGTTTTTACAACATTGGCAGATTGCAAATATGCAGATACTATGTAATTCTTTTGATCTGCTGTTAATAAAATACTCCTGTAATTTACAAAGTATCCTATCAATGAAGATATTAGAAATGAGTAGAACGCAAAGTATATAATAAAGAGGTTGAATGATGTATCTGAAAATATCAATGGAAAAAAAAGACTAACAACAAAAGCTATCAATAAAATGACACACCCAATATAACGATACAACCACCCAAATAAAGAAATCATTTCATTTATCGTACCTTGATCTCCTCGTTGAATTGGTTTATATAAATTAAAACCGATAGCAGCTCCAACCCCTAATTCTGCTATATTCAAAAGATTCAATATATTTTGTAATGTCCCTGTTAATCCTATAAAATCAGCTCCCAAACTATCCAAAAAAATTTTTCTGGAATAAAACGAGAGAACTAGCATTACAAAATAAAAGATGAAATTTATTCGAGCGTTTAATATACTTTTTTGAACCCGTGATGGCATTTTTTATCTAACTAAAAGTATTATAATCATATCTATTTATTCTACTTATGTTTCTATTAAGAAAAAATCATCTCCTTAACAATCTACTAAGTCAAAGATGGATAAATAAAAAGTAAGACTAATAGATATAATTCTCTAAATGTATATCCTATCTCAATATCTACTTTTTTTATGTTAGCGTCCAAAAATGACATATCCGATAATGAAAGCCGTCAAAAGAGGGTTCCACTATAAAAGATGTCAAAATCAG
>ENA-USUG01004921-USUG01004921.1-human-gut-metagenome-genome-assembly--contig:-NODE-4921-length-15922-cov-3.929441_pt1 | contig 15922 bp, 14 predicted proteins | sample MGYA00250059_ERZ773394 | MGnify/ENA primary metagenome ERZ773394 (study PRJEB29103, sample SAMN06111957) | human gut metagenome | biome: human gut; feature: ankylosing spondylitis patient; material... | reverse complement strand
CTTTGTCTGGAGGCGAAAAGCAGAGGATTTCAATAGCAAGGGCAATATTGAAAGACGCGCCTATCGTTATTTTGGACGAAGCAACATCAAGCGTAGATCCAGAAAATGAAAAGGCTCTTTTAGACGCGATCTTTGAATTGACAAAAAATAAAACATTGATTTCAATCGCTCACAGGTTATCTACTGTTCGGACGGCAGATCAAATTATTGTCATTGATCAAGGACATATTGCTCAAAGGGGAACTCATAAGGAATTATTAGAAGAAGGGATTTATCGTACTTTTCTGGAGTGTCGGGAAAAATCCATTAGTTGGAAGTTGTGAGGTACGTTGCCATGAAAAAACAATTTCCAATTATATCCTTTGAACATGTTTCTTTTCAGTATGAGGGGCAGACACGGGAAAATCTAAAAGATATAAACCTTACTATAAAATCGGGAGAATTTCTTGTTATTACCGGGCAAAGCGGATGTGGAAAGACCACTTTAACCAGATGTATCAATAATTTAATTCCGCGCTTTTTTGAAGGAACATTATCAGGCGAAGTCATTGTATCGGGACGTTCTATAAAAGAGTCGGATGCTGGTGAGGCTGGTAAAGAGATTGCTTCAATTTTTCAAGATCCTCGCAGTCAATTTTTTACTACAAATAGTTCCAGTGAGGTTGCATTTGCCTGCGAAAACTATGGAATTTCACATGAAGAAATTGAGAACGATATAAAGAATCTGCTCAATTGTGAATCTGAATACAAATGGATCTGCAGTTTATTTGATGAAACAGTCGATTTTATTGGCATGGATTTAAAAAGGCTTTTTGTGAGATGGACAAATTGTGTAGAACAGCTGGCAACCTTAGATACATGGATTGATTTCCGTGACATCAGAAAAAAGTGTTGTGAAGCCGGACTTGAGTCCTTTATTACTGGAGCAGAAGATTCATATTATAAAGCAGGAACATTAGTGGATTGTTTTATGAAAATGTTCTATTTGAAGTGGATTGAAGTTAATTGTTCAGGAGATGATGCGGTTGCACAATTTAGGGCACGTATACAAGAAAGTAAAATTGAAAGATTTTGTGAATTAGATGATCATCAGTTGCCGGTTGCGCAAATGCGTATTAGGGAAAAGCTGATCTCCGATATGCCTAATAGAAATAATTTTAATCGCGCGACAGATGAAATGGGAGTATTGTTACATGAATTAAATAAAAAAAGAAAGATTATGCCGTTAAGGAAATTATTCAAGACAATTCCAAATCTGCTATTGAAATTAAAACCTTGTTTGATGATGTCACCATTGTCGGTTTCATATTTTCTGGAAGCAGAGACATATAAGTTTGATATGGTAATATTTGATGAGGCATCACAGATATTTCCTCAAGATGCAATAGGTGCAATTTGCAGAGGAAAGCAGGTGATTATTGCTGGAGATAGCAAACAGTTACCACCTACAAGCTTTTTTGCAGCAAGTACCAATAATATAGATGGAGAATATGATTCTGATGAGGAAGAGGATGATGTTATATATGATTCAATTCTGGAGGAGGCAACCAATAGTCTGCCAAATAGATCTTTATTATGGCATTACAGAAGCAGAAATGAAGATTTAATTGCATTTTCTAATCAGGAAATCTACAAAAATAAATTGATAACATTTCCTAGCAGCAATACTGTAGCAGCAGATTCAGGGGTTGAATATGAGTATGTAGAAAATGGGACTTATTCAGGCAGATGTAATATTCAAGAGGCAAATAAATGTGTTGAACTTATAAAAGAACATATAGATAAGCATGCTGATCGTTCTCTTGGAATTATTGCGTTTAGTGAGAAACAGCAATCAACTATTGAAGAAGCTGTTCAAAAATTTAGGGAAAGAAATCCAAGGTATGAAAAATTCTTTTCTGAAGACAAAGAAGAACCATTTTTTATAAAAAATCTGGAAAATGTTCAAGGAGATGAACGCGATACCATTATTTTCAGCATTTGTTATGCAAAAGATCCTAATGGAAGAATGTATATGCGTTTTGGTCCATTAGGTCATCAAGGTGGAGAAAGAAGACTAAATGTTGCCATAACAAGAGCAAAACATAATATAAAATTGGTTGGCTCAATTATGCCATATGATATTGACTTAAGTAAAACAAAATCAGAGGGCATAAGGATGATCAAGGATTATATAGAATTTGCTATAAAAGGCAGTGAGGTATTGCATCCACATAAGAGTTCCAATGCATTATATGAAACAGATGAGTTCTGTGATGGTGTTGCAAAATTCATTACAAGCAAAGGGTATCATGTTAAACAGTATGTTGGAAATTCGGACTATAAAATTGATATAGCAGTTGAACATCCGAAATATCTGGGGTGCTATGTGGCAGGAATTGAATGCGATGGAAATTCTTATTATATGGCTAGGACAACACGAGATAGAGAACATCTGAGAAAGTCAGTTCTGGAACAGATGGGATGGAAGATGTTCAGGGTATGGTCAACAGAATGGATAAATAATAAGGTTGGCGAGCAAAAAAGATTATTGGATTTTATTGAAAATGCAATTAATACCTATCAAGAATCTGCCAATAAAGAAAAGGTATCATTTCCTGAGAAAAAAGAGGAAAGTGTAGAAGTGGAGTTCCTGCAGAAAACATCTGTTGAATCACCTAAACTGAATTTTCCGTACTATCGCATAGGAGACTGGAGAACTGCTGTATTTGATTATAACAAGGGAAATTTAGAAAACTTGTCTGCAAGAATCAGAGCAGTTGTTGAAGTAGAACAACCGATACATCTAGATTTATTGTATCGTAGATTAGCAAGTGCATTCGGAAATGAAAAAGCGACGAAGCCAATCAGATATACAATTGACCAGGCATTAGAGAATGTTATGGCAAATGAAGTTGTAATAGAAGATGGATTTGTACGTTTTAAGACATTTACAGATGTAAAAGCAAGAATTCCTAATGGTGCACAAGATAGAAACATTGAGTATATTTCCAAAATGGAAATTGCGGATGCAATGATGACAGTTATAAAGCATTCATATGGAATTGACAAAGATGCATTGTGCGCAGAAGTAACAAACATTTTTGGATATGATAGAATGGGACCTAAAATCGCAAAAGCAATGAACGATACTATTGATTATATGATGCAGAATAATATGGTTACTATTATGGATGGGAAAATGCATATTAAGTAAGGAGAATTTGAAATGGCTAATGAAACGCAGATTAATAGAGAAATCGCAGAAAATAACGCAACTGTAATAAATCCGGAATTAAATCCGAGCAGCAATGCAACTGTAATAAATGTTGAGGTGGCAGGAATATCTTCTTCAATTGCAGCGGGTAGTGTCTTATGCGGAAAGTACTCTGTTATTAAAAAAATGGATATTGTTACAGGCGAAGCTGATTTATATTTAACTGAATATGACAATAATCAGTATGTTGCAAAGGTATATAGGAGAAAGGTTGCAATAAAGCCGGAAATTGCAAATAAACTTATGAACATCAGATCTAGGTATGTTGCTGCAATTTACGAGACAGGAGAGATAAATGGGTATCCTGTTGAAATAATTCCGTACTATAAGTATGGCAGTCTACAAGGAAGAAAATATACATTTGAGCAGCTAAAGAATGATATCATACCAAGCCTGAATGAGGGGTTAAAGGTATTACATGATAATGGTATTTTGCATAAAGATTTAAAGCCATCGAATATTATGGTAGGGGATAATCAGAAAGATGTTGCTATTATTGATTTTGGTATCAGTTCTGTAAGAGAGGACAATAATACTATTATTGTAACAAAAACTGGAATGACACCGGAGTATTCAGCACCGGAAACATTCCGCAATTTATTTTTGGAAGAGTCGGATTATTATTCATTGGGAATAACATTGTATGAGTTGTTCTGTGGATATACTCCATATAACAATATGGAACAAGATGCTATCGAACAGTATATTTCAGTACAAAGAATACCATTTCCTGATGATATGCCGGTAGAATTACAGAATTTGATTGCAGCATGTACATATTATGACATTACAAACCGAAAGAACAAATCAAATCCTAACAGAAGATGGACATATGAAGAGGTCAAAAAGTGGTGTGAAGGAGTTAAACAAGTTATTCCAGGGGAGGAAATTGGTAACTCTAAGGTAGGCGATATGAACCCATATAAATTTATGGGTGAAACCTATGTAGAAGTATCTGAACTTACAAAGGCTCTTGCCATAAACTGGAATGAAGGAAAGAAACAATTGTTTAGGGGAATTTTGTCTGGATTTTTTAAGGCTTGTAATCCTGAAATTGCTGGCTTCTGTATAGACGCAGAGGAAGAAGCAACACGTGTAAACGGACGAGATGACATGATATTCTGGAAGCTGTTGTATAAATTAAATCCTCAGACTACAGACTTTTATTGGAAAGGACATATATATCAGGGACTGCCGGCTCTTGGAAGAGAAGTTCTTGAAAAACTCTGGAAAAATGATTCAAGTAGTGAAAATTATTATCATGAGATACTTAGTGAAAAAATGCTTTCAAAATATGTTGAAATAAAAGCCGGAAAAAATAAGGCACTTTCAGAAGCAGTGAAAGGTTTGGAAGACGGAGATAAATTAGCTGATAGTCCTCGTCTGAAAAAGAAAAATCTATATTTAATGGCATATTTGTTATCAGGACAAAAACTTATGCAGTTTGATGGAAAAGAGTTCAGAACTGTTGGAGAGTTTGCGGATTATATGAAGTCTCTATTAGATGATTCATATGATAAGTTTGAAGAGGCGTGTCATAGACTTATAGATTATGATGATAATTTGGATGTGCAATTTGAAAGCTGGCTGTTAGCATTGGGAAAAAAGAAAGAGTTAAATGCTTGGAGAGATGCTATTCAAGGATAGTAATATCCGAATGTAAACAAATCACATAAAGGGAGAAAAACATGGGTTGGTTGATAATAGGAATACTTTTACTTATATTCTTTTCAGGTTCAGGCACTTTATTTTGCTTTGTGTTTTTGAATGAATCTGGTTCAATAGGAGCATGGTGTGCTACTGGAATTTGCGTTGTAATAACGTGTATAGTTGTATGTTATCTGTGTGTGAAGGAATTATGGAATATTGGTTATATCCTAAGCATTATAACAATTTTTGGGATAATTCAATTTATAATTCTTTCAACAGTCAAAACTCCTTATTATTGGGAAGAAGATGGAATATCAATTAGATTATTTGCGGCATTTGGTGTTCAACCAGTTATTTGTGGTATTGCTTATTTTATCTCGTTATATCCCATAGAAATATATGATAAGAAAGAAAAAAATGTATTAAGTAAAATTAAAAATAAACTGAATTCACAAATAAAAGAGTTAAACAACATTATAAGAAAATTAACTGAAATAAGTGATAAGGAAAGAATTGCTGACGAAGTAGTAATGCTGTTAGATGTGATTTCAGATAGAACTATTAATAGTAAATACAATCAGATGAAGTTAGAAAATAATAGAGAAGTATTTAATAATGTGTGCGAATTAAATAGAAAATATAACTTAGATTTATGTTTGGAAAATAAAACTATATTTGAAATATCAAAGCAGCTTAAGGAAAAAATAAGTAATAAGGAACTACAGTTAAAAGAAATTAACCAGAATGTTTATACAAGGAATAACTTGAAAGAACTGAAGCAAATATTGACGGAATTGAAATGAACGTGAGGTAGCTATGTATGGATGAAGGAGAGTTGATTGTAAAGCTTGATAATCTCGAAAAAAGAGTAGAAGCTTTAGAAAAGCAAATAAGTACCATTGCACAAATTAATCAATCTGAGCGTGTGAAAGAATATATTGCAAGTGCCGAAAAAGCAAGTAAAATAGCAAAATTATTAGATGCTACTACAGATAAAAAGATAAATGACTCCCCAATAGGTGATGCAACAATATCGGATGTATTATTAAACAGTTCTATAATGGAAAAAATTGATACAGCAAAAGAATTTGTGGCAGATATTGATTCAGATGTTGAAAAGCAAATCAGAGAAAATAATTATGAAGCCAATAAATATGACTGGAATACATTATTTGATTATGAAGAAGTGAATGGTCAGATAACAATAAAAAGTTATATTGGATTTGATGATTTGGATGTTGTAGTGATTCCAGATAGAATAAATGATTTGTTGGTTACAAAAATAGACGAAAAAGCATTTGAAAATTGTAGGAGCATAAAAGAAGTTGTTTTACCACAGTTCCTTATAACAATAGAAGATGAAGCATTTTGGAGTAGTAGTATAAAAACAATTTCTTTGCCAAAGAGCTTAATACATATTGGAAAAAATGCATTTGCATTTTCAAAATTAGAAAAAATAAACATCCCTTCCAAAGTGGAAAAAATATCGGATTCGGCATTTTATTGTTGCAGTACCTTAAAAGTAATTTCATTATCAGAAGGAATAACAAGTATTGATGAAAAAGCATTTTATTCATGTAAGAAGTTATTAAAAATAGATATACCAAGTAGTGTAAAACATATAGGTAGTTTTGCCTTTTATGAGTGTGGAAAGCATAATGTAGAACGTGGAGTACACATAAGAATTCCAGATAGCGTAATATTATTTGATGAGTATGCATCCTCTGGTATTAAAATGGTATTTTGTAATTCAGGAAGTCAAGCAATGAAATTTGACAGAAAATTTAGTGTTCCCATAAAGCGTTATGAAGAATATGATTTGTTAGAGGAGTGATACAATATGAGTGGACCAAAATCAGCAAGATATACACTTACTCCGGAACAACGGAGAATATTAGCGGAAGCAAGAGAACGAGAACGAAAGACAAAGCGAGAATTGGACAAGCTACAGCAGCATAGAGAAGAGCTTGCAACATTAAAAGAAAGACTCAGCACTGCAACAACAAGCATTGATATGTTGGTAGAAAGAGTTGGAGCTGGAAATGAAGTACAAAGGAGTATTCAAAACTCAATATCACAAATTGAGACAATCATTCAAGAATCTGCTGGTTTAAGTAAACAAAGTGAGTTAGAAAGCCTGCAATCTTTTAATATTAAGGCTAAAACAGTGGAAGAACTTGCAAGAAAAATTGTAGCTCAATATGAAAGACAGAGTAGTGAAATAAATGCTGCATTGTTAAAGGATATAGAGGATAGCATTACTGATGGTATGTCGATAAGAATCGATGATGAAATTGTAAAGCCACAGAGCCATTTAGAAAGCCAAAAAGCAAAAATTAAAGATGTGTTGCATGAAATACAGAGCCTTAATATCAGTTCTGATTTGCAAAAAGAAGGCATTGCAATTCTCAAAAGAGCACAGGAAATAACAGACGACAGTTTTATTGATAATTATTATGCTATGACAGTTCTTCCATATATAAAAAGATGTAAGACGTATGAAGAACAGATCAAAGAATATGGAGAAGAATTTGATGAACTAGTATCAAAACATAGATATTATAGTGAATATCTTGGAATGCCGGTACTTTCATTGACTTTTTCAATGGATACTTTGAATTCTTTAAGACTTGAAGTTGCAGAACTGGAATCGCAAAGTGCGAAAATAGAAGAACAGCAATATATATCAGAGAGCTTGGATCAGGTTATGTGTGATATGGGTTATAATGTAGTAGGAAGCAGAGAGGTGGTTAAGAAGAGTGGAAGAAAGTTCCAAAATGAACTTTACCATTTTTCCGAAGGTTCAGTTGTTAATGTTACATATGCGGCTAATGGGCAGATATCAATGGAATTAGGTGGAGTAGACACTTGCGATAGAGAACCTTCAGAAGAGGAAAGTTCCGTATTGTGTGATGAGATGGTGGAATTTTGTGATGAATTTCCAGAAATTGAGAGGAGACTTAAAGAAAAAGGTGTTGTATTGATGAATAGAATTTCTATGTTACCACCAGCAGAGGAATATGCACAAATTATAAATGTAAGTGATTTTAATATGACAGAAAAAGTTGATTTGCTTGAAACTGCTAGCAAAAAACAGACAGAGACAAGAAAACAGGTATTAAGAAAAGAGTGATTATATGGAAAAGTTCAAGATATGTCCGGTATGCGGTATGCATAACAAACCCAATATGATTGAATGTATTGGATGCGAGACTGACCTGACAAGTGTAAAAGCTACTGATGAAGCGACTGAACAGGCAAAAATTACTGCTCAGGAGAATTCATCTGAAAATGTGGAAGAAAAATATGTAAGAATCTGCGATTGTGGGTGCATAAATTCAGCTACAGCAAAGAAATGTGTTGAGTGTGGAGAAGACATTTCGGATATAGCACCAATATTACAAAGTGGGAACAATACGTGCAAATATGTAATGACATCGTTAGATGGAGAATATGCATATGAAATTAAAGATGGAACTGCGATATTAGGAAGAGAAAATGAAATGAAAGAATATCTTGCTGATAAAGCATATGTAAGCAGACAGCATGCCAAAATTATGAAAGATGACGACATGATTTATATAGAAAATCTTAGCAATACGAATTTTACTTTTGTAAATAATCAAAAGATAGCTGAAAAAACAGAGTTGCATGTAGATGATGAAATAGGTTTAGGTGGAAATGAAACAAATGGTAGCAGACAATCAGGGGCTGCATATTTGATATTGAGGAATGTTTAATGTATATAGCGAGAATCCTTTATCCTGTAAAGGTGCTTGGACCTGGAAATAGAATTGGAATATGGTTTGCTGGATGTCATCATAGATGTAAAGGTTGTAGTAATCCGGAACTTTGGAAAGTTGATGAAAAGTATTTTGTTACGATTGAGCAAGTCGAAAAATTGATACGTAATGTAGCAGTAGAACATGAAATTGATGGGTTTACGATTACTGGAGGTGATCCGGTGGAACAGGCAGATGAACTGACAAATTTACTGACACGGATTGCAGACATTTCACAAGATGTTATTTTATATACAGGTTACCAAAGAAAAGAATTGACAAGTGAAGCTCAAATAAAATTATTAGACAGAGTATCAGTGCTAATCGATGGCGAATATAAGGAAGAACTGAATGATGGGGCATTTCTCAGAGGATCCTCTAATCAGATTATTCATATATTAAATGATCAGTATCGTGATAAGTATGAAAAATATATTAAAGGCAATCATAATAAGATTCAAAATTTTATGATAAATAATGTGGTTATATCGGTTGGCATTCATAATAAAGAATTTAGATTTTAAGGAGGATATATAAATGGGCGATTTTACTCCTAAGTGGCAAAAGGAACTTGATATTTTTGATAGAATTAAGCCAATTGTAATACTAGAAGGTAATGTACTGGATAAATATCAATATTCCGGAGATGATGGTATGCAACAGGGTAGTATATTGAGACTAACCGAGTATTTGCATTATCATTTAAAAAACGAAGGATATCAGAATATTGTATTCTACGATAGTATCAGAGGATTTTATAATAATTGTGAAGAAGGATATATCCAGAAATTTGCACAGTTAGTACAGGCTAGTGTAACTGATGGCTGTATTGCGGCAGAGTTTAGAGGACGAAATGCAACTGCAGCAAGACTTACAAGAACAGCTATAACGCAGAACCAAGAGGCTACTACTGTAATAATGGATTTTGCCTCAAGATATATAACTTCGCCGGATAATATGGAGCAGTCTGAAGTTGACAGCTTTACCGTATTAATGCAAGCCTCTTTAGAGGGAAAAGACGTAAAAACAGAACAGGGAATTTTAAAAAATCTGGTCATACTTATTGTTAATAAAATTAATGATATACCGGCATGGTTTTATTTGGATAATCCAAATGTAAAAACAATAACATTAAGAACTCCAGAAAAGGAAGAGAGGGAATTGCTTGTAAAAGGTGACAATTTTCCAACCTTTTTTGCAGGTGATATTTATGTAGATGAATTTCCATACTATAACGAAAATCCAAGTGAACTTGAAAAGATTCAGGATAGATTTGTTGCATTGACAGAAGGATTCAGTTTTACAGAACTAAATGGCTTAAGACGATTGTGTAAAAATGAAAGAATACATATTAAAGATATGTGCGATGTTATTGATTTATATAAATATGGAATTAAGGATAATCCGTGGAACGAATTAAGCATTTCTGAATTAAAAACGGCGGAAGAAGATTTTAGAAAAAGAGTAAAGGGACAGGATTATGCGATAGTTAAAACACTTGATATTATTAAACGTGCAGTAACAGGTATGTCAGGAGTTCAAACAGCATCGCACGGAAAGCCAAAGGGAGTACTATTTTTTGCAGGTCCAACGGGTACTGGTAAAACAGAGACAGCAAAGACTTTGGCGGAAAAGCTATTTGGTGATGAAAAATGCTGCATTCGATTTGATATGAGTGAGTATGGACAATCGCATAGTGATCAGAAATTACTTGGAGCACCTCCGGGATATGTTGGTTATGAAGCAGGCGGACAGCTGACAAATGCGGTGAAAAATAATCCTTTTTCTATACTGTTGTTTGATGAGATAGAAAAGGCACATCCATCTATTTTAGACAAATTTCTGCAAATTCTGGAAGATGGAAGAATGACTGATGGACAAGGTAATACAGTTTATTTTTCGGAAACGATTATTATTTTTACCAGTAATCTCGGAATATATCAGACAACTGCCAGCGGTGAACGTAAGCAGGTTGTTTCTTCTGATATGTCCTATGAAGAGGTACAGTCTAAAGTAAGAGAAGGCATAGAGCGTTATTTTAAACTGGAATTGGGAAGACCAGAAATACTGAATCGAATCGGAGAAAATATAGTTGTGTTTGATTTTATCAGAGAAAGTGTCGCTGGAGAAATTCTTGATTCTCAGATAAATCGTATAATTAACAACTTGAAAATGGATAAAGGAATTCGGCTTGTATTGTCAGATCAAGCATATGATACATTATTAAATGCGGCAATAGGAAACCTGGATAATGGTGGACGAGGAATTGGTAACATTGTTGAGAGTATGTTTATTAATCCTCTTTCTAGGTATATGTTTGACCATGAGCTATTTTCTGACTGCGGAATTGCGGTGGAGTCTATAGTTAATGAAAATATGACGTATTCATTAAAATGTACTGAAACACATGGGAATAGCGAAGAATAATGTGCGTAAGAAATTAAGAGGCAGGTGGCGATATGAAAGTACTTATTTATTCTGAAAAAGGATATAAAAAAGCAATATGTGAAGATGCAGCATTATTGAACGAGCATATTATATCTGACTCATTTTCTGAAACACAGATAAATTCCAGAGCTTTGGTAGCAATTGCTGATGGTGTAGGTGGTAATGCAGGTGGAGAGCTTGCAAGCCGATATGTATTGAGTCAGTTTGACAAAATTGATATAGAGAATATTACAGCAGAAGAAATGCATCAATTTATAGAAAACTGTAATATAGGTCTATTGGAATATGCAAAACAGTTTCCAGGTAAAGAAAATATGGCAACTACTCTTACTGGAATAATTTTATTACAAGATACTTGCGATATTTTTCATATTGGAAACACAAGAGTGTATGGCTTGCAGGGCAGCTATTTAAAACAGTTTACCAAAGATCAGACAACATATCAGTGGTTGCTGGACAGAGGGCATATAGAAGAAGCAGATATATGCAATAAAAATGAGATAACCTATTGTTTGGGTGGTGGAAATCTAAAATATGTGGCAGGTATTTGTGTGAACGAATATTCCACACTGAATCAGTGTAAAAGAATACTGCTATCATCAGATGGAATACATGAGTATGTATCAACAGATGAACTTGAAGATTTTATACTTGGTGATATAAATAAGGAGACAATGCAAAAAATTGCAGATAAAGCAAGAAGTAATGGATCAGATGATGATAAAACAATTGTAGTAATAGACAGGATGTGAAATTATGGGATTACGATTTAGAAAAAGTGTTACGCTGTGCAAGGGCGTTAAGTTAAACTTTGGGAAAACAGGCATGAGTGTAAGTGTAGGGGGAAAAGGATATCATAAGACAATAAATACAAAAGGACAAGTGACGACTAGTGTTGGTATACCAGGAAGCGGTATTTATTACACTGACACAAAAAGACTTGGAGGAAATAGACAAGCTAACACACAAAGAAACGTTCAAAATCAATACTATAATCAGAATACAATCAGAGAATCACAGTCTATTCAGGAATATGAAATCAATGATAGTATTGAATCCTATTTGAATCCGCAAGAACAAAACATAAATTCTGGATTTGTGAAGAATGAAGTGATACAGGAACCTGAAGAAAGAATCTACAATGAAACTGAAACAATGAGTAATGTTACGAAATTGATTTCAGAGGGTGAAATCAGAAATTTGTATTTAAAAAGTGATGAACCAGTAGATTGGACAGAACTTTTAGTAAGCACAACTGCAGATGACGTGTTTATGGAACAAGATAAATGGAAGTTTTTGAAGGGAATTTCTCACAGAATTTTGTCCGGAGATATTGATGCATATCTAGAAACAATTGAAAAAATGAGACCAGTAGATGATCTACTAGATTATGGAAGTCAATTTGAATTCGGTACGGACAATCCTAAATCTATGGAAGTCGAGTTCCAGATAAATCAGCATAATGATATGCTATCAGATGGAACAAATTCAGAATTATATAATGAATATGTTGCAGCATGCACAATCAGAGTAGCACGTGATTTGTTTGCACTTTTACCGGTAAGATATGTGATTGTTCATGCACAGAGTGGAGAAAAGCCTGTATTGGAGGCTAAATTTGATAAATCAGTGTTGCAAGGGATAGACTTTAAAGTGGAAAAAGCTGGAGACATTATAAAGAAATTCATGTTGTAGATTTGTTGCATAGAATTAAATCTGTAATTAATCACAATAGTGGATCACATTTAAAGGAGAGTTGTATTGGAAAATGAGTTGTTTTTATGGCCATATAAAAATATGGATTTTTGGAAAATAGAAAATAGTGAAAACATTGTAGAGATTAAATGGAGTCATAATTGCTTTGAAGATTATAAAAACCTGGCTCTTGATTTTTATGAGTGTGGATATAAGACATTTGAAGAAGTGATTGATAGTGGGAATAATAATGTTAAATCAGATATGTGGTTTCTAGCGGGGATTTTTTTGCTTCGTCAAAGTATTGAATTAGGATTAAAAGCATTAATTTGTAGAATATGTAACAATAAAAAGTGTATTCAAGAAATATTTGAAAGATGTTGCCATGATTTATCTATGCTTTTTAAGAACTATTACGATGTTGGAAATGAAGAATTTTTAGATGATGTCGAAAAGAAGTGGCTGAAAGAATATCTGTATTCGTTAGAAGAAGTTGACAGTAAATCAGATATGTTTAGATTTCCCTTTGAAGATGAATTCCTTTCAAAATATAGGGATATGTTTTTAGATAATGTTGATGTGGCTAATAATTTGGTACAAGCATTTGGCTTGGTTTATAAATGTGTGCAAAAAGGGGAAATATTAGAAGTATTTGATAGTAATTTTAAATCAGAATTCTTTGTTTTTGCATCTCATGGCATAGGAAATTGCTATTTATGGCAAAGAGTGTCTGATGAAGGATTTCATGTAAAGATAACAGGATATAATGCGGTTATAGATTACATTTATAATAATCAAAATATTTTACCACAGGTAAAGATTTATCCATTAATGTTTATGTTTAGAAATACAATAGAGTTATGTCTAAAGAGGTTATTTTACAGTAGAGTGGAAAAAGGTGTGACATTAAAAGTATTTAATTCTAAAAGGCGGAGCCATTTGATAAACAAGGATTTATGGAAAAATGTTAAGCCTGTAATTGAGAGGTATGCAAGAGCCTCCAATAGTGATTTAGAAATGATTGAAATAGTTGGCAATGCATTATGTGCAATAGATCAGATCGATAAAAATGGTGATATGTTTAGATATCCAACAACATACAGTTTGGAATATAAGTTCGATAAAAAAAGTATTGATATTGGCAATGTTTATAGATATCTTAAGTCGTTGATAAATTTCTTGGATGGTTGTGATTCCATGCTTGATGAAATAGCGGAATATGAAAGTGATATGAGAACGGAATATGAAGCCGAGATGAGTAGTTATATGGTTTGGTAATTAGAACTAAAATAAAGGTAAGAGGCATACTGATTATAGGCTTTGTAAGTTTGATTAGTTGGTTAATGGGAGGTGTTATTATTAAACTTATTATCTGCGGAAATGGATTAGATATCCATGTAGGATTAAACACAAGTTATAGAGCATATAGAGATTATTTATTAAATAAAAAGATATATGAAGGTGAGAGTGCAATTTCAATTATAGAAAAATCCGATTTTTTTATTCCTAGAGATAAAGACTGTTGGACGGATTTGGAAAATGCACTTACATTTGATTATAGAAAATATATTACTCAATACATAGATGCGTTTGATAGAGATATTGATGATAATAATTATGAAACTAGTATTGCGCAAATGAATTCTGCTAATCAATTTTTTCAGAATAATTCACAAGCTATTGCAAGAGATTTTACAAATAATTGGTTTTGGGAATGGATAGCAAGAGTGTATTATAACAATATTGAAGAGGTATGCTATAAAAATAGTAATGATGGTATACATGAAGTTATCGATGGAGATTGCATTTGTATCAACTTTAATTATACGCATACATTAGAAGATATGTTTGGCATAAATAAAACTAATGTTTTATACATTCATAACAGACTTCCAGATAAAAGAAATTTAAACGATAAGGGAATTGATTTTGAAAGAGATATATTAGCATTAGCTAAGAAGCAATTTCAGTTTGGATCAGTTAATAATTATCTAGACGAATGGATAAACTTTGCCAATTCTATTAAATTGAAAAGCAGTCAAAAATTGATGAGTAAAAAGAGTTTAATAGATAATTTAAAAGAAATATATTATGCATTCTCAAAGAAACTTTCAATGAATTATGATGTATTAAGTAAATTCATTGATGAGAATAAAACGAAAATAACGGAGGTTATAGTGATAGGACACTCTATGCTGGGTGTTGACGAACCTTATTATAGAGATGTTATTGTTCCGAAGTTAAAAGATGTACATTGGGATGTGTATTGGCATAAATTTGATGATGCAAGTATTTTTATTGAAAAATATAAATTGCCAGAGGCAAAATCTAAAGAGTGGTAAATCAAAAACTGAAAGGATTAGAATAGTCCATTTATTTTGTAAATTACCTTATGTGTGTTGATATATAACAGGTGATTAATACTGCGATAAAATTGTATTAAAAAGTCTGACACCTACACTTGACAATATGCTTATGAGCATGGAGTAGGTGAAGGTATTAGAACATGCGGTATTCCAAGAGAGGAATTATTTGTAGTATCTAAAGTTGCTGCCGAACATAAAACATACGAAGAGTCGAAGGCAAGTATTGATGAAACTCTTTCAAAAATGGGACTTGATTAGCTTGATATGATGATTATTCATAGTCCACAGCCATGGGTAGATGTTAATCAGAGTGATGACAGATATCTAGATGGAAACAGAGCAGCCTGGAATCAAGGCGATAGCAGAAAAATATGGAGTATAAGTTCCTCAGCTTTGTATAAGGTATACATTGCAGCTTGGAACAATATCGCTTCCAAAAACAGCAAATCCGGAGCATATGAAAACTAATTCAGACGTAGAGTTTGAAATAAGTGCAGAGGATATGGAAAAATTGAAGAATTTCAAGCACATTGAAAGTTACGGTGACAGTGGAGTATTCCCTGTTTATGGTGGAAAATTATAATAAATTTATATAAATGCTAATGAATTAAAATGTGGGAAGACTGTGATGTATACTGAATTAATAAAGAAATATCATTCCGCTCGACCAGTCCAACATCTTCAAAGGACGTTCCTGGTAATCGGGATACAAGAATCTTGGAACA
>ENA-USUG01004914-USUG01004914.1-human-gut-metagenome-genome-assembly--contig:-NODE-4914-length-15960-cov-39.142920_pt1 | contig 15960 bp, 12 predicted proteins | sample MGYA00250059_ERZ773394 | MGnify/ENA primary metagenome ERZ773394 (study PRJEB29103, sample SAMN06111957) | human gut metagenome | biome: human gut; feature: ankylosing spondylitis patient; material... | reverse complement strand
CAACGATGATAAACACGCTTCTCAAACCTTGGGCGAAAGCGGCTGGAATAGATAAGCGGTTTTCATTTCACACGAGCCGCCACACGTTCGCCACGATGATGCTGACGCTCGGAGCAGACCTCTACACGACCTCGAAGCTGCTCGGCCATGCCGATGTGAAGATGACGCAGGTGTATGCCAAAATCATCAATCAGAAAAAGGACGATGCGGTCAATCTGGTGAACGGATTGTTCGACTAAAGCAGCCACCGAGTTCTCGGGTTTTCGATATTTTTTGCTGGTGTAGTTTATTCCCGCGCGGACATATATAATTCAGTTTACTTTAGTATTTATATATAAGGGAGAAAAACTAAACCGTTTTCATACAAAAAACTGAAAAGAAATTTGGAACAGTGCAGTTGTTCAAAACCATGCATAAAACAGGAATAATATTGCTCGGATAATAGGAAGAAATGGTGACTTTGAAAGGCTCTCTATTTTATCTATGAAAGTCAAGTAAAGTATAATCTTATTCTTGCCAGGTAAGACAACGCTACAAGGGGCAAATTCTTTCCTCCCTCTTGTCGGATGCCTGCTTGACATGAACTGGTGTAGGCTAAATTTCCCGATACACTCAAAGCTATCTGCCTATCCGTTTGCCGTTTCATAATCTGCCCGACATCGGACAATCTCACTACCTCTGCTTGCAGATTGTATGGCAACCCACCCACCGACGTCAGTCGGTCGGGGTATTAGGCTTCTGATATGCGAATATTTTATATATACTCTTATATTTCTGTGAATCAAATATATAAATAATATATTATAGGTATTTTAAAATGGAGAAAATTCTAAAACTGTCACTATAATGTCACAATAGAACGATTTTGAAGATAACTTGGCGCAAAAGCTTTAGGGATGACATATCGGCTTATCAAGATATGGGAACAAATCAATGGTTGAAGCCTCAGTCTTCACGCCTTATACACTTTTTGCCGGATTATGCAAGGAAAACCGACAAAAAAGTGCTACCTTTGCAATCTAAACACTATGCGATAATGACCTAAGAAGAATAAAATAGTTAAAACAACATACGAAACTCCTTCGCTAATCTTATAGGCATTGGTCAGCCTCGCAGGGATAGTGGGGAGTTTTATTTTATATAAACCAATGGCTAAAAAAGCAAAGGAGACTGTAAAAAAGACCATTGAGCAAACGCTTTGGGATTCGGCAAACGAATTGCGCGGCAACCTCGATGCAGCCGAATATAAGAGTGTCGTTCTTGGGCTTGTATTCTTAAAATACATCAACGATTGCTTCAAGGTCAAGCACGATGAACTTGTGGCAGAAGGAAGCGGCTTTGAAGAAGATCCGGACGAATACATTGGCGACAACATCTTTTTCGTGCCTTCCGATGCTCGTTGGGATAAGATTGTAAAGTCCGCGCTTACGGCAGAAATAGGCGTTGTTGTTGATGCGGCAATGGAAGCGTTGGAGAAAAACAACAGGCAGCTAAAAGGCATACTCCCGAAAAACTACGCCCGTCCTGAACTTGACAAACGCCGTTTGGGTAATGTGATAGACATCTTTGAAAACAACCTGCACTTTACAGGCAAAGAAGCCCGTGATGTGCTTGGCCGTGTGTATGAATACTTCCTTGGCGAGTTTGCGCGAGAAGAGGGAAAGAAAGGCGGCGAGTTCTACACGCCTTCTTGCGTGGTTCGTACCATAGTAGAGGTTATCCAGCCTTTTAAGGGCAAAATCTTTGACCCCGCTTGTGGTTCGGGTGGTATGTTTGTGCAGAGTAGTAAGTTTATTGAACGCCACCGAGGTAATATCAATCAAATATCCGTTTATGGACAGGAACTCAACAGCAACACGTGGAAATTGGCACAAATGAACCTTGCCATTTGTGGAATAGAAGCAAACTTCGGTGATAGCTTCGGTGATTCATTCCACGATGACAAGCATCCGTTCCTCAAAGCGGATTTCGTAATGGCTAATCCTCCATTCAATATTTCCAAATGGGGCGGTGACCAACTACGTGATGACCCACGTTGGCAATACGGCATACCCCCCGAAGGCAACGCCAACTTTGCTTGGATGCAGCACATGTTGTACCACTTGGCAGACAACGGACGCATCGGTCTTGTCCTTGCCAATGGCTCGCTGTCCTCACAACAAGGCACAGAGGGCGATATTCGCAGAAACATAGTCAATGCTGACTTGGTAGAGGGCATTATCGCCATGCCGCCGCAGTTGTTCTATAATGTGCAGATACCTTGCTGCCTGTGGTTCTTGACAAAGAAGAAAGCGCAGCCGGGCAAGACGCTTTTCATAGATGCCCGAAACATGGGCTATATGAAAGACCGCACGCACCGTGAACTTTCTTGTGGCGAGGAGACCGAAGACCACGGGAACGACATCGCACGCATAGCCGAGACTTTCGAGCAGTTCCGTGCCGGAACACTTGAAGCGGAAAAAGGCTTTTCCGCTATCGCCACAATCAAGGACATAGAAAAGCAGGACTTCATCCTTACGCCCGGACGCTATGTCGGCATTGCCGAGGTAGAGGATGATGGCGAGCCTTTCCAAGAAAAGATGGAACGCCTCACTTCCGAACTTTCGGATTTGTTTGCTCAATCGCACGAGCTTGAAGATGAAATCCGCAAGCAGTTGGCAAGCATCGGTTTTACGGTCAAGTGAAGTAACTTCTACTCTTCGTTAGGTTCACTTTAATAACGAAGAATATGAAAGAAAAGTTAATCCAAGAAATCAGCACCGCAATGGCAGAAGTGTTAAGTTTTGAACAAGTGGCTCACCTCAACAACGTATTGCTTCAAGTAATAAGCCAATACACTATTACCGAAGATGGCGAGACGCTGCACGAAAACGCAGTGTCTAACGACCGCCTGCTTGACATCTTCTTGTCTGCAAAGCAAGTGGAGGGTTGCACCATCCCGACAATCAAATACTACGGCTCTACCATTCGGCAGTTGTTCAAGAAGATGCCTAAAAAGGTGACTGACTACACCACAGAGGACATCAGAGCCTATCTTGCCGTATTTCAGCGAAAAAACAAGTCAAGCAGAGTGACTATCGACAATATCCGGCGGATATTCTCCTCATTCTTCGCATGGCTCGAGGAAGAGGATTACATCGTCAAAAGCCCGGTCCGCAGGATACACAAGGTAAAAACAGGGACGCAAGTCAAGGAAGTATTGAGTGACGAAAACATCGAACAACTCCGTGACAATTGTACCAAAATACGCGACCTTGCCATTATCGACTTGCTGGCTTCCACGGGTATGCGTGTGGGCGAGCTGGTGAAACTCAACCGTGAGGACATCAACTTTAACGAGCGTGAATGTATCGTTTACGGCAAAGGCAACAAGGAACGCATCGTTTACTTCAATGCCCGTGCAAAAATACATCTGCAACAATACTTGGCTTCTCGTAAAGATCGCAACAAGGCTCTCTTTGTCTCGTTGGCAAAGCCGCATAAACGTTTGGAAATTTCGGGTGTGGAAACACGATTGCGCAAAATCGGGCGCATGGCAAAGATTGTGCGTGTGTATCCACACAAGTTCCGCCGTACATTGGCTACAATGGCTATCGACAAAGGTATGCCCGTTGAACAGGTACAGCGGTTGCTCGGCCATGTCAAGATAGACACCACCATGCACTATGCTATGGTCAATCAGAACAACGTCAAACTCTCACACCGTAAATTCATAAGTTAGTATGTGTTACTATTCGACATATAGCAGGAGTGTATCATTCCCGAAAAATAGAAGCGAAAATGATAATTTAATTCCAACCTATTATGCCTAATACGTTCCATTTTACGGAAGATTCCTACGAGCAGTCGATAATCTCATTGTTCAAGGAAATGGGCTATGAGTATCACTACGGCCCGGAACTTGAAGCGGACACAAGCCGAGAACTCACCGATGCCACCATACCGGGGGCACTGCGTAAGGCTCTGTTGGCTATCAACGGGAAAGACAAGGCCGCAGCCGTAGATGAAGCTATCCGCCAAATACACGAACAGTTCAGCCTGCCTTTGGTCAGTGCGAATGTAACACTTACCGACTGGCTACAGAACGGCTTAGATGTGACTTTCAAGACTACCGAGGGGACATTGCGTAGCGACCATATCAAAATAATAGATACCGATAATATAAACAACAACACTTTCGTGATTGCCAATCAATGGACGGTTACAAATGGCAGAGCCACCAAACGAGCCGATATTGTGGTGTTTATTAACGGCCTGCCTATCGCTGTCATTGAGCTAAAATCTCCCTCGCGCGAAGTCACGAACTCAGAGGAAGCCCACCAACAGTTGCAGAACTATATGCGCATCGTGCCGCAACTCTTTTCCGCCTGTCAAATGCTTGTGATAAGCGATATGGCAGACACACGGGTAGGCACGATTACTGCACCGCTTGACCGATATATGGAGTGGAAAACCACGGACGGAAGCTATGAAAGCACGGCGTTTGCGGATTTTGAAACATTCTTCAACGGCATATTTGCCAAGCACCGCTTCATAGATATTATTTCGGACTTCACGCTCACTATGGGAGTAGATAAAAAGGTGCGCATCCTTGCAGGCTACCACCAGTACTTTGCCGTGAAGAAAGCCCTTGCCTGCACCAAACAAGCCTTGCAGCGCAATGACGGAAAAATCGGTGTGTTCTGGCATACGCAAGGTTCGGGCAAGAGCCTTTCGATGGTCTTCTATGCCCACCTGCTGCTGAAAAACCTGCTTAGTGCAACCTTGCTTGTGCTGACTGACCGCCTCGACTTGAACGACCAACTGCACGGCACCTTTGCCTCCTGCAGCGACTACCTGCGCCAAAAACCTGTCAAGGCTACCGATGGCGAACACCTCTATGAACTGCTTGAAAAGCGCAAGAGCCACGGGATAATCTTTGCCAACATCCAAAAGTTCAAAGACCGTGAAAGGATCATTACAAGCCGCTCTGACGTGATTGTGATAAGTGATGAAGCCCACCGCACGCAATCGAACACCAAGACAAAGGTAGATACGAAAACGGGCGAGTTGAAACTCGGCTTTGCGGCTATCGTGCGCAAACTTCTGCCCAATGCGGCATTTATCGGCTTTACGGGCACGCCTATTGAACAGGACGACAACGATACGAGAGAGGTGTTCGGCAACTACATCGACATCTACGACATGACCCAAGCCGTGGAAGACGGTGCGACTGTCCCCGTTTATTACGAGAGCCGTCTGGTCAAGTTGGATTTGGACGAGGAAACGCTCAAACTGTTGGATAACGAATATGAAAAACTTGCGGAAGAGGGTGCGGAAGAGCAAGACATCAAACGCTCCAAGAAAGAAAACGCCCGTATTCACGCCTTGCTTTCCGCTCCGCAGACTATCGACACCCTCTGCAAGGACATCATAGACCACTACGAGAACAACCGTGCCGACCTGCTCACGGGCAAGGCCATGATTGTGGCCATCGACCGTGCCACCGGAATAGACATCTACAAAAAGCTGATAGAGCTTCGCCCGCAGTGGAAAGACATTATCGGTGTGGTGATGACGCAAGGCAACCAAGACCCTGTGGAATGGAATGATATTATCGGGACAAGCTCACGAAAAGAAGAGCTGGCTCGTCAGTTCAAAGATGATAACTCACCGCTGAAAATCGCCATTGTCGTGGATATGTGGCTGACGGGATTTGACGTGCAGTCACTCGCCACGATGTATGTGTACAAGCCGATGAAAGGGCACAACCTCATGCAGGCTATCGCCCGTGTAAACCGTGTGTTCCCCGAAAAGAGCGGCGGTTTGGTGGTGGATTACATAGGCATTGCCAAGGCTCTAAAGAAAGCCATGCACGATTACACGGGACGCGACAAGAAACGCTTTGGCGACCCGAACATCAAGACAACTGCTTATCAGCAGTTCCTCGCCGCCCTCAAGCGTTGCCGCGAATGTATGAATGGCTACGACTATTCCGCATTTTCCGATTGCTCCAATCTGAAACGTGCTACCCTCATTAGGGGTGGTGCAAACGTGGTACTCGACAAAGGCAATCTCGTTCCGTCGCAACCAACTATCCAAACCGATGCTAAAGGGAATGTTCACAATGTAGATGCCGAACCGGCCGAAGCGCAGAAAGTCTTTATGGAAGAAAGCAAGCGACTGGCACAAGCCGCCTCACTTTGCCGAAGCCTGTTAGTCCCTGCAGAACGCTTTGAAGAGGCATACTTTGAAGCCGTGAGGACATTGCTCTTGCGTCTTTCGGGTAACAAGAAGATAACCCGAAAAATCATAGACGAGCGTATCACGCAGTTGCTCAAAGTGGCAATCAAGGCGGACGGTGTGGTGGAAATACTCAATACAAAAGATTCTGAATTTTCTCTTTTTGACGAGAATTTCCTGAAAGAGATTGCCGAAATGAAAGAGAAGAATTTTGCCCTTGAATTGCTCAAGCGTTTGCTCGAAGAACATATCAAGAAACACGCCAAAAAGCGGATGGTGGAAGCCGAGAAGTTCAGCGAAATGCTCGACGCCCGGCTTGCCGAGTACTTACGGGGATTGATTTCCAACGAGGAAGTGGTTAAGGAGTTGCTAAAAATGGCGCAGGAGTTAAAAGCGAATGCGGAACAAGCGTCTGAATTGGGGCTTACCGAGGAAGAACAGGCTTTTTACGATGCGTTGACAAAGCCACAAGCTGTAAGAGATTTTTACGAGAATGAACAACTCGTTACTATGGCTAAGGAACTGACCGAAGCCTTACGCAGCAGTAAAACCATTGATTGGCGACAGAAAGAATCGGCTCGTGCCAAGATGCGTTCTATGGTGAAGCGGCTACTCAAAAAGTACAAATACCCACCAGAGGAACAGGAAACGGCTCTCGAAACCGTTATCCGCCAGTGTGATCTTTATGCGGATTCGGATAATGATAACGATTGATTTATTCATCTAATCGTATATTCTCAAAGAGGGTATATTAAGCAACAAGGCGAGTAGATAACTTGCCTTGTTGCCGCTAATGTGTAGAGAACGCCCTACTGAACTTTGCATAAAATGTAGATAAAGGAGACAACCACATAGAATAGGAAGGATGCGGCCAACACTTTCGCCCACCTATCCGACAGCCATATCCCCTTACCGCTTTTAAGCATCTTAGCCATCCGAGCTTCATGTTCCTTTTGCAATTCAAGTTGCTTGTCCCTGTGAGCCATTAGTTGCTTGCCCATTTCCACCACGAAGTTCGTGCAAATCTCACTTAGTGACTTCATGGTTTGGGGGTGTACCCGTGTGCCAATACCGTTCGTCCGTATTTTTTCGAGGGCGTTATTGAAACTTGTGACAACGCTTTCCATTCGGTCGATAGCGGTGTTGAACTCGGCGGTTGCCTGTTTCAGTTCGGCTATATTTTCTGCAAGACGACTTTCTTCCTGCACTACCTTGTTCTCATTGTCGATACGCCCCATAAGGCCGTCAATGTCTATGCTGTCGGATTTTCCTTTGCTTATTCCCATGTCCATTTGAATTTAGTTGAACCATTATCTGTGTAAGCCTTTCCTGCGCTTGCAAAGGCGGTTGGCCATCCGTGCGCAACGGCGTGCCCATTCAAGTTCGTCCTCGTCCTTATCTTTCCCCCAGCCGCTTGTGTCCGAACCTCCACCGCCGCCGGATGCCGCCATGCTTGTCGCCGCGTCAAAATATTCGATAAACAAGAGCAGGGCGGTTTTCTGCACAGCCTCGATGGTTGTAAAAGGATTATCCTCAGGCACAACACATTCCCTGCGGATGATTTCGTCCGCTTCTTCCGGGATGGTCACATGGTAGTGGTGGTACTCGTCCGTGGATATGTCGTAGTGCCTTATAACGGGTGTGGAGCGACATGATTGTGCCTTTTCGTTCGTTGCATTGGCTGTCCGTTTTTCTGGTTCGACCTTTGGAGTTGCCGGAGATTTCCGTTCCCCATGAAGCCTTGCCCAAGTCTCTTCTATCTTTGACGGCATGAGGTGACGGCCTTTGCCGAGTATGGAAGACTTGTAACTGGAATTGCCCAATAAGATGGAATAACCGCGCACTTTGCCGTTGTCATCTTCTTGTATATGGATGCCGTAACCCCGTTCTTTCAGTCCGGCTTCATATCCTTTCCAAGTGAACTCCGGCAGGGAGCGAAGAATATCCATACACGTGTCGGCAATCTTCTGCCTGCGTCTTTCGTAGATTTCTTCCGGCTGTCCCCATCCACGCCGCTCGTTGATGATGTGTGCAGCCGACATTGCCCGTTCCGCTATCAGGTGATCATCGTTCACTTTGCCGTCCATATCCACACGGTTCACGTCTATGTGCAGGTGGGGTATGCCGCTCTTCGCATCATGGTGGAGCGCAACCACGTACTGACTGTTCCTTATGTTAGTGGACTTCGCACTGGCACGTTTCGTCCTTTTTGACAGGTCGATTGAATCGAACGCTTGGATATACTCGTCTGCCAAACGTGCCCAGTCGCTGAGTGTCCACCCTTCAGATTCCTCTTTGGTCGGGGATATTTCCATTCTTATCACATTCCGCTTGAGGGGGTTACCCTTGTTGATTGAACTGGAAAATTCCTTTTGCTTGAGTACCATGCGTTGGTACATGGCTTCCGCCGATATGTCATCGGGCAGGAAGTTCACTTTTACTATGTCGGCTTTGTCCTTATTGACCGAATAGCGGACGGCATTTCCGCCGTGGCTGATGGTGGCCGCTTTTGCTATCATACGGGTGGGTATTTATTGGGTGATGTACTCTTGAATCTTCTCCCAACGGGCTATGAGTGAGACGGCGGCACGCATCCACTGTTCCACGAAACGGGTGTCGGCGAAGTATTGCGCCCGTCTGCTGCCCTGTATGGACTTGACGGCAGCGACTATGCGCATGAGGTCGCCCCGTGCGTCGGAAAGGCTGCATAGGGCTTCTACTTCCTTGTCGGTAAGCCGCCGCCTCGGACGCTGTCCCAAGGCGCATTTACGGATATATTCGCTTAGTTGAAGTCCGCAGATCTCGGCGAGTTTCGCAGCTTTGGCATATTCACCTTCGGTCACTCTGGCTTCCAGCCGTTTGGCGCGCCTTATAACCCCTTTCTTATTCTCGTCTTTCTTCTCTTTTTCTATTGTTGATGTCATGTCCTATGATTTTATAAAGGTGGTACAATGTATTAAAAAAGGCCATCCCGTTGCGAGCTTGCGAGTGACAGAAACAGCTTATGTGGCATGGAAACGCGAAGCGGTTTTGTGCGACATAGGCAATTCTTGTAACAGGGCAAACACAAACTTCGGATATGCCACTGCTCGCCGGGTGGTCGGTTTGTCCGAAGCCCTTATAACTGTCCGGGCTGGATTTCCTTTGCCGAATGATTGCCTGACTGGTCTTGCCCGGTGTCTGGTGAATGGCTGTCGTTAGAACCGGGTGAGGCATGCTCCTCCGAACTAAGGGAAGAAAGAACGGACTGCTCTCCTGCATTGGCTTTACTGTTGCTATACTCATTCAAAGGAGTAATAAAGCCGGGAGATTTGTTTATCTCTGTACTCTCCAAACCGCTGTGAAAGTTAGCTTCGGCAGAGGTGTCCGGCTTTGCCGTTGCGTCCTTTGGCATACTGGGAACAATACCTTCCTCGTCACTATGGTTGTTGCCATTTTCGGTATGGCTCTCGTGCCGCTCTTTCATGCTCACGTAATACGGGTTTAGTATCTTTTGATTGTCCGCATACCATGCCGACACGCAATGTACGGTGTGTATGCTCGTGCGGTTGGTCTGCTCGGAGGAGACAATCCCCAACGTGGCCATCTTGTCGAGCATTCTTGAAACCGTCTTTTTATCATAGCCCAAACGGTTGGCCAAATCCACTTCCGAGAGGACTGCCTGCCCGATGTGCTGCGCAACGGCAAAGCCTTTCTTCTCGTACTTCGTTTCCTTGACCGTCGCTGCGCTGATGAGGTATCTCAACACTTTCATACGGTCTATCCCGTACTTGCTCTCTGCCAGAAAGTCAAGCTGTTCTTCAGAGAGTACCATGCAATAGTAGATGTATTTCTTCATAAAATCTAAGTTGTCGTTACATTTGAAATTTTACTTATCCCTATTTTCCTATCTTCCCATCCCGTAACTATGTTCCGGCATATAATACTCTTTGTCGTAAGCGATGTGGTCAAGCACGTCTTGAAGCCTGTCCAACTGCCGATGGTCAAGCACACGAATGGCGTTTATGGTGATGTTCTGCGATGCAATCCTGCGGTGCTCGCAGTTCGTTTCCGACATGGTGCCGTCACCGTCTGCGCCGACAGAATGGAGATAGGCATTGACCGCCTCCGTCTGTTCTTTGGTAGGGTATGGCGACGCCCACCTGTCCTGAATATAGCCAACCATTCGGCTGACCGCTTGCGCCAATATCGGGTCACGCTGTGCGATACCCGCTGTCAGTTGCTCCATGTTCATTTTTTGCTCCCTCCCTCTATTCGTTCTATGTCGGAAAGTTTGTAGCAGTTCTTGCCGCCGACCTTGTAACGGGTGAGGTCGCCGGAGATGTTCCACCGCCAGAGCGTGGCACGGCTCTTGCCGAGGCGGTGCAGGACGGTTTCCTCGTCGAGCATGGCCTCTCTTTCGGCTGCACGGCGTTGTCGTTCCTGTTCCTCCGTCCATTGCCGGAAGGCGGCTTTCAATGTATCGACCGAAGTGATTACTATCGTGTCGGGCTGTCTTGACTCCAAATCATGTGTAGGATTCATTTCTTTGACAAGGCAGTTTTTTCGGCGATCCTCACGGCAAAACATTTGCCTCGCACCTGCCCGGACTGCACCGTGGCAGTGAGGTCTGCCACGGATTCGTGACGCGAAGTTAGAACGCTTTGAAACGAATGCGGAATATTTTGGGTTGTTATTGCTTGCCGGACACCGGAAGACATTTTTGTGAAAGGAATTAACAACCCATGAGAGGGAAAAACATACGAAAAAGACCTGCCGCCGACGGTTCGGAAGCAGGTCTGTCATCTATGAAAAGAGGGAAAAAATTATTCGGCCAACGATTTCATCATGCGCCAAAGTTGCAGGAATACGCTTTTGCGGCTCGGACTGTCGGGCAGGAAAACGATGCGCCCGTCTTCCTCTTTCGTGTAGCCTATCTTGGTGCGTAGCGTTCCGATGATGCGGTTCTTCTCCCTGTCGGGGAAACGCTCGTGCAGGTAGTTGTTATAGGCGGTCTTCGTCACGTGGCGGAACTCGGTAACGATTTTCGCATGGGCTATGTCCCGTACCAATCCCTCGTCCCTTGCGCATACCATGACAAGCGCAGCGCCACGCCCGACCTCGCCCTGAAGCAGAAAGTGCAGCGTGTCGAGGATTTTCCCTGCATGTTCCGGGTAAAGTATCTCGTTCGTGAATTTTGTCGGTAGGGATTGTCCGGCAATATGTTTCCACACGTTCAGGTAGATGCGCACCATTTGCGACGATATTTCCGGCACATATTGTTTGAGCAGCCTGTCGACAAACCCGTGTACCTCGTCGGGGTGGTTGCGTGCCCGGATAAAGAGGTATTCCATGACGTGCTTCACACGCTGTTCCCGGCATATCGTTTCCCAAGGCAGTTCGGGGCGGCCAATCAGTAGGAGTATTGTTTTTGCCGCCGCTTCGATTGACGGAGCGGGAATGTCGTCGTCCAGTCTCCCGTCCTCCGTGACATGTGCCTCGACAAGCGAAAGGACATAGGCGATGTTACGCTCCATGTTCGGCTGTCCGTATTGCAGTTCAATGTCCGCACTTATATCTTCGATGTTTTCTTTCATAAGCCCCGACGGTTATAACGGTTATTCGGCAGTGCCGGTCTTTGCCAGTTCGAGAAGCCCGGCAAGCTGTTCGGCCGACATCTGCCCGAACTGTTCCAACAGTACCGACTTGACCTCGGCTTCCCGCTTGGCTTTCGCCACTTTTTTGGCTATGCTGGTGGCCAGTTCGATACCGCTTATCTTGATGTAGTCGTTGAATACGCTTTCGGTCTTATGCCCACTTATCGACATCATTTCGTGACTGTCAAGCATCTTGCTCAGATACATGAGGGTGATGCCTGTCCGCCGCGCGGTGTGGGTGGTGGCAAGGCGGTATCTCGGTATGAGTGCTTCGCCATGTTCGTTGCGCTTGTACTTGGCTTTGTCCTGCGCTTCCATCTTTTGGCTCACGAGGGTAAGCTTGGTCGCCATTTCCTGCTTCAGGCTCGGCACGGTTTCGGAAAGCTTTTCCAAAACGACCTTGATAATGTCGTTCAAGTCGTTGTTGTGGATGTACGGCAGGTTGTAGTCGTATTTCTCGAAGATGCGGATAAGGTTATCGTTGAGTATGGGGATGGAAACCTCCGTGCCCGTCTTCTGCTGCGTCAGCGTGATGATGCCCACGCCGTCATGGAAACTGACGTTGCGCTCCGTGATACGGGAATAGTCCGAAAAACGCTGGCTCGTGTAGCAACCCACGAGGAACACGTCACGGGCTTTGTCCTCCTTTCCGCTCAATGGCATTTCATAGAGAGCCTGCAGTTCCTCTTCCGTCAGGTAGATTTCCACGACCTTGTCCTCCCGTTTCACATGGAGCTTCGGGAAATGATCGAGTACGGATGTTTTGAAGCGGTAGCCCTCCTTGAAAGCGATGTTAAGCATGGCGGAAAAGACGGCGAGGTTCTTGTTGATGGTCTTCTTCATGTAACCGTAGTTTTCCATATAAAGGACAAACTCGTCTATAAGCCTCTCGTTTATATCCTCCCAATCGAAAGGGTGTTGTTTTATGAAAGTTTCGAGGATGTTGGCGAAGCCCGTATAAGTGTGCAGGGTTTCTTTCGTGTAGTTGTTGCCCTTGCGTTTGATTGTACCACTCTTCATGCCTTCCAAGCGTTTGCGCACGAATTCCAACACTCCGGGACGGCGTGCCTCCTGCAACTGGCGGACGAGTTCGGCATTAGCGGCGGTCTGCTCCTTTTTCTTGGCGATAATGGTCGTACGGCTTATCTCGGCGGGGTTTACAGATTTGACAACCTCATACACTTCGAGGATGTCCTTACGGATACGGGCTTCCTCCGGCAGAGCCATTGAAATGGCGGTCAAGGAAGCGATGAATGCCTCTATGTCCGTCTTCTTTTTCAGCAGCTCGTCACGGAATGCCGCATTGAGTTTCCCACGCATAGGTATCTTGATTTCGCCACTGCTGAAATACTCCGGCTTGACTGTGACGGGGGATTTGAACTGCGGTCTGTTGGTGCGTGTAATGTCCATCCGTACCAATATCGGAAACTCTCCTTGTGGGTTCGCTTTCTTCGAGAGCGATAACGTTGCCTTTGCCATAACTGACTATTGAATGATTATGGCGCAAAGGTAGAAAAATCCTCCGAAAAATGTCACAGAAAAATGTCACACCAATGAGAAATTATGAAATTTTATCGAAACGTCGTATTTCGTTAAATACCTAATAACCAATCTATTTATTTGCTTTTATTTGACTTTGTTTCTCTTGTTTGGCTCTTGTTTTCACTAAAATGGGGTATTAGGCTCCCCCGAAAGATATTTCGTGGCACAAGGACAAGCTCGGACTAAAACGGTTTTGGCAAACGTCTAATAGCTACTATGAAGTCGGAGGTTGGGAATTTCCCAATGAAAATGCCATAAAAGAGTATCATTACAAAGTTTAAAATAATTACACGCCAAATTTCCAATCAAAACAAAGCCAAATTTCCAAATACAAATCCGTCATTTTTCCAAATAATCTTCAAAAATGAATTGAATTACAAGGAAATGTACTATCTTTGCACTAAAATACAATTCCATGGAATATAAAAATCGAATAGCAGATCAACTGCTACGTGATAAATTAGAGGCAATGGGTGCTGTCTTGATAGAAGGCCCCAAGGCTTGTGGCAAAACAACTACAGCAGAGCAACAGGCTAAAAGTGTCATTTATATGGATGACCCTGCCAAGCAGCAGCAATATAAGCAAATGGCGCAAACAAATATTGGCTTTTTGCTAGAAGGGGAAACACCTCGCCTGATAGATGAATGGCAAGAAGTTCCTCAATTTTGGGATGCCATTCGATTTGAGGTAGACCATAGAGACGAAGATGGACAATTTATGCTTACTGGCTCTGCTGTGCCGGCAGAAACCAAAGATATTCATCATACTGGTACTGGAAGATATGGATGGCTTACAATGCGACCTATGAGTTTGTGGGAGTCGGGAGAGTCGACAGGTGAAATTAGCCTCTCCGATTTATTTCTTGCTCCGAATAAAATAGGGGCTTTGAATAAACTCACATTGCCCATGCTGGCATTTATCGTTTGTCGTGGAGGATGGCCTAAAGCCCTGCAAAAGAAAACGGAAAAGGCAGCACTGCTACAGGCAACGGAATATTATAAAGCTATTACGAATAGCGACATATCACGGGTTGATAATGTAAAACGGGATGCAGAACGGGCCAAGAGAATCATGCGTTCTTATGCCAGACATCAAGGGTCACAAGCAAGTATCGCAACAATACTTGCAGATATATCGACTAATGAACCAGAAGATGTCAGTGATGAAACAATAAATTCATATCTTACCGCCTTGCGGAAAATATTCGTGATAGAGGATATGCCTGCGTGGAATCCCAATTTAAGGAGTAAAACTGCTGTTCGCACATCTGATACAAGGTACTATGTCGATCCGTCAGTTGGTGTGGCGGCTCTTGGCTTAGGCCCTAATGATTTGATAAATGACCTAAATACATTTGGGCTGTTTTTTGAGACAATGTGTATTCGTGACCTTAGGGTTTATGCAGATGCCTTAGATGGTTCTGTCTATCATTATAGAGACAAAAACGGCTTGGAATGCGATGCTGTGGTGCACTTGCGTAATGGTTCGTATGGTCTTGTTGAAATAAAATTGGGTGGAGAAAAATTGATTGAGGATGGCGCAAAAACCTTAACGGCACTTGCAAATATCATAGACACCTCCCGAATGAAAGCCCCAGCTTTTTGTATGGTGCTGACAGGTGTTGGTGACTTTGCCTATAAACGAACAGATGGAGTGTATGTTGTGCCGATTGGATGTTTGAGACCATAAGTTTTGGCATTCAGAATATTAATAGTTAATGTAAGCAATGATGCATGGATAAGATCTGTAACTTCGATATTGTAATCAATACATGTCTTGCTGAGATCAATCCGGCCTCGGTAATGCCGGATTTTGATAAGAACGGTTTTTTGTTATCGGTCATCAACGGATTTGAAGACGGAGCATGGCGGAAAAAAGTATTCCGTCAGTTTGTGTTGGACAATATTGCACAAACGGGTCTATCGGCCGAAGATAGGGATAATCTTTATTGCGAATCTCCATATACGACGCTGACTGAATCTGTCAAGAATCTGAGGCTTGTGGATACAGATAACGGTCAAGGTAGTGAGATTGCAGAAATTGTCCTGTATGGAATTATGCGCTATTATTATGGTGCATTGCCTGTTGTGCCCAAAATATTTTACAAACAAAACACCAATGACAATGCCAAAGGGGCAGACAGCGTTCATATCGTTTTAGACTACAAGGGAGATTTCACTTTATGGCTGGGTGAAGCAAAGTTTTATAGTAACATCGCCAATGAGCGAATGTACGAACCTGTCAAGTCCGTATTCGATACTATTAGTACTGATAAGATAAAGAAAGAAAATTCCATTATTACAAGCATTTCGGATTTGCAATATGTCATTCCCAATCCTGATACGAGAAAGTTCGTTCAAACCATTCTCAGACGTGAAACTTCTGTTGACGAAATAAGGAAAAGACTACATATTCCCATACTGTTACTTCATGAATGCGATAAGACACAGAAAGCAACTGAGTTGTCAGAGACTTATTTGGGAGAGATTAAGCGATACCATTTGGACCGAGCTGTCAACTATTTCAATATTCAGAACGGTAAGCAAAAGAAACAGAATG
>ENA-USUG01004910-USUG01004910.1-human-gut-metagenome-genome-assembly--contig:-NODE-4910-length-15972-cov-14.141114_pt1 | contig 15972 bp, 12 predicted proteins | sample MGYA00250059_ERZ773394 | MGnify/ENA primary metagenome ERZ773394 (study PRJEB29103, sample SAMN06111957) | human gut metagenome | biome: human gut; feature: ankylosing spondylitis patient; material... | reverse complement strand
GTTGCATCTGCAGGAATCAATGGAACATTATTCTTCTCCGCAAAATCCTTGATCTGTCCCATCCGGATAGATAATTCCGTGTTCGTCAGCACGATCTCTGCTCCCTCTTCCAAGCATTTCTCTGCCACTTTCCACGCGATAGACATTTCGTTCAACGCACCGAATATTATCCCCTTCTTTCCTTTCAATAAATTGTAACTCATAAAACAGTATTAAATTAAAAAATTCTTTCTACAATCAAGACTGGCCGAGCAGCAACCGGGCGTTCTCTAACGCGGCTTCACTGATGACGCTTCCGCTGATCATTCCGGCTATTTCCGCTACCCGCTCTTCATCTGTTAAACGACGGATACGTGAAATTGTTCCCATCTGGTCGTCTTCTTTATATACCTTAAAATGGTGATCGCCTGCGGCTGCTATCTGAGGTAAATGGGAAATACTGATCACCTGCATCCGGCAGGCCATCTCTTTCATCATCTCGGCCATCCGGTGAGCGATTTCCCCTGAAACACCCGTGTCTATCTCGTCAAAGATAATGACCGGTAACTGTTTTGTGCGGGACAGAATATATTTCAGCGACAACATCAACCGAGAGATTTCCCCTCCGGAAGCCACTTTCACCAATTCTCCCGGCTCTTGGTTCTTGTTTGCCGAAAACAGAAAACTCACGTCATCCTTTCCCGTGGGCGTAAAATGATCCAACGGGGTAATCATAACCTTGAACACGGCATGTTTAATCCCCATGCTTACCAACAATCCCTGCATCTCTTCTCTCAACTTCTCCTCCGATGCCACACGAGCTGTATGCATCTTACTTGACAACGAATCCATTTCCGTCTCCACAGACTTGATCTGTTCCTCTAACATTTCGATCTGTTCTGCAAAGGATTGTATTCCTTTCAACTTTTCGCCTAACTCATCCTTTAAAGCGATCAATTCCTCGACTTTTTCCAAGCGATGCTTGTGCAATAAATCGTACATCACGTTCAGGCGTTCATTAATCACGTCGACTCTTGCCGGGTTGTATTCCACCCGTTCCGCCATCCGTTCCGATTCATCGGCAATATCCTCCAATTCGAGAATCACCGAACTCAAACGCTGCTCGTAATCGGTAGCTTCTTTCACGATTCCCTCCAAGGTCGCCATTTTATTCTTCAAACCTTTCAAGGATTGGATAACGGGATTATCCGATTCCGTTAATATATACGTTGATTCTGAAAAGGCGGATTTAATATTCTCCGCATTATTCAACACGGCCAACTCTTCCTCCAATTCCTGTTGTTCTCCTTCGCGCAAATGGGCTTCATCCAGTTGATTAAACTGGAATCTCAGATAATCTTCCTCTTGAGCCGCCTCCTTCGCTCGCTGTTTCAGCGAGGTCAGTTCCGACAATAACCCCTGCCGACGAATATATTTTACCCGGTAATCTTTCAGTAACACTTGATTACCGCAAAAAGCATCTAATATTTCCAGCTGATATTCCGGTTGCCCGATAAGTAAGGATTGATGCTGCGAATGCACGTCAATCAAAAAACTCCCGAACTCCTTCAATAACTTGTTATTAACGGGAGTATCATTAATAAACGCCCTTGATTTGCCATCTGCCGTCAATTCCCGTCTCACAACCACCTCGTTGTCATAATCCAAGTCATTATCAGCAAACCAGTGCTGTAAATCGTACCCCACAACATCATATGTGATTTCAACCACACACTTCTTATTCTTATCCATAATGGCTGCAACATCAGCCCGCTGTCCCAATGTCAGCCCGATCGCACCCAACAAAATGGATTTTCCCGCACCCGTTTCCCCGGTAATAATTGTAAAACCCTTCTCTAGCTCGATATTCGTTCTATCGATCAAAGCGTAATTCCCTATATGGATGTTCTTTATCATTTCTACAACCTTTATTGCATAATTCATGCGAAAGTACTAATAATTTTCCATTTTCAATTTTCCGTTTTCAATTTAATTCGTACTTTTGCTCACCGGTTTAAACATATAGTTCTTTATAAAATGACAAGTAGAAGATTAATTAGAATTAAAGTTTTACAGCTTTTATATTCTTACACGAAGAAAGAGGGAGTGACAATCACGGAAGTAGAAAGAGATTTGTTCAAAAGTATAACCAAAAGCACGGATTTATACTACCACATATTCCTCTTAATCACTGAAATCCAACGTCGTGCATTTTTAAAAATAGATGCTGCCCGTAATCGGAAACTTGCATCGCAACGAGAGTTAAACCCCAATACTCGTTTTATCGATAACCCGGTAATCAATCAAATCGCCAACAACCGGAAATTCAAGACCTATGTTTCCACGAATTTGATCTCTTTGAACGAGTGTCAAGATGTAGTTGCCTTGTTATATGACCGCTTGTTGGAAATGGATTTCTTCAAGCTTTATATGTCTAAACCCAGCGTGACTTACGAGGATCATAAGAAACTCGTGCTCGACATGATCACGGATTTAATCGCGGAAGATGAAGATTTCGACCAAGCAATGGAAGAAAAGAACATTTTCTGGAATGATGATTTCGAACTCGTACTGAGTATCGTGTACAAAACGGTGAAGAACATGAAAGAAAGCTATACTGAAGACACCGTTTTCTTTATCTCCTTGTATAACGAGGAAGAAGACTTGAGTTTTGCAAAAACCCTGTTCCGAAAGTCAATTCTCGACATGAAGGAAAACTTGGAATTAGTGGATCAGTTTACAACCAACTGGGAACTCGACCGTATTTCCGATATGGATAAATTAATCATGGATGCAGCAATTTGCGAACTGAAATATTTCCCGTCAATCCCCGTAAAAGTGACCTTAGACGAGTATATCGAGATTTCCAAGAACTATTGTTCCCCGAAAAGTAGCGGGTTTATCAATGGTGTTCTCGACAAAACGGTGGCTCTTCTGAAAGAAAAGAATGAAATCAGAAAAGTCGGACGAGGTTTAATGGAGTAATACCACCCCCTCCAGCTCCCCCTCATACAGGGGGAGAGCTGATTACCAGGCGGATTCCCACCTATGTAACGAGAGCTAGAGACCATATCCATTTCCCGAACTTCACTTTTGGATTGCCCCTCTTCGTTTATGAATTTCGTCTGAATCTACTCCAGAATGTTTTCCGTTCTTCAGTCTTTGGCACTTCTAAACGCTTCCATTCCTTTCTTTCTTGAGAACGTCTAAATGCCGCCTTGATACGCCATTCCAATTCTTTCGGATAACAATTTCCTTTATCAATACATTCATCAGCACCCTCATTCAAGAGAGTATAATCCGGCAGATTACTATACATCACGATAGCAATATCATCTCCCGTTGCCCTGACAAGACGCATCACCTCTTCTCCCGTCATTTCCGGCATATTTCCATCCAGAAGCAATACATCATAACGGCCTTTTTGATATTCATCCCAAGCTTTCTGCCCATCCTCAGCCAAACATACATTGAATCCACACTCTTTTAACATCTTCACTTTAAATTCCTGTGCAAACGTGTCATCCTCCGCATACAAAATTTTTATTTTCATACATTACGTATTTAGTTATTCTTTCAACAAAGGAACGGTTTATTTTTACAATAGAAGAATTCAAACATGATAAGATTGTGAGAATTTTCAAAAAATAGAGATATTGATAGTAATATCAACGATTTTATTCCTATAAGTGAAGGGTGGCAAAAGCCACCCTTCACGTTCTAAACTAAACTAACCAAACTTTTGTATCACTACAATAGTCAACTCATACGCTATATTAGCCTTGTAAATATAGAATATAAATATTAAAAAAACAAGTTTTTATTAATATTTACTTGAAAAATCTTTAGCCCGATAATTTTTGATGTACGCCACCGCCTCTTCCACCGTGTTCACAACCGTGTACAACCCATCATAGGCCTCCGACACGAATCCTTCTTTGCGAATATTACTGATAAAAAGAAAAAAATACTCGTAAAAATCATTCGTATTAAGGAAAATAACCGGTTTATTATGTATTCCAAGTTGTTTCAAGGTAATCACCTCCGTGATCTCTTCCAGTGTTCCCCATCCTCCGGGTAAAGCAATAAAAGCATCCGCTTTTTCACGCATCATGCTCTTTCGTTCTTTCATATCGGAAGTCACGATTAATTCAGAAATACCCTCCGCCGAGACACCCCGGTCCACGATGCATTGTGGAATGATTCCGGTCACCTTACCTCCACTGTTCTTCACGGCATCCGACACCTCACGCATCAACCCGCAATTTGTTCCGCCATACAGCAACTCCCATCCCTGCATCACGATTTCTTTCCCTAAATCAGCCGCAGCTTCAAAATACACGTCATCAACACTCTCCGATGATGCACAAAACACACAAATTTTCATAGATTAAAAAAGTTACAGGTTGCAAGTTATCCCTTTCATAAAACAAATTGCAGATTAATAGCATAAACCTGTACCCCATTAACCTGCAATTTGGAACAACATTGATGCTTAAGCATCAATGTTAGCATATGTAGCATTCTGCTCGATAAACTGTCTACGAGGCGGAACATCGTCACCCATAAGCATGGAGAAAATACGGTCTGCCTCAGCAGCATTCTCGATTGTCACTTGGCGTAACGTTCTACCATCGGGAGACATGGTCGTGTCCCACAACTGTTCTGCTGTCATTTCACCAAGACCTTTGTAACGCTGGATATGCAAACTGCTCTCCTTGCCTGCTCCCATCTCCTGAATCAACTGTAAACGCTGCTCCTCCGTCCAACAATAACGTTGCTCCTTTCCTTTCTTCACGGAATAAAGAGGCGGGGTGGCAATATAAAGGTAACCGTTTTCAATCACAGATCTCATGTAACGGAAGAATAACGTCATAATCAACGTGGCAATGTGCGCCCCGTCGACATCGGCATCGGCCATGATCACGATCTTGTGATAACGTATTTTTTCCAAGTTAACCGCTTTACTATCTTCTGCCGTACCGATCGTGATTCCCAAAGCTTGGAAAATCATCTTGATCTCCTTACTTTCCCATACCCGGTGAGCCAACGCTTTCTCCACATTCAGGATTTTACCTCTCAAGGGAAGAATAGCCTGAAATTTACGGTCGCGACCTTGTTTGGCGGTACCCCCTGCCGAATCTCCCTCGACGAGGAATATCTCACAATTCTCCGGGTTATTATCCGAACAATCTGCCAATTTACCGGGTAAACCGGAACCGGAAAGTACAGTCTTCCGTTGCACAAGTTCACGGGCTTTACGAGCCGCATGACGAGCTTGCGCGGCAAGGATCACCTTATCCACGATAGCGCGGGCATCTTTCGGATGCTCCTCCAGGTAGTTTGCCAATGCAACGCTCACGGCCTGAGCCACGGCCGACCCCACCTCGGTATTACCTAATTTTGTCTTCGTCTGTCCTTCAAACTGAGGTTCTGCCACTTTTACGGAAATAATGGCCGTTAAACCTTCCCGGAAATCTTCCCCGCTAATATCAAACTTCAATTTACTTAACATCCCGGAATTGTCTGCATACGTCTTCAGGGTTTGCATCACCCCTCGACGGAACCCGGCAAGATGCGTTCCTCCCTCAACCGTGTTGATATTATTTACGTAAGAGTAAACATTTTCTTTGAACTCCGTGTTGTAATGCATGGCCACCTCTATCGGAATACCATTCTTCTCGGTGGTGATATGAATGGTTTCATCAATCAATTTCTCCCGGTTTTCATCCAAATATTCCACGAATTCACTTAACCCTTTTTCCGAGTAGAAAACTTCAGATTTAAACTCGTTAGTATCCGGATCAATTGTTCGCTTGTCTGTCAACGACAGGCGAATGCCCCGATTCAAATAAGCCAGTTCCCGTAAACGGGCAGCTAAAATATCATATTTATATTCTGTTACATAAAATATAGAATCATCCGGCTTGAAATAGATCGTTGTACCCGTCCGATCTGTTTCGCCAATCACTTGTACATCAGCTAGCGGGGCTCCTTTACTATATTCCTGACGCCAAATCTTACCTTCGCGGCAAATAGTAGCAACCAATTTCGTGGAGAGCGCGTTCACACAAGATACTCCTACCCCGTGAAGCCCTCCGGAAACTTTATAAGAACCTTTATCAAATTTACCTCCGGCATGCAACACCGTCATCACAACTTCCAGTGCCGAGCGATTCTCTTTCTGATTCATCCCGGTCGGGATTCCACGACCATCATCGCTCACACAGATCGAATTATCCTCGTTAATCGTTACCTCTATATTTTTACAATAACCGGCCAACGCTTCATCAATCGAGTTATCAACCACCTCGTACACCAAATGATGCAATCCCTTCGTATTAACATCTCCAATATACATGGACGGACGCATACGAACAGCCTCCAACCCCTCCAACACTTGAATACTATCAGCCGAATATTCGTTATTCGTTTGCTCTATTTCTTCACTCATGTTCTGCTCTAATTCTTCATTCATATGATATATTTAATTGTTTTTCCTTATTCCTCATATTCACTAAACCACTCATTTACAGCGAGTATTTAGTCCAAATACAAAACATACAAATATAGGAAAAATCGGCTATAATATCGAAAGTTTCAATATATATTTTTCTTTCGTTAACACATCAACGAATCACCATCTTTAATACCGGATTTCAAATACACCGTCACCCCCACTCTCGACAATTCCCTCTTTATCTTCATATCTTCTGGGGATTGATCGTCTCGGGCAAACATTTCATGTATCGCTCCAAACGCTCAAACTGTTCCCGAATCGGGGAATATTCCATTTCCCCTACTTTATCACGATACAAATCGAACAAGCCGAGAGTCCCCCGCTTGTCATGAGTATTCAAATAATACAAACAAATTCCATGCAAAACACGTTCCCCGGTCCAAACAGCCAAAGGAGCCCAACCCGAAACATTGAAAATATCCAACGCTTTCTCTAACTTCTCATAATCGTTCATTTCCTTGAAAAAAGAAAGCCCCACGCTCTCGAACTCCACAATCCATTTCTGCACGAGCGAATGAAGTTTTGCAATTTTCATTCGAAACCAAGGTTTGTCATTCAAAGGTATTCCCAAATACTTGTAAGCCCACCCGACATCCAGCACACCACAAATAGGCATGGAATCCTTTTCCAATATCGCCGCCTTGTAGAATTGGCTGACTTTCTTACAAGTGACAAAATACTCCGTACGCAAAGACAACTGATTATTTTCCCAGTTTGTAAACCGAAGAACACACTCGTTCCTCCACTCCTGATCCTCATAAACAAATGCATTTTTAGCCTTCATGAAATGATAACCATGCCTCTCCATGACCGGAACAATTTGCTCAATAAAAAGCCCCTTGATACCCTCACCTTTCATTCTCGTATGCATATGCTTATCTATAAATTACTCATCCTTTTTATCAACGGCAAAGAGAATAAAATTTTCTTTATTTTCCCTATAAAAGTTCATAAAGTTTACAAACTTTTTATTTATCACCTACATATAATTCAGCGACAAAGCGTGACTCGCGAGATACCGGTGTTAAATTTATATATCCGGCTGTTATCCGCCCCGTCTTTACTTGCAAAGGATACGCATCTCTATTTTCTTCCACCGATTGCATAATCTCTCCCGGCTTTGGAGAAAAACGAATCGTAAAAACACCCTCGACCTCTTCTTGCAAAAAACGCTGCAAAGCGATTGAAACAATCCCCATATTATAACGCAGATTTATCTCGACACAAGGCTGTACGCCAAATCCTCCCGACTCATCTTCGTATATCATCATATCCACGCCCAAACATCCCACGTACTTCCCGTGAAACACCGAGGTCAACACCTTCTCCAACTGTTCCCGTATCTCATGCAGGAGACCCATGCCCGTGTATCTTGAGATCATCCCTTCCAAACGAGCACGCGATGCCACCCTATTCCCCTCGTATTCCCCCCGGCGACTAGTTTGAAAAACAGAATACCCAAGAAAATTCAAGTGAAACAAACGATCCATCTCAAACTCCATGGCAAAATCCAGTACCCGGTTCAACCTTTTTTCCACCATCACGTACCCTTGTTTATGCAAGAAACCGGATAAAACTTCCTCTTCTTTACCGGTCATCTGCCCTTTCGGGATAAAAAGTACCCCTTTACCGGAAGAAGACCAAGGAGCTTTTACCACGATATCCCTCTTTTCTGACAACAACCGAATTTCTGCCAATGTCCTACATTCACAAGGGATAACCTCTTCTCCTATACCGGGAATAGCGCGTATCATATCCGTCAAACAAGCAGCAGCCACTCGCCGACTATACAAACCTCTCCGTTCCTCACTCCACGTGGCCATCACACTCTCCCTAAACTGCTCGTTACAACGACTTTTCAAATCTTTCAATAAATTATGAACCCGGGGACTCCATCCCCAAGGCTTTATCTCGTTAAAAGAAAGTAATTGAGCTTTTTCCCAGATAATCGGTTGGCAATCCAACCCAAAAACTTCTCTTCTACCTTTCATAAAATTCAAGTCCGGCATTCTCGCAACCAACACGTAATCAGCATTTTTCGCTAAATATGCAGATAAAAATGCCAGATCACCAGCCATGATGGAAATATTTGCTTTGGGTGTATAACCATTTGTTCCATTGGCTATTGAAATTTCATTATCCGGATTAAACAGGTACAAATCTTGCATGCTTGTTAAATTTTAGTACAAAAATAACACTTTTGGCTCAAATATTGTACTACTATATAAAAGCCGAACAACGAAGACCTAAACGGATATCCACATTTATACAGATTTTAGCGTAATAACAACAAGTTTCATTTATTTGTAAAAAGTGAAACATTCATTTCGAGATCATCGTAGGACATATTGTGTAACACTTGATAATGATTGGAAAAATATAACCTTAAACCAATAAATGAAATGATTTTACAATTAGCTTTCGTTTTAACAGCAATCATCATCGGAGCGCGTCTAGGTGGCATCGGACTAGGTGTCATGGGAGGTATCGGATTGGGGATACTGACATTCGTGTTCGGCCTGCAACCAACGGCACCCCCTATTGACGTTATGCTCATGATCGTGGCAGTTATATCCGCGGCAGCGTGTATGCAGGCTGCCGGAGGATTGGACCTTATGGTTAAGGTGGCCGAACGATTATTAAGAAAAAATCCGGCACAGGTCACCATTTTAAGCCCATTAGTAACATACATCTTCACGTTTATCGCCGGTACGGGTCACGTGGCTTATTCCGTACTTCCGGTGATCGCCGAGGTAGCCACGGAAACCAAGATTCGTCCGGAACGCCCCCTGGGAATAGCGGTGATCGCTTCTCAACAAGCCATTACCGCCAGTCCCATCTCTGCAGCCACGGTTGCATTGCTGGGATTGCTAGCCGGCTTCGACATTACTTTGTTTGACATTTTGAAAATCACGATTCCCGCCACGCTAATCGGCGTACTCGTCGGGGCATTCTTTTCCATGAAGGTTGGCAAAGAACTCGTTGATGACCCGGAATATCAAAAACGTTTGAAAGAAGGCGTTTTCAATGACAAAAAATACGAACTGAAAAATGTTGCCAACCAGAGAAAAGCAAGTCTATCGGTTTTTGTTTTTATCATTGCCACGGTATTCATCGTGCTATTCGGTTCATTCGATACCATGCGTCCTTTATTCATAATCAACGACGAACAAGTAGTATTGGATATGCCATCCATCATTGAAATAATCATGTTATCCGCAGCAGCGCTCATATTACTCATAACTCGTACCGACGGGTTGAAAGCCGCACAAGGTTCCGTCTTCGGTGCCGGCATGCAAGCCGTGGTAGCCATCTTCGGTATAGCCTGGATGGGCGATACATTCTTACAAGGGAACATGACAGAACTAAAATCCTCTATCGAAGAAATTGTCAGCCAAATGCCCTGGTTGTTCGGTATAGCCCTATTCGTGATGTCTATCCTGTTGTATAGCCAAGCAGCTACCGTTCGGGCACTCATGCCCCTCGGAATAGCCTTGGGAATATCGCCTTACATGCTGATCGCCATGTTCCCGGCTGTCAACGGGTATTTCTTCATCCCCAATTACCCGACCGTAGTCGCTGCCATCAATTTCGACCGAACGGGTACAACACGAATCGGCAAATACGTGCTAAACCACTCGTTCATGATGCCCGGACTTGTTGCTACGGTTGTGGCAGTAGGACTTGGACTACTCTTTATACAGATTTTCTAAATACTTCAATTATAAGTAAATTTTAAACTACAGGTTATGAAAATGTTTAAGAATTTAAGTTTGCTGGTAGCCTTAGTGCTATTCACTGTCGCGACCACGTTCGCGCAAAAGTTGCCTAACATCCATATCCTGGCAACAGGAGGTACGATCGCCGGAACCGGAGCTTCTTCAACCGGAACCAACTACACGGCCGGACAAGTTGCCATCGGTACGCTTCTATCTGCCGTACCGGAAATTCAGAAAATAGCCAATGTAACCGGAGAACAAATCGTTAAGATCGGTTCTCAAGACATGACGGACAACGTGTGGTTGACACTTGCCAAAACAATCAACAAATTACTGGCAAGAAAAGACATTGACGGAATCGTGATCACCCACGGGACCGACACGATGGAAGAAACCGCTTATTTCTTGAATCTCGTTGTGAAAAGCAACAAACCCGTCGTACTCGTAGGTGCAATGCGCCCCTCTACCGCTCTTAGCGCCGACGGTCCGTTAAACTTATACAATGCCGTGGTGGTTGCCGGAGCAAAAGAATCCATGGGCAAAGGAGTTTTGGTTTCCATGAACGGCATCATCCTCGGGGCTCACAGTGTTTTAAAAATGAACACGATTGACGTCCAAACTTTCCAAGCCCCCAATTCTGGAGCCCTCGGTTATGTCTACAACGGTAAAGTATTCTACAATCAATCCCCGTTGAAAAAACACACCAGCCAATCCGTATTTGATGTAACAAATCTGAACACTCTTCCGAAAGTAGGTATCGTGTACAGTTATTCAAACATGGAAGGTGATGTCGTTAAAATGATGGCCAACAGCGGTTATAAAGGAATTATCCATGCCGGATTAGGTAACGGAAACATCCACAAAAACGTGTTCCCCGAATTAATCAACGCACGCAACAACGGCATCCTTATCGTTCGTTCCACCCGTGTTCCGACAGGACCTACCACACTGGATGCGGAAGTAGATGACAATCAATACAAATTCATCGCATCGCAAGAATTGAATCCCCAGAAATCAAGAATCCTCTTGATGTTAGCTTTGACCAAGACAAACGACTGGCAACAGATTCAACAATATTTCAACGAATATTAACGCGTGAAAGAAGAAAAACTCAGAATATGAAAAAATTAGCTTTATTAATACTTGTTATCGGTTGTGCGACAGGTGCTTTCGCACAAAATACCACGAACGAAAAGCCCCTCTTCGAACGAGTAACCCACATAGAGAAAAAAATAGACTGGTTCAACTTCTATTTGAACATGCAAGGTTCATTTGATGCCAGTTTCAATTATGACCAAAGCGGGCTAAGCGAGGCAGCATTCAAAATGCGTCAATTCCGTATCGAGGCAAAAGGGAACATTACCCCTTGGTTATCCTATCGTTGGAGACAGCGTTTAAACCGCGGGAACAACGGGGGAAACAACATAGACAACATGCCGACCTCCATTGATATTGCCGGCATCGGGGTAAAATTGAATGACCAATTCTCATTCTTCGCCGGAAAACAATGTGCCGCGTACGGTGGAATCGAATTTGACTTGAACCCGATCGAAATCTACGAGTATTGCGACATGATCGAGAACATGAGCAACTTCATGACCGGTTTGAACATCGCTTACCAAATCTGTGACAACCATCAACTTCAATTCCAAATCCTGGACAGCCGTAACGGTTCCCAAGAGGAAACGTACGGTCCCGGTTTTGAAAAAAGCCGTGCCCCACTCTTGTACACGTTGAACTGGAATGGAAACCTATTCGACGGGATATATAAAACCCGTTGGTCGGCATCCGTGATGTCAGAAACAAAAAACAAACAAATGTACTACTACGCGTTAGGTAACGACTTTACTTTCTCAAAAAAAGTAAATATGTTTGTCGACTTCATGTATTCCGACGAACAGATCGACCGGAAAGGTATCATTACCGGAATCCTAAAAGAACAGAATGCAGATCTCGATGACCACAACGCTCTTGACGCGGAATACCTGTCAGTCGTGACAAAAATAAACTACCGTTTCCAACCGAAATGGAATGCCTTCGTGAAAGGAATGTATGAAACGGCCTCCGTGACAAAAACACGCGGTGACATCGAAAAAGGGAACTATCGTACCTCCTACGGTTACTTGGCAGGTATCGAGTACTACCCGTTAGAAGACAGCAACTTGCATTTCTTCTGCACCTTCGTGGGACGTTCTTACAAATTCACGGACCGTGCCGCACAAAAAGGATACAACACACAACGACTGGAAGTCGGATTTATTTACCAATTACCGATGTTCTAACGATTCATAAACAGGGTAAATCAAACGTGGGGGATACTTAAAAATATTCCCACGCTTGATTTACCCTGTTTTATTTTGAAATTGGTTGAGTGAATGTTATTTTTGCACCACAAATAAAGTACGAATTTACAATTTAAATTTATAAACAAAACTATCACTATGAAAAGAGCTAATCTACTCACTATTTTAGTGTTAAGCGGAAGCATTATTTTCTCAGGATGTGCCTCCATGAGCAACACGGGAAAAGGTGCCGCTATCGGAGGCGGCGGTGGTGCTGCACTTGGTGCCGGTATCGGAGCATTAGTCGGAAAAGGTAAAGGGGCAGCCATCGGGGCAGCCATTGGTGGTGCGGTGGGAGCCGGAACAGGAGCCTTGATCGGTAGAAAGATGGACAAACAGAAAAAAGAACTGGAAGCCATCCAAGGGGCTCAAGTAGAAACGGTTACTGATGCCAACGACCTGCAAGCCATTAAAGTGACTTTTGACAACGGTATATTGTTCGCCACGAACTCCAGTCAATTAAGCGCGTCGTCCAAAGATGCCTTGACAAAATTCGCCACGTCACTAAAGAACTCTCCGGAAACGGACATCACGATCTACGGCCACACGGACAACACCGGAACCCGTGCCGTGAATGAAAGAATCTCCAAAGAACGTGCGGAAGCTGTTGCAAACTTCTTGGTTGGCAACGGAATCGCCCGCAACAGAATCACCACGGAAGGACTCGCGTTCGATCAACCGGTAGCCGACAACAGCACGGCAGAAGGACGTGCTAAAAACCGTCGTGTAGAAGTGTACATCACGGCAAGCGCGAACATGATCAAACAAGCAGAAGAAGGTACCTTGAAATAAGATACAATCAGCAAATAACACTAAAAGCTGGAAGGCTGTTTTCGAACGATCTCCAGCTTTTAGTTTTTTTTTAATCCAATAACAACGATGAGAAAAAAACTATTACTAATCACGCTATTAGCACTATCGCTACACGGGCTGTCAGCCCAAGGCCTGTTATCCCATCTGAACGACACGACAAGCAGACGAACCCTTTTCGAAAGAGTAGCAAACATCGAGAAAAAGAATAATCTCTTCAACTTGAAATTGCACATGCAAACCACGTTCAACGGGACATTTACAGACGGAACATTCGAGCAGGCTGCCTTCAAAATGAACCAGCTCCGACTGGAAGCCCGCGGTGACCTCAACGACTGGCTTTCCTACCGTTGGCGGCAACGCTTGAACAGCAGCAACACCCCTCACGCGTTGGACAACCTCCCCTCCTCCATCGATTATGCCATGATCTCCGTGCGTTTGACTGATAAACTCGTCACCTCCATCGGGAAACAGGCAGCAGCATACGGTGGTTTCGAGTACGATTTGGACCCGATTGAAATCTACCAGTACAGTGACATGATCGATTACATGCTCTTCGATTTCATGACCGGTATCACCTTCTCGTATCAAGTCACCCCAACCCAAGAACTTGCATTACAAATCGTGAACAGCCGAACGGCTTCCATGGACGATATTTACGGGCAACTCCCGGGAGACGTGGAAGAAAGCCATGCACCTCTCGCTTACACGGCCAACTGGAACGGCAACTTCTTCAACGACAAGTTGAGAACCCGCTGGTCATACTCCCTACTCAGTCTGGCCAAAGGATACAACAACCATTTTTACGCCATCGGTAACGAACTGGATTTAGGAAAGTTCAACATGTACCTCGATTTCTACCTTTCTGACGAAGAACTCGACAACCGAGGCATTGTTTCAAGCCTCCAACGTCTTCAAGGGAATGCCGATTGCATCAAAAATGCCCGTTACGAATCCTGGGTTACCAAATTAAACTACCGGTTCCAACCCAAGTGGAATATTTTCGTGAAAGGAATGTACGAGAATGCCTCTGTTTACAAATATGCCGATCAAATAGAAAAAGGGAAATACCGGACAGCTTATGGGTATTTCGGTGGAATCGAATACTATCCCACCACGGAAAACCTACACTTCTTCGCGTCGTATATCGGGCGTTCTTATCGATTCACGGGTAAAGCCAAAGCGTTGGGAGCCGAAAACTACTCCACCTCAACTTTATCCATCGGGTTAATCTACCACATCCCGTTGTTTTAGATTTACAAAATCAACATGAATAAGGGCAACCTTTTAAAGGTTGCCCTCTTCCCTGCCTCGGCACCCCGACACAGAAAAAAACAACACACACATAAATATCAATAGCTTCTTCTTCCTACTCCCGTATTCAAGAAAAAGCATTTACCAATCCTCCTTTCGCAAGGATGTCTTGAAACTCCGCGTCAACATGAGGGAGCTTATACGCTCTCTCGTTCAAATATAGTACATGATTTTCGTCATCTATTGTCAGCCGTTCCCCTGACGTGTAAGCATCCACCACGGCCCAATCAATAAGAATCCGTAACCCGTGATTAATAGCCATCCGGTAGAAATCCCGGTTCACCGATTTTGCGATGACCAGTTTCACCCCCACGGCCACCAATCCCGTCGCCGCATGCTTCACGAGTCGTCCACACCCGAAATTCTCCCCGGCGATAATAATATCTCCCGGCTTCACGTCGCAAGTGAAATTCGGATCCAACCCTTTAAACAAATAAGGTTTAATCTCTTCCACCTGTTCAAGTGTCAATCGACAGGTCAACTTTTCCGAGAAAATCTGGCTACTGGATATATTATCTATATCCCCGTAATTCCACACCCCGTTACTCTTGCGATAATCATACTCTCCCAGCACGACGGGTTCAACCCGGGGAACATTATATTTATATTGGGCACCCTCGAAATGAATCATCGGGGTCAGTTCCCCTCGCAGTGCGGTCATGGCCACGGTTGCCGGAGAAGCGATATATTTTTCGACTCCGGAGTGATTGTTCCCCCCGATGTACTGACTATTGGCAGTAGAGATAAAACAGCTGTTTCCGACAGACGCCACGCGTCCCACTCCCAGGCAAGGCCCGCAACTGGAACCAAGCACCACGGCCCCCGACTGTGCGATCTTATCGATAATGCCCTCTTCAACCGCCCGCAAATATATATCCCTGGAAGCCGGGACCACGAATAACTGGAACCCGTTAGCAATATGTTTGTCTTCCAAGATCATGGATACCAACCGCAAATCTTCCAATCGTCCCGAAGCACAAGCCCCGATGAGCCCTTGCTGTATTTTCAGCCCGACAAGCTCCTCAACTGCTTGAAGAACATTGTTTCCCGTGTCATACACCATGGGAAAGACATTCGCCAGATCGATCTCTATAAACCGGGAATAAACGGCCTCTTCGTCCGCCCAAACACCCCGTACCGCCGGTTCATTAAAATAGTCGGCCAACCGATCGTCCGGAGGAAAAGCAGAACTGACCACGCCCATTTCCGTAGAAATATTGGCTATCGTCATTCGATCATCGATGGACAAGGAGGCAACCCCTTCCCCGTGATATTCGATCGCCAACCC
>ENA-USUG01004900-USUG01004900.1-human-gut-metagenome-genome-assembly--contig:-NODE-4900-length-15994-cov-10.828422_pt1 | contig 15994 bp, 17 predicted proteins | sample MGYA00250059_ERZ773394 | MGnify/ENA primary metagenome ERZ773394 (study PRJEB29103, sample SAMN06111957) | human gut metagenome | biome: human gut; feature: ankylosing spondylitis patient; material... | reverse complement strand
AGACTTATATTAAATTGAGACTGGCAACGATCACTTTTCCCCGTAAGGCAGCTGGTAGAGCACAACCTTAGGAGGCGCTTGTTATATCCATTTAACTATGGGAACAAATGCCGTATTTTCGGGCTTTTTCAGCCTTTTCGGTCACGGCAACCAACTTTATGAACTCAATCACTTTCGTGATGAATCATCTGATTTCTTATTTCGACATTTCTATATGCCATTGTTCAAATCGGACTCTTTGTTACCACCTTTTTAAGTTCCACGGCTTTAACTATGGTTACTTCTTAGACGGCATGTGCTCTATCCAACTGAGCTATTGGGACATGTAGTCTTTGAAAAACTACGATATATATCTTACCAAACAGACGTTGGAAAGTCAAGGAGGGGTAAAAAATTACCGCACGATTTGCTGGGATCGTGCGGTAAGAGTTTTTTCTGGTGATGGCAGAAAATTTAAATATAAATGTATGAAGAAGAAATTTTTTTATCTAAAACAGATTACTCTGTGAAGATCTGAATCCACTGGCGGCCCCACTCGGAGCTGTTGTCGCTGTAGTATCCAAAGCCCATCTTGTGAGCGTCTGGATTTAAAATGTTTGCGCGGTGTCCTTCGGAATTCATCCAGTCGTTAACGACCTCTTCCGGAGTTACCTGTCCCCATGCTGCGTTCTCGCCTGTAGTTTCATCCGTTACATTGAAGTCATCGAGGACTGTAAAGCAGCTTGTTCCATCTGGACGTGTATGGGAAGTAACGGTTGCGATCTCAACGGCACGCTGCTGAGCAGCTGCGTTTAATTTCTCATCACCAAGAACGACTGGGCTAAGGCCGTTGTTGGCACGCTGTACGTTTACGAGATCAAGTACTTCCTGTGCGAATTCTGCTCTATCTGTTGCTGCCGGGGCTGTAAAAAGAACGTCCCAGTAATCGCCATACTCACCACCGTTGTAGTGACCAACGCCAACTGTCTTAGCGTCTTCGCTCATGACTTCTTCTCGAAGAAGTCATACTGCATCATGTTATCAAGAGCTTCCTTCGGTGTTGCCTGACCTGCGCTGTAGCACTCACCAACAAAATTATCTGCGATATTGTTGCCATCGAGAACTGTGAATTCGCGGCGGCCATCCGGACGCTGGTAGGAAAACTTCTCTGTGAGCACTTCTGCTCTTGTCTCTGCTGCATTGTCAAGAGTGCTATTTAAAGAAACCGGCTGAAGACCATTTGCTGCACGCTTCTGGTTGATCAGAGCTACGAACTCATCATCATAGGAAGCTGCTGCTGCGGTCATAGACGGAGCAAATGTGCTGATTGCAAAAGCTGCAACAAACATTGCAAGCTTTAAAACGATACCTTTTTTCATAAAAAAACTCCTCATTGATTCATGAAAAAAATCCAAACAAGAAGAGTATTGTAAAGGCACCTAAAGCGCATTTTACAATACTCTTCAAAGTGCAACTGGCTGCCATTTTACAGGCCCTATAGCTTTGCGTCACAGCCTTTCGACTGCTTTGCCGGTTTATGAATTTTTTACAATCCTCTTCAAGGATTCTTTTTAATTTTCGGTTTGTAATTTTAAGAGGCAGTTCAAGAGGTTTCCTGAGGCCTCGGGTAAAAATAAAAGAGTGTTGTTTTTGTATAGCAAAACAACACTCTTGATGAATCATCGTAAGTCGCAACTGGCTATCATTTTACCATATGTCGCCATTTTGTCAATATCTGACATGAAAAAACATCCACAAAAAAGCTCCCACCCTGCAGGATCTCTCCCGCACGGTGGAAGCCATCTGTTCTGATCTGAAATTTACTTCTCTTCCGCCCCGTCCGATCTGCGTTTCCACAGGATCAATGCGAGGAGAAGAACACCGGAACCAACGCTCAACATGATCCAGAGGACTCTGTGCGTGGTGTCACCGGTTGCCGGGTTTCCGGCAGAGAGTTTTCTTGTGTTCTGTGCGTCAGCTACAGAACTTGCCCCCGGGAATTCCGGGTTTGGCGGAGTAATCTTTGTGTTCTCAGCCGGTGAAACAGCGCTCGGCGCGTTGACCGGTGTCGGAGAGCCGTTAGAGTTACCGTCTGGTTTACGCGGTGGTCTAGGACTCGGATCATAATTGTCATCACTGCCGCTTCCGCCGGAGCTCGGTCTGCTATATTTGTTCGCAAATACGATCTCGCTGGCCTTGCTGCCGTCTGCGCTTCCTGTGCTGGCAACGATCTCCGCATGAAGCGTATTGTCCTCGCTTCTTAAAATCTGAACCGTCACAGCATAGGTACGGCTGTCATAAGTGAGATTCAACCGATTATCCGTAATCTGCGTAATGCGGTAGATGTAGTTGCCCGGGCGCTTGTAAGTGATCGGGCCGAATTCCACTGTTCCGGTTTCTGCAGCATTCACGGTGACCTCAGTCACCTCCGGAAGCGGCGCATTGTTTTCCGCCTCGATCTTGAACTTATAGTCCAGTGACGGCGGGTTCTTTCCATCTATCTGTACCTTCACCGGAAGGTTTACAGTACAGCTGAACTCTTCCGCAAATGCCGCAAACGGAATCATGATCGTCATCAGCAATGCAAGAAGAAATATCATTCCAGGTAATCGTCTGCTTTTCTTCATACTCATCTGTTTTTCCATATCGCCACACCCCCTTTCCATAAAGGAGCGGGCCGCCCACCAGGAGACGCTTCTTGCAATGCAGAAGGCACAGTACCAGCAGTTAAGCCGTCACATCGAGAGCGTCCGACAGGCGAGACATGATCTCCGCCAGCACCTGAATGTGATCGACCACTATTTAAACAGCGGGAAGACGGAGGAGCTGAAGGCGTACATTGCACAGTACCGTCAGATGCTCCCGCCGGATACGTTCTGTACCTGGTGCGAGAATTACGCGGTAAATACGATGGTCAACTATTATGTCGATGAGGCGAGGAAATCCGGTGTCGATATTTCCGTCAGCATGGCAGTCCCGCAGAAGCTTTCCATGAATGAGGCAGAGTTCTGCTCGGTCCTCGGGAATCTTCTCGAAAATGCCCTAGATGCCTGCCGGGAATATACCGGCAGCAACCCGTTTATCCGGCTCCGCGCGAAGGAGGAGAACAGCCACCTTGCCCTGACGGTCGATAATTCCTGCTCCTCCGCCCCGGTGGAGGAAAACGGACGTTTTCTCTCGACGAAGCATGACGGGTTTGGAACCGGAACCGCCTCGGTCCGCTCGATCGCGGAACATTATCACGGGGTCGTCACGTTCCGGTATGCGGACCAATGTTTTTTCGCCTCCGTGTTCCTCTGATCTGTGATTTGTGAGTTTTGGCTGATGTTTCAATTCAGGAACCGTGTATAGTAATCTTTTGCCGGATATTCTTGGAAATCCCCCCACAGGGTTGTTTCATGAAGATATTTTAAAAGTCTAAAAAGGTCAGATTTCATCGAGGGTTATACATGCTATACATAAGCGTGTATAACCCTCGACTTTTTGTTCAAGTAGAGGTATAACGTCTATACAGTATAGGTATGCTATATCTATACGGAAGGGAGGGAATTATGCCAGTAACTGAGAAAAAATATCCAGAATGGGTTCAAAAACATCGCGTAAAAGGGACTACCGTGAAAAAAAAGGGGGATTCTTATTATCTTTATAAAAGAACATCCCGGCGTGTAAAAGGAAAAAAATATCCGCAGCCAGTCGATACTTATATCGGCATTATTACTCCGGAGGGGGTAATACAAAGCAACAAAAGGAAGGTATCTTTAACAGATGCAGAAGTATGGGAATACGGGTTTTCAAAAGCTGTCTGGGAATTGTGCCCGGATGACTGGAAAAAACCCTTAGGGGATGATTGGGAAGATGTGCTCTCCATTATTCTTTTAAGGCAATCTCCAACTTCTTATATCCAGAAAAAACGAACGATGAAAAACGAATCAGATTTTCGTTATCAGTTTGCAGCTCAAATATCGTCCCTGTCCCGCAGAATATATAAAAAATGGGGCGTGGGTCTGGAAGAACTGCGCAAGTTAGAGACCATCTATTTAGTATGTCTGGATAAAACGGAAATCATTTCAAAAGTGAATGAGGAACAGCAGGAACTTCTGGAGAAAATACAGGTGGCTCTGGAAATGTGCTGAAAAACCATTTCTGACAGAAAAACTGATTCATTATTTCAGGCAGATCCCGGATTATCGATGCGACAGAGAGAAAAGACACGATCTGGCAGAAATGCTGGTATGTGTCACAATCGGATTTCTTTGTGGCAGGACAACGATCCGCAGGAGTCTTAACTGGTGCAAGAACAACCTGGAATGGCTGCGGAAACATATGGAATTGAAATACGGGATCGCCTCGCCTTCCACGATTAGTCGGATGCTGAGCGGAATTGATGAGGAATTAGCCTTGTGTGCTTTTATGGAATGGATTGGAGAGATCGTGGACTCGAAGAATACCCATCTTGCGATTGACGGGAAAGCACTCTGCGGCGCAACGGAAAAGACAAAATGTGCGGCAACTCCAATGATTTTGAATGTAGTGGAAACTGTCCGGGGATTGCTGCCTGCACAGCTTCCTGTAGATTCAAAGACGAATGAGATTGCGATGATTCCTGAATTATTGAATCTTCTGGATATCAGTGGAAGTATCATAACGATTGATGCGATTGGAACGCAGACCGCAAGCATGGAACAGATCCATGAACAGGAAGGACATTTTGTGCTTACCGTAAAGAAAAACCAACCAGAGGCTTATGAGGAGATCCATACGTTCATGGACAAACTGGAAGCGGAAGCTGCTAAAAAGAAAAAAGGCGAAATTCCAGAACCTGTAATGCGGGAGAAGGGGCCGGAAAGGATATTCCGTGTACCGCACTGATATCAGACCTTATTCTTACCGCAGAGGAACTGGGCATCATAAAAAGAATGCACTGGTCAATAGAGAACCGGCTCCATCATGTGTTGGACAACACATTCAGGGAAGATCGCTCACCTGCCAAAAAATCCCGAAATAATCTGGCGCTCATCAGAAAATATGCATATAACATCCTGCGCCTGGCAATGCACGAGACAGGTATCACAAATATAATGACAGAGATGATGGACTGTTTTTGTGACAATGCAGATTTGCGGGAACAGTATGTGTTTAAAGGCATAGCCGGTCTGTATTGACTATGTATAAAGAATACCTCTGAAAAAAGGTACTGTAAAGGAGATAGGGATAATTTGCGCCTTTTTTCAGAGTAAGCAAGTATACCAATGCACTTCAGCGGTGTATGTAGCATGATCGAGACTGCTGAAAGCAGGAATCGTTGGCACATGGTCTTCATGAAACAACCCTGATCCCCCCATTATCCGGTTGAAGTTTTATCCTTTGAAAGTTATAATAAAACCATCTATATATAAATATATGAAACAACACACTTGCAAAAGGGGACCATACATATGACATTAAGAGAATGCTACGAAATGATGTGCGGCGATTATGAGGGAGTTACCGGGAGACTCGTTTCGGAGAGTCTTGTCAGGAAGTTCACGTTGAAATTTTTAAATGATCCGAGTTTTGGGCAGCTGCAGGCCGCGATTGAGAGCGGTGACGGCGCGGAGGCGTTCCGCGCATCCCACACTTTGAAGGGGATCTGCCTGAACCTCGGATTTACTGCTTTATTTGATGCCAGCTCCGATCTGACCGAAAAGCTCCGCGGAAACAATACTCTGGACGATGAGAGCAAATCACTTTTCGCACGCGTCCATGAGGAATATGACCGCACGATCCAGGCGATTGAAAAGCTCGATCCGCAGTAGGCAATGACGGCGGATCGGAAGTAACCGGCTACAAATTTACATTGTGGATAGAATATGGAAAAGATTGCGTTTCAGCTCGCGTGGCTGGGGGAACACAAGGTATTGATATTTCTGTTTTTTGCAGAATTGCTGGTCGCGGCGTGCCTGCTGATCGTTTTTCTTCATCTGCGTCTGTCCTGGCGCAGGTTAAATTTTAACAAGTCTGACGACAAGGGGAGTCTTAACGGGTTTGACCTCGTGGATGACCCCTGTTTTTTTCTCCGCCCTTCGGACCTTTTTCCACTCTATGTGACAAAGGATTTTGAACGGCAGTTCGGTCTTACGAAGGAACAGTTTAAGAACGACGTTCTCTGCCTTGCCCCGAAGCTTCCTGAGGAACAGGCGAAGCGGCTTCGGAAAGAATATAACGCGTGGGACGGAAAACGTCCGATCCTGATGGATATCGAACCGCTCGGGATGGATGCCTGCTACCGCCTTTCTGTGACAAGGAAAGACGGGATGGACCTGTTCCACTTCCGGGATATCACGGAGGAAAAGAGACAGCTTGATGAGATGCGGGCAGATCTCGAGGCCGCCGAGAACGTAAGCCAGTCGAAATCCGCTTACCTCTCAGAGATGTCCCATGAGATCCGTACTCCGTTAAACGGAATTATCGGTATGCTGAACCTGGCGCACCGCTAGCTTCACGGGCACAGCACCGAGGACTATATCGTGAAGGCAGAGCAGCTTTCCGAGTTCCTTCTGACCGTTATCAACGAAGTTCTCGATATGTCCCGGATTGAGGTCGGTAAGATCGAGCTTGAAAATAAGCCATTCGACCTCTACCACCTGGCAGACCAGATCCGGAACCTGTTTAAGAAGACAATTGAGGAAAAGGCCGGGGATGGCATCTGCTTTTTTAATCAGATGCAGCAGTATTATCTTGATCACAAGGATGAATGGGGCAGCCCCGATACCCTGAATTCCATCTTCCCCGGCTGGTCCCTGGCTGAAGGCGGCGAACCGCTTGGGAACTGGTTTACTCCGGCAGGACCTGGGCGTTATGTCTTTTATCCGTTGGACCGTGTTCCTGTCCCGGACGGGCTTACCGTCTCTGCCTCCGCAGGCTGGGATCCGACCCATGATAATAACTGCTATGCCGCTTTTCTGCAGCGGCTGTCTTCCGCGCTGGAGGGACTTGATGTCCTTGCGATATCCCGGCGCGTTACGCGGAAGGTTACTTTTTAAGCAGCCGCGCTATCGAGGCCGCGGGCGGCAGGGATGTACAGCTCACCTCCTCCGATGCCCACGCGTGGGTAGAGGTCTACATGGACGGCATGGGCTGGATCCCGGTGGATGTGACACCCGGATTCTACTATGATACCTACGCGCTCTTACAGATGGCACAGGTTCCCGGTGATATCCAGAGGACAGCGGCTCTGGAGGACAGCGGCGAGGAAGTGGATGCCCCGGATTCCCTGCACGCCGGAAAACGTCCGGACTCCGAGGTCATCGACCAGTTAAAGACCGCCGTAAACATCCTGTGAGGCATCCTGCTGGTCGTTCTCCTTTTCAAGGGAATCGGCATCGTCCTCCTGGAATTCCGCCATCTGATCACGGAGCGGCGGCTTTTAGGCATTCTGGAACTGCCTCCGGGCGACCGGGCCGGCATGATGTTCCAGGCGATCCGCCATTCGCCTCTCTTCTTCGGGATCTTCATCCATCCCGGATGGAACTGCGGCAAGACGGAAGCGCGGCTCTCCAGGATTCTTCTGGATTACGAGCCGGGACTTTACACCCGTGTGAATGAGCTGATGGAGAAATACTATTACGGTGGTGAGGTCCTGAAGGAATATGAGCTGCGGCTCCTATACCGGTTCCTGACGATGATCCGGTCCAGCCGTAAGAATCTGACGCTTCTGGAACGCTTCCGGATGCGGTATGATCTGTAACGCACCGCAAAAACGCCCCAGAGCAGCTTTCCCGGCTGCCCTGGGGCGTTTCTTTATATATTCTCCTGTCCTTCCTTCTCGCCGTACCAGCGATCTTTTCCTTCTGATTTTGCCTGGTAGAGACAGGCATCCGCCCGTTTTAAGAGGGCGTAATAGTCTCTGCCGTCCCGCGGCGCAATGGCGATCCCGACACTGCCGGAGATCCTTGTACTGTTTCTTCCTTCTACGGTAATGTTCTGGATCCCCGCGAGGATCTTTTCCGCGGTCTCCCTGGCGCGGTCCTGCTCCGTCTTTACAAATACGACAAACTCGTCCCCGCCGACACGGCCCACGAGATTCTCCGGGCCCGCCACGTCCTTTAAAACGTCCGCCACCTGGCGAAGGACCTCATCCCCGGCCAGATGACCCATGGTATCGTTGATCTGTTTGAAATTGTCGAGATCCACGAAACAAAACGCGTAATTGTCATCCGTATCCGTCATCTTCTCGCTGATGGCATCAAAGGTCGCCTGGAAGTTGCAGATCTTCGTGAGTGGGTCTGTCTGGGCTTTTAAGAGCAGCTCCTCCATCCTCTGGCTCTTCTTCTGCTCCTCGAGATAGACGTTCGTCACGTCTGTCCTGGAGAACAGGATCATCTGGCATTCTTTATCGTAATAGCGGTAGTCCAGGCGCTTTCTCTTGTAGCCTCCGTGCTCCATAATCCCGCAGGTGAAGCTGTGGACCTCGTTGTGTTCCAGGACCTCCTGGATCCGGGATATCTGCATCTCACGCATCACCATCTCCTGATCTTCCTCCACCACATATTTCCTCACGTATTCGATCTTGGATCCTTCGTAATCATTGCATATCACCGGAGGAAGCGGGGTTCCCGCCCGGCTGCTGAACATCTGGTAGCTGTTATGCTTCGCGTCCAGATAAATAAAATAATCGCAGGTCGATGATACATACTGATTCGCGATGGACCACATAAAGTATTCCTGTCCGGCCTTGCGCAGCAGGATATAAACCTTTTCCTGACTGTCGTTTCCCGGCGCGAACGCCAGCACCGTAACATGGTTATCCGGCAGTTTCCCGTTCATCGTCGAAAAGTTGTTGGAGAACAGACCTTTGCCCTTTTCGCATTCATTTCTCAGATGCCGCAGGCAAAAGTTGTCTCTCATCCTCTCGTGATCCGACGGTTGGATCTTATTTTTCATGTATTTCTCTAACTGGCTGTCCCAGATACATTCTTTTCCGCGGTCTGAAGGATCCGTGATGCTGTGGAGGATTGTCGCTTTTCCCGTCTTCAGGTCAACTTTGATGATCTCCTGATATAATTCCTGGATAGATTCATAAATTTCCTGGGCTATATTCATTGGAATACCCCCCCCCGATAATTTTTTAACAAAGTTGTTTTTTTCACACTTGCCACCTGCCCTGCTCCGGCTGGATCTGCTTCTCAGTATCCGGCCAGGTACTTTTTTACTCCATCATCAGCGGATTTAACTGCATGTTGGCAATATCCATGTTTTCCTGCGCATCCGCGTCCCTTACGAAGTCCTCCGTGCTCGTAACGCTGATCTTCCGGAGGATCTCATCCTGGATATCCAGCATACACTCTAAAATCAATGGGTTGAAGTTCCCGCATTCTCCGTTTAAGATCATCTGGATCGCTACCTCATGCGGATATGCTTTTTTGTAGACACGCTCGCTGACCAGGGCATCGTAGACGTCCGCCACGGATACGACTTGGGCGGAGATCGGGATCTCGTCTCCCTTCAAGCCATCCGGATAACCCTTTCCGTCCCAGCGCTCATGGTGCCATCTGCAGATCTCGTAAGCAAGCTGTACAAGGCGCTCACTGTGGTACAGATCGATCTTTCCGATCATGGTCGCACCAATGGTCGTGTGGGTCTTCATGATCTCAAATTTCTCTTTTGTTAATTTACCAGGTTTGTTTAATATCTTCTCATCGATATTGATCTTTCCGATATCATGGAGCGCCGACGCCGTAGCGATCAGACCGATCTCCTGCCAGGAAAGATGGTATTTGTTTTTCTTTTTGATCAGCTGCTCTAAAAGCAGTCTCGATACGATATTCAGGTGAATGACATGTGGTCCGCTCTCGCTGTTTCGGAATTCAACAATCTGGCTTAAAATACCGATCATAATACGGTTGCTGCGCTCTTTTTCCCGGATCTGGGATGTTACAAGGCGGAGCTGGCGGCGCTGTTTGGAGTACAGCTTGATCGTATTTAACACGCGCTGGTATACGACTCTCGCGTCAAATGGTCTCCTGATATAGTCGCTGACGCCGAATCCGTAAGCTTCACTGATATATTTCCCGGAGTCCTCGCTGGAGATCATGATGACCGGAATATCCTCCAGCAGGCGTCTCTCATTCATCACCGTCAGGACCTGGAATCCATCCATCTTCGGCATCACAAGGTCCAGCATCACAAGGGCGATACCTGTTCCATACTGCTCCAGCATCTTTAAGGCAGCTTCTCCGTTTTCTGCCTCCAGGATCTCATAATCCTGTTTCAGGATCTCTGTCAGGAGCTCGCGGTTCATATCGGAATCGTCGACGATGAGGATCTTCGGCTTGATGGTCTGTGTCCTTAAATATTCCTGCATCGTCTCGTCCAGATACTCGGTCTTTTCCTCCGTGATAACCATGTTTTTCTGGTCTTTCGCGAAATACATCAGGCGGTCGGCCCTGAGAACTGCCTCCTCGATACTCTCGCCGTCGCGGGTGATCACACCTCCGATGCTGACAGAAAGGCGGAGATTTCCGTAATCCGCAATAGCGGTATCGTGGATCTTTTCCTGGATCATTTTTAATTTTTCGTTGAAGCTGTCCTTGCTGATTTCCGGCAGGATCAGGAGGAATTCGTCTCCGCCGTACCGGATCAGGCTGTCCGTCTTCCGGATATTCTGTCGGATCACGTTGACCATCATCTCAATGGCATGGTCACCCGCCCGGTGTCCATATGTATCGTTAATGACCTTCAGATAGTCCATATCGATCACAGCGACTCCCGCTGTGTTGGTCTTATTTTTTATCTCATCCTCAAAATAACGGCGGTTGTAGACTCCTGTGAGGGCATCCATGTAGACCATATGGTTATATTTCATCAGGCTTCCTATGAGCTTTTTGCATCCGTCCTCATCGATAAAGTTCTGGCTGTCCTGCTTCTGCAGCATCTCCATCACATACGGCTCGCCGTCGATCTCCACGTATCTCGCCGTCACCTGGTACATCTCTCTGCCGAGAAATTCCAGCTTTGATGTTTGGCCATGCTCTTCCATCATTCTCTGGCTGATGCAGTTTCTGCATGGTTCATTCTTCTGCCAGAAAGCAAAACATTCGCAGGGAGGGGCTGTCTCCATCTTGTCCAGGCCTTCCATCGCTCCCGTTTTTCCATTCAGATCCATCACCGTATACCCACGCACAAGGCGGACGATCGGGAAGATCTGCCGGAGCACTTCCATCTTCTTTTCGGCCTCTTCTCTGGTCATAATATCGTAATCTTCCATATAAACTACAGTTCCTCCTCTGTTCTATGGATTCCGGTTTAATAAAAAAGCATTTTCCTCTGTCTCTATATCTTCGAGATCGCAGGAAACTGCATGTCAGTCTTTGTTTTTTTGGTAAATTCAAGCTGATTCGAATGAGATAATCTGTTTTTATTATACCCCCATGATTCTGTTTGTTGTCTATACTTTTTATCGCTTTTGATCCATCGGTCCCGCCTTGTAAGGTACCAGATTTAAGGTACCCTGCATCCAGATCTGTCCTTTAAAACGGCGGCCCGGCTGCGGTTCTCCTAAGAGGTCCCTGCTGTTGATGCAGACCATGAATTCCAGGTCATGGCTCTCGATCTTCATGCGATAAATCTCTTCTTTTGTATAAATATTTCGGATTTTCTCAACTTCTTTGATTTCTCCGATAATGGAATACTGGTCGCACTCCACTCCGCAGGGCATGAAGCAGGAGTCGATAATGGAGTAGAGATCTTCCTTCATGGCTCTTCTGGAGATCTGGGAATAGAGGTCAATATCCTCGATGGTCAGGGTCTCCATGGCGTCCTCGTCCCCGTTTTTTGCGGCCTCGATCAGGCTGCTGCGTTCTTTTGCGGAAACTTTTGCCTTCTGGATCTGTTTCTGGCTTTTCTTGATTGGAAGAAGGACCTTTCCGCCGATGGACATGCCAGAAAAGCAGACCGATCCGATTCTGGAGTGGTGCTCTTTATCCAGCATTTTCTCCCGGAAATCCAGGAAATTCTGGATGTAGAAGATCAGCGTGATGCCAACTCTATTCTCATCCACCATGCCGGCGTATGTCTCTTTCTCCGTGTGTCTCTGGACGGAGCACTCCTCCGTGGAGCCGACGACATTGCTCTCCAGGTACGGGAAGTAGTATTCCCGCTCGAAATTCCCCTCTTCCTTCAGTTCTCCGACGATCGAGATTCCAAGTCCCGGGGCGACTTCCGTGCGCATTTCGCACACGTTGCTCTCCTCATCGACCTGGACGCACTTCGTCACCGACGGCTGCCGTTCCAGCAGATCCAGAAGCTTGTCGATATCCTTTTTCTTTGTATACATGCTGAAACCAGCTGCACGTAAATATTTATGCATATGGATCAATAATCTCCTTTATCCTCGCCGTTGAAATCATCCGGAATCGCATCAAAATCCTCAATGTTGTCTGTCTCGATCTCAACCTCTTCCACATCGTATGCGTCCGCATACTGCTTTACACGTTCTTCTTCATCGTCACGGCGCTCTGCCTGGCGTTTTCTCAGTTCTTTCATGCGCTCGCTCTTCTTACGCTCGCTGCTCGGAACCTCGATATCCTGCTCTCCGGAGCCGCCTTTTAACTCTTTTTTCCTGCCGTTTTCGGCCTTTTCCTTTATTGCAAGGCGCTCATCCATAGTCGGGCGCTTTACATAGCCCAGGGCCTGCTCCAGCGCTTCCTGCTCTTCTCCGCCGAGGAGAACTTCTGTCGCACCTTCCTCTACCTCTTTTAAGTAAATGTAGCAGCCCTCACGGCTGTGAACAACATCCAGTACGAAACCACTGTTGTTGTTGTCCAACATTGCGATAACAAAGCTTAAGTTGCCGCCCATGCCCTTGAACGCGTTATACTTGACGTATCCGAATTTCTGGAATGAGGACTTAATCTGCTTGGACAGCTGTTTCATTGCATCCTTGCTGGCCCGGTCTTTCGCCTGCAGCTTCTCCATCTCATCCATCATGTCCATGATCGTATCTTCCAGTGTCTCCGCGTCTTTTCCGCGCATGAAGATATCGTATCTGCGGTACAGTTTATTGAGCTTCACAATACAAATGATCACCACGATCAATAATACCAATGACAGGATTGAAAATCCGATGATCAGTGCCATTGGATCGATGGGAAGATTGTATAACATACTGTTTTCCATATTTTATTTTCTGTCCTTCCGTATGTGTCTGTGCGTTTCGTGATTCTAGTCTTTTTAGTTCAATTTTTTCCTGTTCGTCAGCTTCCTTTTCATTTAGCTTTCATCTTGGGCAAATGCTTGCTTTCTGCTTTTTGCTAAATTTCAGGAAACCCTGAATACAGTCGGCTTTTTCAGCATTTTCTTTCCAAAAATCCCATCAGCGAAGCTGATCTGGAATGGATTTTTGCGTGTAACTATGAAGATACTGAATAGTTACGCTGGATTATTGATTGGTTATGCCCTCAAGGATTCCATGAGCTCGATCAGGCGCTCTAACTCTTCCTGGGAGTAATACTCGATCTCGATTCTTCCTTTATTTTTGTCTTTCTGGTTGATGACAACCTTCGTGCCCATGATGGACTTTAATTTGTCCTCCACCTGGCGGTAGATCAGATCGATATCCGGTCCTTTTTCCGGCTTCTTTTCCTTCGGCGGGCGGTTCATCATCTTCACAAGCTTTTCCACGTCGCGGACGCTTAATTTTTCCTCGGTGATCTTCACCGCAACCTGGTACTGGCGTTCGCCTTCCTCAAGACCAAGAAGCGCTCTCGCATGTCCGCTGGAGATCTTTCCGTCTGCCAGCATATCCTGTACACGGACATCAAGCTTCAGAAGACGCATGCTGTTTGTGATCGTTGCGCGGTTCTTGGATACGCGGTTCGCAATCTCTTCCTGTGTGAGATGGAACTCCTGGATCAGCTGCTGGAACGCCTGTGCTTCCTCGATCGGATTCAGATCCGCACGCTGGACGTTCTCGATCAGCGCGATCTCCATCGTCTGCTGCTTATCATACTCGCGGATCAGCACCGGGACATCCGTGATCCCCGCAAGCTTTGCGGCGCGCCAACGGCGCTCACCGGCGATGATCTCGTAGTGATTGCCCTTTTTCTGGACGATCAACGGCTGTAAAATTCCATACTGCCTGATAGAGTCCGCCAGCTCCTGAAGACTTTCTTCGTCGAAATTCTTTCGCGGCTGCTCACTGTTCGGCTCGATCAGGTTGAGCTTTAGTGTCTGCTCTACCGGCTTTTCTACGATCTTTTCAACGGGTTTTTCTACCACTTTTTCAACGATCTTCTCGACCGGTTTCTCGACAATTTTCTCAACGATCTTCTCAACAGGTTTCTCAACAATTTTCTCGACGATCTTTTCAACCGGTTTCTCAACGATCTTCTCAACCACTTTTTCTACAATGATCGGCTCAGAATTACCGGCGGTCCGGGAATTATTCTTTGGGGATGGGTCAGTGCTTACAGCCGTATTTCCTGCTGTATTTCCTGCTGTATTTCCTGCTGTATTTCCTGCGTTTCCGCTGTCACTCTTTGCCACGGTTCCATTTTTTTCTGTATTTTTAGCGGTCCCCTGATTCGCCATCAGGTGCTCTTTTCTCTCACTTCTGCTTACTTTTTCCGCAGCGTTCTCTTTCGTGGTTGTAACTTCTTCCCCGAAGAACGCGCCTAAACCTTTACCTAAACCACGCTTCGCCATTATAATTCTTCTCCCCTGCTGATGACTTCCGCTGCTAAAAGTCTGTAGCTCTCTGCTCCTGATGACCGGCTGTCGTAGAGATTGATTGGCATCCCGTAGCTCGGTGCTTCAGCCAGTCTGACATTTCTCGGAATAATTGTCTTGTAAATATTTTCATTCAGATGCTCTTTTACGTTCTCTACAACTTCCAGGGACAGATTAGTTCTGGAATCATACATCGTAAACACAACGCCCTCTACTTCCAGTGCCGGATTCAGCTTTTTCTGAACAAGATTTACTGTTTTTAACACCTGGCTTAATCCTTCCAGTGCGTAATATTCACATTGGATCGGGACAAGTACCGTATTTGCCGCGGTCAGCGCATTGATCGTAAGAAGGTTCAGGGACGGTGGGCAGTCGATGATGATAAAATCATATTTTCCATCCAGCAGTTCCAGATTTTTCTTGAGGATGCTCTCCTTTTCTTCCATATCAAGAAGCTCGATCTCTGCTCCCGCCAGATCAACATCCGACGGCATCACATCCAGTCGCTCCTGGATGCTGGGATTAACGCACTCTTCCACGGTGCACTCCCCCATCAGCAGTTCGTATACAGTATTGTCAATATTTCCTTTTTCCAATCCAAGCCCGCTTGTCGTGTTTCCCTGCGGATCAAAGTCAACCGTCAACACTCTCTGTCCTGCTTCAGCCAGGCAGGCCGACAAATTAATAGCTGTCGTCGTCTTTCCGACACCGCCTTTTTGATTTGTAATTGCAATAATACGTCCCATACCTCTATCCTTTCCGCAGGTCAGCTCTACTCTTTTTATCGTGTATCTCTCTCGATTCAGCCCAGATTTACCATAAAATCCGGTTTTTTCACGGGCTTTTCTCTATTTTTCTTCTACTATTTACTATCAAAACATTAGCGAAACTTAGTATAACACAATTTTTCCTATTTTCCTATTGATTTACCCTATAAAATTAAAAATGTTTCACGTGAAACATTTTTGTAAATCCTATAAGCCATATTTTCCGAGTTCCATGTGGCAAGTGTTTCACGTGAAACACTATACTCTCTTCTCGATTTTTCTTCTTGTGGTTCATTGATGTTTCACGTGAAACATTATGATTTTTATCGTTATCTTTTCACTATACCCTTTTCCCTTTATTTGGTCTTTTCTTTTGGCGTTTCTTTTTGGTCCTTCTTTTGGTCCTTCTTTTGGTTCTTCTTTTGGTCTTCCTTTAGCGTTTCTTTTTGGTCCTTCTTTTGGTTCTGTTAGAGCCCGGAGGAATCGACCACTCAGAGTCCAGTAGAAACAACCAATCCGAGCTCATTAGAAATAGCCAATGC
>ENA-USUG01004888-USUG01004888.1-human-gut-metagenome-genome-assembly--contig:-NODE-4888-length-16049-cov-15.520411_pt1 | contig 16049 bp, 8 predicted proteins | sample MGYA00250059_ERZ773394 | MGnify/ENA primary metagenome ERZ773394 (study PRJEB29103, sample SAMN06111957) | human gut metagenome | biome: human gut; feature: ankylosing spondylitis patient; material... | reverse complement strand
GTAAAGTTTGTGGTGAAACCAAAACTGAAACAATTGCAAAAGTTGATCACAAGTATGAACTTACAAACACTGTTGAAGCTACATGTGATGCAGAAGGTTACAAAGAATATACTTGCTCCGTTTGTGGAGATGTAAAACGTGAGACAATCAAAAAACTTGATCACGAATATGAGCTTACAAATACTGTTGAACCAACATGTCAACATGAAGGTTATAAAGAATATACATGTAAGAACTGTGGTGATGTTGTTAAACGTAATGTTGTTAATAAAGTGGATCATAATTACATTCTTGTAAAAACTGTAAAACCAACCTGCCAAGCAGAAGGATATAGTGAATACAAATGTACAATGTGTGGCGAAACGACAAGAAAGAACATTACAGAAAAAGTTGATCATGATTTTGAACTTACTGAAACAGTAAATGCTACTTGTACAAAAGATGGTCATAAGACTTATACATGTAAAGTATGTGGTGAAACTAAAACAGAAATTCTTCCAAAACTTACTCATAATTATGTTCTCACAAACACTGTAAAAGCTACTTGCGATGCAGATGGTTATAAAGAATATAAATGTGTAATTTGTGGAGATGTAAAACGTGAAACACTGAAAAAACTAGATCATGAATATGAACTCACAAAAACAGTTGAACCAACATGTCAGCATGAAGGCTATAAAGAGTATAAATGTAAGAACTGTGGTGATGTTGTAAAACGTGATGTTGTCGATAAAGTAAAACATAATTACATCCTTGTAAATACTGTAAAACCAACATGCCAAGCAGAAGGATACAGTGAATACAAATGTACAATGTGTGGTGATGTAATCCAAAAAGATTTCACAAAGAAAGTCGATCATGATTACAAACTTACCGATACTGTGAAAGCAACATGCGAAAAGGATGGAATGAACACTTATACTTGTACAGTATGTGGTCATGAAAAACATGAAACATTACCAAAGCTTGGTCATTCATACAAACTGACAAAAACAGTAAAAGCTACATGTACTGCAGCTGGTTATGAAGAATACACATGTGCAAACTGTGGAGATTCTTATAAAGTTGATTTACCAAAAATCGCACATGAATATGTTCTTACCGATACTGTAAAAGCAACATGTGAAAAGGATGGATATAAAACATATACTTGCAAATCTTGCGGTGATACATATACTGAAAAAACAGACAAAGCACTTGGCCATGATTTTACAAAATTTGTAAATCATAAAGATTCAACATGTACTGAAAAAGGATATGATGAATACCAGTGTTCAAGATGTGAGAAAACAAATAAGGTTGAACTTGAATTAGTTGCTCATGATTTTGATATGAATGTTGAAGTAAATAGAGTACCATCTACATGCTCTACACAAGGATATGTGGAATACAAATGTAAAAACTGTGATGCAAGACATCGTGAAGATCTTCCAATCGATTCAAATGCTCATAATTATACACTTGTAAATAGTGATTTAACTTACAATTATTATACTTGCTCAGAATGTGGAGCTTCTTATCAAGAATACAATGACAAAGAATATGTGATTGATCTTGGAAATGGACAAACCACAACTGTTGTAGGTCATTATGATATTGCAATGGCACAAAGAATTGGAGAGTTAGTAAATGAAAGACGTGCAAAATGGGGTCGCAATGCTCTGAACATCGTCGGATATGATACAAACTTAGGTAATGCCGCTCTAACTCGTGGTGCAGAACTTGCAGTAAAATATGATCATACTCGTCCGAATGGAGAACGTGCAATCATTTCATTCCAAGGAAGTGCTGGAACACTTGCTGAGAATATTGCACAAGGACAACGTTCTGCAGAGGAAGTATTTAATGATTGGGTGAACTCACCATCACACGACAGTGCGCAAACAAACGATAAGTATCTGAATATCGGTATTGCAGCATTTGCACAAAAGATTGATGATGGTTATTATAAATACAGCTTCGTACAGCTTTATTCATCATTACAATCAAATATCTAAAACAAAAGGCAACTACCATCTTGGTAGTTGCTTTTTTGGTATAAAAAGATTGCCATCGAATACACGATGGCAACTTTGTTAATTAATATTGACATTTTTACTTTCTTTGATAATAAGTTTTTTTCTTCCTTCAACAACACTTCCCATCAAAAGAGATGTCGTTTTATCTGCTTTAATTGCGTCTTCAATTCTAACTTTTACAAGTCGTCTTGTTTTATCATTGAATGCTGCAACTTTTAATTGATCTGCATCAAGTTCTCCAAGACCCTTTGCTCTACTTACTTTCAAGATTTTATTCGTTGTTTTTTTGAACGATGCAAGTTCTTTATCATTATAAAGGAAAATTTGTTTCTTTGTTTTTGAACCTTTTTCATTATAATCAACAATATAAAGAGGTGTTAATGCAATATAAACATATCCATCTTGAATCAATTGTTTAAAATAACGATAGAAGAATGTAAGAAGTAAAGTGGTAATATGTGCCCCATCTACATCGGCATCTGTCATGATGATAACTTTTCCATATCGCATTTTTGTGATATCGAAATCATCACCATAGCTCTGATTCGTTGTAAATGCAGTTAGCATAGTTTGAATCTCTTTATTTTCAAAAACTTTTTCAAGTGATGCCTTTTCAATATTGAGTACTTTTCCTCGAAGTGGAAGAACTGCATGGTATTTTCTCGTTCTTGCTTCTTTTGCAGAACCACCAGCACTATCTCCTTCTACAATAAAAATCTCACATTTTTCTGGCTCTGTCTTTGTTGCATTACAGTCAGCAAGTTTATTACTAATCTCATATTGATTCTTTGATACATTCACAGCTTTTTTCTCAATCTTTTTCCTTTCGTTCATATTGCTGATTGCATTATCAACGAAATCTTTTAAGATTGGATAATTCTTGTCAAAAAATACTGTTCCATAAGTGTTCATAATTGCTTCCATTGTTGGCTTTGCGATGGAACTACTTAGTTTTCCTTTTGTCTGTCCTTCAAACTGCGGATCTTTCATTTTGAAAGAAATAATAGCAGTCAGTCCACTTCGGATATCGCTACCATTGAGTGATTCCTTTAAGTTAAAATCTTTATTATATCCATTGATACATTTCGTAAGACCACTTCGAAATCCTGTTACATGTGTTCCTTCATCTGGTGTTGTAATATTATTTACAAATGTAAATAATCGCTCACTTTTCTCATTTGTAAGTTGCATACAAACTTCTGCGAACATACCATCTACTTCACCTGTAAAATAGGCAATATCAGATTTTGTTTCAATTGTTTCATCTGAATTAATATCTTTCATAAAATCAACAAGACCATTTTCGAAATGGAAGGTGTCATCCGTTTTTTCAATCTCATCAATAAAACGAATGGTAATCTGATTGTTTAGATAACAAGTATGTTTTAAGTGGTCATAGATGATTTGATGCTTGAATTCTGTGGTCTCAAAGATTGTGCCATCTGGTTTAAATGTAACTTTTGTGCCAGATTTGATCGATGTTTTTCCTTTTGTTTTGAGATTTCCATTTTTATCAAGTGTAACAGTAGGTTTGCCTTTTTTATATTTATCATAATAGATTTTCCCATCATGATAAGTTTCAACTTCTAAATATTCAGATAATGCATTTACAACAGATGCACCAACACCATGTAGACCACCTGCGAATTGATAAGCACCTTCTTTGAACTTACCGCCAGCATGAAGAATAGTATAAATTACACGAAGAGTTGGAATCTTTGCAGTTGGATGAATATCAACTGGAATGCCTCTTCCATCGTCTTGAATGGAAATACTGCCATCTTCATGTAAAATAATTTCAATGTTTTTACAATATCCAGCAAGAGATTCATCGATACAGTTATCCAGAATTTCCCAAATGCAATGGTGAAGACCTGTTGATCCAGTCGAACCAATGTACATACCAGGTCTGACACGAACAGCCTCTAATCCTTCTAAGATGTCAATCGATGATCCATCATATATTTCTTTCTTTTGCATAAATTGTTTTTACTCCTTTTATGAATTTCTTGTGCAAATTGCACTTGCTTAGTTTTGCTGATTATATTTGTTTTCTTAAAAAAATATTACAAAAAAAGTTATAAGAAAATATTTTTTGTATAGAATGCTTCAAATGAATAAAAAGGAAACAAGAAAAATGTTTCATGAAGAAAGGAAAGAACAATGTAAAAGGAAATGATGGAATGTAACAAAGGGAAAATGTAAACTGAGCGAGTGCATTTATTGCACGAAGCGACTATCCAGATACATTCGAAAAATCATTCTCTGATCAAATTTTGGAGAATGCATCTGGATTTCGAATAGGAGGAAATTATTATGGCAAAACAGGCATTTAACAAAGCAGTTGTTAACAAATCAAAAAAAGGAACACGTATCAAAAACAAAACAGAGCTTGTAAAGTTTTTGAATGCATATGGTGTTGCAAAACAGATGAAGTTTTTTGCATCTCTTTTACTTCCAAACAACTATAAGTTTAAACTTCATTTCTCTGTAGGAGAAGCTTCTTACACTGATTTTAAAGATATCACAATTGGTATTCCAGAATATATGATTGGAAGAACAAAAGAAGAAATTATCTCAGATGCAAAATGGAGAACTGCTCACGAATCTGGACATCTTATTTATTCTGACAAAGATGCATATCAAGGTTTCATTAAAGATTTTGTTTCTTATATGAAGAAAACACATCAAATCAATGAGAACATTAGTCAGCAGGTTGCTAGTCATTTAGTAAACTGTATTGAAGATGGTCGTGAAGAACATTTTATGGTACTTGATAACCCAGGTCTATTAAAATTCTTTACTTTTGGTCGTGGATTATGGTGGTATAATTGTGAAACAAAAGAAGTAGAATCTGGTCAAGAAGTTCAAAGAGAACTTATGGATACTTTATTCTGTGTAGCTTCACTGTCTACCATGGGAACACTTCCAAAAGGTTATGCTGATGTATGGGGTGAAAGAGATGACTTATTCGATATGATTAAGAAAATGAAAGTTTCTATCAATCGCTATGTCAATAATCCAGATGCAGTAAAAGCAATTGATAATCTTTGGACACTTGTGAATACGATTGAAGATTGGATGGTAAATCTAATGAAACAGATTCCAGAACCAGACTTAAAGCAGATGATGAAAAAATTGCAACAGCAAGCAGGAGCAAATGGAAGTCCTCTTAATCAGGCTAGTGGTAGTGCTGGTCAAGGACAAAATAACAATAGTCAGTCTGGACAAGGACAAAATGGTAATGGACAAGGCTCTGGAAATAATCAGACAAATCCTATTCATAAGTCTTTTGCAGATGGGGAAGATGAAAAATCAGAAGGAGACGATACTGAATCAACTTCTGCTGGTGATTCAAGTGGAAATGGAGGTCGAATTGATTATGTAGAAGATGAGGATGATACTTCATTTGACACAAATATGGATAAGATCGTTGAAGAAGCAATTCGTGAACGAACAGAAGAAATGATTGAAGATGAATATGATTCTGTTATTCAAGCAGAATGGGATGATATGCTTCATGAATCTCAAATTGGAGAAGAAGATGAAGGTCAGTATGATGAAGAAGCTGCAAAAGAGATTGAGGAATATTATGATAAACTTGATCGAAATAAACGTGGCGGAAGAGATTGGGCTGTAGATTTCAAAGTAAGAAAATATAACTATGATATTGAACAGACACCAACATCTGTACGACTTGAAGCAAAAAAACTGAATAAAGAGTTTGCAGAAATTTTTCTTAATAAACGTGCCATTAATGCAAAGAATTTAAGACGTGGTCGTTTAAACGAAGGCGACTTATATAAATTTTATGTAAATGATATGACGATGTTTAAGAAAAAAGGAACTCCAAGAGATACTGACTATGTATTCTATCTCCTTATGGATGGATCAGGAAGTATGTATGGTAAAAAATTCACTGAAGCATTGCGTGCTTGTTCGCTTGTAGAAGAGGCTCTTAAAGGAATTGCACCTGTAAAAATTGTAATGTTTGATTATGATGGAAATGTAAATCATCGTATCATTAAAGATTTTAAACAAAAATCAAAAACAGGTAATTATTCTTGGACATTTGCAAATCATCAAGGCACTGGAAGTTGCAATATGGACGGATATTCTATTCGTGTTGCAGCAAAAGAACTTGCAAAACGCCATGAATCACGTAAGATTTTAATTACTCTTTCAGACGGTCTTCCAAACGGTCCAGCAAATTATACAGGAACAAGAGGTGAAAACGATGTTTCAGAGGCTGTTACATCTGCAAGAAATGATGGAATTTCATTATTTAACATTTATTTTGCAGAAAGTGCATCTGAACGTAGTGAGTATCTTCCAGGATTCAAAAAAATGTACAAAGAGAAAGGAATTATCTCGTGTGCACCAAAGGATATTGGACATGAACTTCTTCGTGTAATCAAACGCGAACTTCGTAAATAATATCCATGAGAGATCAGCCAATTTGGTTGATCTCTTATGTTTTGTCTGACAATTATCAAAATTGTATACAAGATCTATATTATCAGACAATTTAACTTAAAGTTCCACAATTCTTCTTTCGTTTTTTCTTATATTTTCTCATTTGATCTAGTATAATACAAAACAAAGAACGCAAGAGAAATCTTGTGTTTTCTAAACCTTATTTTCTTGAAAGTATTTCCAAGAAAATATAGAAAATGAAAGGGGATTGCGATTATGCCAATTGTACTAAATCGAGAATGTAATGAAGTACCATTTGACAAAACAAAGATTTCTACAGCAATTTTGAAAGCAATGAAGAATGGTTCTGGAATTGTAAAACCAAGAATTGCAGAACGTATTGCAGATGAAATTGAAGAAGAGACAAAAGATTTAGATGAAATTACAATTTCTGATATTGAAGAAAAAGTATATGATAAATTAGTGAAGAAAAAACAGAAACTGACGGCTAAAGCATACTATGGATATCAGAAAATAAGAGAGTTTCAAAGAGAAAATGAAAATACGATTGATCAAGAAGTTGAAGAACTTATTGAAGATCAGAATGATTATTGGGCATCCGAGAATGCCAATAAAAATCCGATTTTGAATACAACAAAACGTGATTATATGGCAGGAATTATCAGTACCGATGCTACGAAAAGATATCTCTTACCACCAGATATTGTGCAAGCACATAATGAAGGAATTCTTCATTTTCATGATGCAGATTATTTCCTTCAACACATGCATAACTGTTTCACAAAGGATACAAAATTTTACACATCAGATGGAATTAAATCTTTTGCAGATTTTGAAGATGGAGATTCTGTTCGTGTATTAGATAAAGATGGTACATTTCAAGATGCAACTGTTCATTATTATGGAAAACGTGATATGGTAAAAATCAAGTTTTCTTCTTACAAAAAAGAGAAAACAGTGATATGTACACATGATCATAGATGGATTCTAAAAGATGGAACAGTTACTACAAAATTAAAAGTGGGAGATCAATTACTTGGTATCCAAAAAGAAAAAGTAGATTTATCTGTATTAACACAAAGACAATGTGAAATGTTTTCACTTGGACTTTTACTTATTGCTGGATGTGATATGGAGAATAGGACAGGAGAACAATTCTGTCAAGTACAAATCTCAAATCAATATGTCGATATCATGAAACAAAGTGGATATACCATTAAGGATGATAATACAGCGATAAAAAAAGGAAATGAAAAAAATGCATTTTTAGATCATGAATCATGGACAACACTCAGTGAAGAAGATAAGAAATATTTATTTCTTGGTATTTATAAAGCAAACAATTCACTTAGTTTTTGTACACAAGATAAAAGAATTGTAAAACTTATGAAGGATATTTCTTTTGCTGCTGGCTATTATATTACAGATGAGATTCGAGTAAAGGATACATCTTCTACAACTCGATATGAACTTACGTTTATTACCGAACAAAAGGATATTACTTCTTGGAAAGTAGAAAGTGTGAAACCATATAAAGAAAATATGGATGCATGGTGTGTGGAAGAACCGATCACACATAGCTTTACATTGGATGGTGGAATGATTACTGGAAACTGTGATTTAATTAATCTAGAAGATATGCTTCAAAATGGAACAGTAATCAGCGAAGTACTCATTGAAAAACCACATTCATTTTCAACAGCTTGTACTGTGACAACACAAATTATTGCACAAGTAGCAAGTAATCAATATGGTGGGCAAAGTTTTTCACTTGAACATTTAGCACCATTTGTAGATGTAAGCAGACAGAAAATTAAGAAAGAAGTAATGCATGAATTAAAAGATATCTTAAATATTGTAAATGATGATGCAGTTGATAAAATTGTGGAAGAACGCTTGAAAGAAGAAATTACAAAAGGCATTCAAACGATACAATATCAGCTCACAACAATAATGACAACTAACGGTCAGTCTCCATTTGTTACAATATTTATGTATTTAAATGAAGCAAAAAATAAACAAGAAAAACACGATCTTGCAATGTTAATTGAAGAAGTGTTAAGACAAAGAATCCAAGGTGTCAAGAATGAAGAAGGTGTATTCATTGCACCCGCATTCCCAAAACTCATTTATGTCACTGAGGAAGATAATATCAGTGAAGATGCACCATATTGGTATTTAACTAAACTTGCAGCTGAATGTTCTGCAAAACGTCTTGTTCCAGATTATATTTCTGAAAAAATGATGTTAGAACTGAAAGGTGATGTTTATACTTGTATGGGATGTCGCTCATTTCTAACGCCTGATAGATTTTCGAATAAAGTTGGAAATGTTGCAAATGCTGGAAATTATGAAGAAGGAAAACATAAATACTACGGAAGATTTAACTGTGGTGTGGTGACAATAAACCTTGTCGATGTTGCACTTTCTTCTGAAGGTGATGAAGATACGTTTTGGGCATTATTTGACGAACGACTTAATCTCGCACACAAAGCATTACAACTTCGTGTAAATCGATTACTTGGAACGAGTGCAGATGTATCACCGATTCTTTGGAGATATGGAGCACTTGCAAGACTAGACAAAAATGAAAAGATTGATAAATTAATCTATAATGGATATGCAACTCTTTCACTCGGTTATGCTGGACTTTATGAATGTGTGAAATACATGACTGGAAAATCTCATTCTGATGAAGGAATTGGTGAAAAGTTCGGATTACAAGTCATGCAACATATGAATGATAAATGTAATGAATGGAAGAGTGAAGAAAATATCGATTATAGTATCTATGGAACACCTAAGAGTTCAAGGGTGGCGTGATAGTGATATCACGAAGAATGAAATCCGCTAAACGGGCTGATAAAAATAAGACTATTCACCGCGTGGCTAAAAGCCAAATGTGAATCATGGATGATTGAAAATCATAGACGAATCATATCGGTAAGGAATGCTAAATCCATGAAAATGGACATTGCAAATCCCGTAGTAAGTAGTGTCTCAGACACTTAAATCTCTAACGACTACCCAAAGCTGATATGTACGAGAAATACGGCATATTGGTAAGTAGGCCGAATCAACGGTAACGCATTGGAAACAATGTATGTACATCCGAAAGGGTGGAAAGACGGATTGTCTCTATTTTGACAAAAGAAATAAAGATTAAAAGATAGTCTAATCCCCTGCTTTACAGCAACGAGAAATCGTAAATATCGGGAAACCGAGGGTATCAATGTTGGAATCAACTACTTATAAGTTTGCACAAAAACTTCAAGATCGTTTTGGTATTATCGAAGGTATTACGGATAAAAACTATATTACAAATAGTTACCATATTCCAGTATTTGAAGAAATCGATGCATTCGAAAAACTTCGTATCGAAGCAAAGTTCCAAAAACTAAGTCCTGGTGGTGCAATTTCTTATATCGAAACGCCAAGTATGCAACATAATATTCCTGCATTACTTGAAGTTATCAAATACATGTATAACAACATCATGTATGCAGAAATTAATACAAAGAGTTGTTATTGCGAGAAATGTGGATATACTGGAGATATTCCACTGATTGATAAAAATAATAAACTTCTTTGGCAATGTCCGAATTGTGGAAATGAAGATAGTTCTACAATGGATATCGCATTTAGAGTTTGTGGGTATATTGGAACTGCAAAGAATGGTGCAAATCAAGGTCGATATGGAGATATCCATGATCGAGTATATCATATTGATGATAAAGAATGGAAACTATAGAATTTAAGGCATTGGACTTATCCAGTGCCTTTTCTCATTTTCCGTGAAATCTAAGAAATAATAACTCAAAGAAGTCTATTGACAATAGTCAATAAATATGATAAAATAAAGAAAAATGAAAGAAACTAAAACACTAGAAACAAGAAAGGAAAAATGATGGAAAAGTACTCACTTCGAAATCATAGTAATAGATTATGAGATATAATAGCATTCGTTCCATGGACATATCAAACGGAGAAGGCATTGGAGTATCTCTTTTTGTACAAGGATGCCATTTTCATTGTAAAGATTGTTTTAATACCGAGACTTGGGATTTTGATGGTGGAAAAGCATGGGACAAAAGCACAAAAGATACATTTTTGAAATTATGTGAGAAACCTTACATTGAACGTATTACGATTCTTGGTGGTGAACCACTCGCAAATGAAAATGTGAGAAGTGTTCTTGAACTTGTGCAAGAAATACATGATAGATTTCCACAAAAGAAAATTTGGATTTATACAGGATATGTGTGGGAAAGTATTCTGTACCCAATTATTACGGATAATCTTGATTTTGAGAGAGATCAAATCTTGGAAGATCGGAGACACATTCTTGATTACATTGATGTGCTTATAGATGGCAGATTCGAAACAAAGAAAAAAGATAGAAATCTACATTGGAAAGGAAGTAGCAATCAACGAGTGATTGATGTGAGAAAAAGTTTGGAAGAAAAAAAGATTATTTTGAAAGATTAAAAAATGGAATAAATGAAAGAAAGAAATATAGAATACAAAAATATAATTTTGAAAGATTTTAGAAAGGAGAGATTGAAAGCGAGTGCAAAGCACGAGCGAGTAAATCATGAATAAATAATGGATAAGAAAATGATTTCAACATTTCGAACACTTGTTGTAGAAAAAGAGAGAGAAAATATTACAGATGAGAGCATGCTTCGTGCGATGACCGTTAATGCAGAACTCAATGCACTTGGTTATACCTTAAAACCAATTGGTATCATTGCACTTGCAAAGGCAGATATGTCGCGTATCGTAGTTGATTTCAAAGATGCAATTGGTGAAGTGAAAGCAAAACCGATGTATCCAAACTTTCCAATGCAAGTCATGGAAATGGAGGAAGCAGAATTTCGTCTGCATCAACTCCTTCATTATTTCTCGACTTATGGTGTAGAAAAGATGTTAGGAGTAGATGTTGAAAAAGGATGGCTTCCAAAAGTAGAGAATACAGAAAAAGTGAAGGAAGATGATACATTACTTTCCTTAAAAGTCTTGGATGTAATTTATACAGACGAACAGTCTGATTATGTAATCACAAAACTTGCTAGAAAAAATGAGAGATTTACACTTGAAGAAATGACACTCTTTGAAGAAGCAACAAAGGATGCAAGTCATGAAGTGTTAATTTCCATGAATGTCGAATTCAAGGAAAATCTTGTACCTGTATTTAAGATGATTTTTGAAGGAAATCGAGAAGATAAGAAGGAAATATTGGTTGGACTCTGTCAGCATACAGGAGATGTCATGAAGTGCGCAAGACCATTGCTTGAAGCACGACATGATTCAAAACACTTTAATACATCTGAAAAACGACTTCTTGTCAAAGTATTTGAAGCATTTCCAATTGCTGATTTTAAGGCAAATCTCATATTGTCCAATTCGAAAGCTGAAGATGCAAAGATTCTCATTCAATATTTGGATTACAATACATTTTCTCGCTCAAAGGCACACAAAAAGGCTGTTGCTAAACTTCGAAATAATCAACTTCGTTCATGGGAAGGAAAGGCGAAAGCATTAATTTCAGAAGAAAATGAAGATGCACTTACCTTTATCGGAGAACGTCCTGGTATGATGGTGCGTATGCTTACTATTTTACTAAGAGCAGGATATGATGCAGAAAAAATTGCTGAAATTCTCGTAGAGAAAGGAGAGGCTTTAAGTACACAGACACTTGTATCACTTCTTACTCATTTTGGTGAGAAAAATGCAAAAAGATTTGATGATACACTTCATGATAAAAAAGAGGCCAATGCTGTCTTTGAAATTGTAAGAAAAGCACTGATTTCAAATCTTGCATGTAAAGAAACACCAATTCGAGATCAAAAGGTTTATCTTGATAATGGAAATATCAATTTGGAACTTAGTAGGCTTGAATGCAACATTAAATCACCAGAGAGTGGATATCTTGCATCTGGTTTAGCAATTAATATTCCAGAAGATATTGAGAGACTTCGTTTATTCCTTTATTGGAATGATAAAGAGAGAACAGATCTTGATCTGCATACCTTTGCAATTACAACAGAAGGTGAAGGTGTTCATATTGGTTGGAATGGAGAATACAATAATCATAATATTGTATATTCTGGTGATATTACACATAGTGATGCAGCTGAATATGTCGATGTGGATTTAACTTCAGATATCGAACAAGTCAAAACAGATATTAATGTTTATTATGCGGGAAGTAAAGAATGCAAGATGAAAAATATTGATACTGTTTTTGTTGGTATGATGGCAGTGAAGAAACTAGGTGAAGATGTAAAACTCTATGATCCAAAAAATTGTTTCTTCTCTCACTTCTTAAAAGGAGACGAGAAAACGATTGAATATGGTTTCATTGATGTACCACATCGAGTACTTGTCTTTACTGGAAAACCAAAGACAACCTATGGAATGAAAGGGAAGATGGAACTTGAAAATCGTTTCAACTTAAAGGCTTATCTCGATTTACTTCTTGCATCTCAACATGCAGTGTTTGTAGAGAATGAAGAAGATGCTGATGTGATTCTTACGATGGAGAAATCCACAAAAGAAAATGCAATCAGTTTAATCGATGAAAACTTTTATCTTGATGCATAGCAGATATATGCCTGGGAACACTTGTTTTCAGGCATATTTTTTAAGGAGGAATAAATATGAAAATTAAAAATGGAATATTAAAAAGTGTGTCAAGGTGGGATGTAAAAGAAGGAACATTTCATATACCAGAAGAAGTGAAACGAATTGGTCCGATGGCATGTTGCGAATTATCAAATCTCATGGAACTTACAATTCCAAAAACTGTGGAAGTCATAGAAGACAATGCATTTTTTAGATGCAGAAACTTAACACGTGTAATATTTAAAGGTTCAGATACAAGGCTTGGAACGAGTGTATTTTGTGGTTGTATGTATCTTGTTGATGTGAGACTTCCTCAAAATCTTGAAAAACTTCCAATTGGAACATTTGCTGGATGTAAGATGCTAGAAAGTATGATCTTGCCAAATACATTACACGAAATTGGAGATCTTGCATTCAGAAATTGTATATCTTTAACGGAGATTGCGATTCCAAATGATGTGGACTTTGTGCATTATAGGAATTTCATGGGCTGCGAGAAGGTGAAGATTGTGTATCATGGACATACATATAGTTATGATGATTTGGAAACTTATCAAGTATTTTTAAGCTAGAGCTTATTAGCTCTAGTTTTTTCGAACAAAAAAAGAAACAGCATTCAACATCTGTTTCTTCCGAGTAGGAAATCATTTTCCTACCAATATCTCACATACCATGGAGTTCCATATACTGCTTGTTCTTTTACATATTCACCTGGTTGTGGTGCTGCAATCATTCTTCCGTTACCAACATAAATGCCAACATGCCCTGGATAACAAACAATATCACCAGGCTCTGGATTGGATACTTGCATTCCACCCGAACTTTGTGGTCCTGTAGTTCTACCAATTGAAATTCCAGCGACACGGTGGCAATATTGGGTAAGACCAGAACAATCAAGACCGACACCTGGTGTTGTTCCACCCCATACATAAGGGACTCCAATCTGGCTGTAAGCTGCTGCTACAATTTTTTTTGCAGTTTCACTATTACATGCAGCAATGGCAGCACTAGAACTTACAGAAGAAGATGTTGATGAGGTTGTTTGCACGCTTCGGACAGCCTCAACAATACTGTCAATTTCGATCTTTTTATCCTCAATTTCTTTCTCTAATTTTTCTTTTTCTTCTTTGTATTGTTTATTTGTTTTTTCTAAATCTGCTTTTTCGTCTTTTAATGTACTTTGCAGTGTCTTGATTTTTTCTGTCGTTTTTTCAAACTCTTTCAATTTCTTTTTGTCGTAGTTTTCTACTTGTGAAATGTATTCCATATCACTGTTAAGCTTTGAAAAACTTTTACTATTCATGATACTTTCAAGCTTCTTTTGATCCGTATTATTTTCATACATGTATTGAATACGAAGTTTCATATCCTCATATTGATCTTCGTAGTCAGCTTTCGCTTTTTCTAAATCTTTCTCATTCTTTTCAATCTTTTCAGCAACATCGACAAGCTTAGATTCCATATCATCAATTTTTTCAATTGTTTTTGCAAGCTTTGTCTCTAATGTATTTAGTTCTGCTTGTTTTTCTGCTTTTGTAGGTGCAGCCATTGCTGTTTGTCCAAAAGAACAAGTCAGCATAACAGCCGACAGTGTAATAATCAAATGTTTTCTTATTTTCTTAAAATGCATATTTCTACCACGAAGTGTGGTCCCCTTTCAAAAATATTTCTTGCATTATCAAAATGCAAGAGAATTATGTAAAATCATGATGTCTATTCAGTATAGTAAGTTATAAAAAATGCTCTTAATCGCTGAAAACCCATAGGCTTGCCTGTGGGCAAAGCGATGAGAGAAGGCTAATTCTCACAAAAATATGCGAAAGCATATTTCTCAATGAAAAAATATAAAATATTTTTGGAAAATCACTTGACAAATGTCAATGAATGGTATATTATAAATACATAAAGAATTAAAACTCTTCTGTGGTTTGACCGATCACGTTCTCATTGAGAATCAGGCTGCCGATTGTTAGTACATCCCCTTGGGTGGAACCCGACAGCAAATGTTTTATAGCCTCTATATTAATAGATATTAACAAACACAGTCGTTGTGAAAGTGGTATCTAAACGTACATACTATAGAACCACATGGGCTTGCCCTTGGGTAGAGTCAGAAGAAAATTATTCCTTATTTTCACTTGATTATGCCAGTGAAAATAATAAATATGATAAAAGACGATAAATAATTATATATAAAAATATTATATAACTTTATTTATACTATACATTTACACATATCTATTAAAATCTTTTATACACTCCGCACCACGACTGTGACTTAAATCGTAAGCTCGCTTTATGTATATGGAATGGGCACACATCCCTCTGATTAACACGGATAGTTAAATTAGTAAATCGTTATTTTCTTTGGAAAATAAGATAATGTTTTAATAGATTCTTTTGTAAATAAATGTGGAAATTCTTTTCTTAAAATATTATAACTTGCATTGACATCTGCATTGATTTCAGTTCCATCTGCGGCTACATATAATCCACGATAAACTCTTTTTCCAGAAAATACGCAGTTATGTTTTTCACCATAATTTGGAATTTCATCAAGATCAAGAAAACTTGATTGTGAAGTATAAGATTCTTCTCTTTCGATGACTTTGATACCAACAGCTTCTGCTTTATATTTCAATTTATTAAGGAAACTTCGAAATGGAAGATCTACAAAATTTTGATTGTTTTTTCTTCCAAGATTACATTCTTGTTTCCAATTTGAATTTAGTCCAACAACAATTGTTCCAATTCCATACCTTAAACAATAATCAATAATAAACTTTGAAATCTTATGCATTTCATGATCCATTTTATTATTTCTTTTTGTTGTTAAGGTTTGTAGTTTTTTAGACCAATATAATTGATGTAATGTTCCATCTTCCTCAACAAATGGTAATTCTGATTGATATTTTGCTCGCATTTTATTGTAATATTGATTCATGCTTTTTAAAATTTTGCCATTAA
>ENA-USUG01004887-USUG01004887.1-human-gut-metagenome-genome-assembly--contig:-NODE-4887-length-16050-cov-12.218306_pt1 | contig 16050 bp, 11 predicted proteins | sample MGYA00250059_ERZ773394 | MGnify/ENA primary metagenome ERZ773394 (study PRJEB29103, sample SAMN06111957) | human gut metagenome | biome: human gut; feature: ankylosing spondylitis patient; material... | reverse complement strand
CCTTAAAAGCGTTGCGAGGGTTCGGGGACACAGCCGCAAGTGTCCCCGACGACTTTTTTTGCTACTTTTTTTCTTCGTTTGAAAAAAAGTAGTACTCTATCTTACTAACACAATTGCAGCCACGACATTAAAACTAACCTATCTGTCCCCCCCAAAAAAACAAAAAACCTTTTAAAAATTAGGGCTATGGGGCGAATTACCGCCCCGAGAGAAGAAAAGGGCTTGACAAATCTCCCGTTATCTAATAAAATATTATAGAATGAAGAGTTTTGCGGTTTAGGTTATCTAGAGAAGCGAAACGAGAGAGGCGGTTATGGAGCTGATAACGGCGCAAACACTATGGAAGGACTACGATCCGAGGAGCTTGCCTTTGGGCGAGACCGTCCTATCCGTAGAGAACCTGTCGCGCTACACTGTCAAGCATATATACTTTAACGGCGAAGCCACGGGCGACGGCTGCACGAGAATCTACGCGCGGCTTTATACGCCTGCGTCCATTCCGTCGGGCGCCGCCGCCGTTCTCATGAACGACATCGAAACGCCGTTCGACGCGACGTATATAAATCTTCTGACCGATTGCGGCTACACGGTGCTGGTCCCCGACTACGCCGGCAAACGCGACGGCAAGGGACTGTTTACGATTTATCCGGACTCGCTGAGGCGAGCCAATTATTATACCGAGGACAGCGGCTTTTACCGTCTGCCCGTCAATCCGAAACTGTCGTGCTGGTACGTCTACGCGACGGTAATGGCGAGGTGCTTTACCTACCTCGAAAGAATGAAAGAAATAGACAAGAACCGTATCGCGCTGTTCGGAGTGCGTCGCGGCGGTCATCAGGTGTACAAAGCGGCTTATCTGCTGCCGGAGGCTGCGTGCGCGGTGGCGCTGTACAACACCTCGTATATTCCCAACGGTCCCGACCTCAACTCAAACGACGCAATGGTGTACAACGCGTGCCTTTCTAACACCTCGTACACTCCGGTAGTCAAAGTGCCGCTGTACATTGTGGAGAGCTCGAACAACCGAGAAAACTCGCTTTTTAAGACTAACGATATTTATAAAGTTTCCTCCGATAAGGTTAGGTTTATGATTGCCGAGCACTCGGACAACACTCTGTCCGTCGAGCAGCGCAAGAGCGTAATCGCGTTCATGAACGAAAAGTGTTTCAAGCACGTCGTTCTTCCCAAAGCTCCCGAGCTCGACGCGAAGAACAGCGACCGCGCGCTCTACTACGAAGTCAAGGTGGACAAAAAGGACGAAGTCGACGGCATACGCCTCTACTACTCCTACGGCAGTATGGAGGGTACCTACCGCAACTGGTCGCGGCTCAATCTCGAGCGCGTCAGCGAGGATGAATATATTACCAAAGCCGACGTGTACGTTCTGAAAGACGAAACGAGCGCGTTCGTCAGCGTGCGATATAGCAACGGAGTGATACTTTCCAGCGAAATAGTGACGCGCGTGCCGTACATGATGGGCGTGGCGGCAAAGGAAATCGAGCGCTCGCGGCTCGTTTACGACGTGGATATGGGCGTCGACGATTGGCTTATTTCTTCAGACTGCGGCGGAGACGGCGAAATCTCGATAAAAGAGGGAGCGAACGGCATCGAAGGCGTGACAAGCTCGCTTAACTCCATAACGACGCTGAAAATCGGCGACGTGCACACCTGCGGCAATCGCGACAGCCTGCTTCAGCTTCTTGTTTACTCAAAGGAAATACAGCCGCTGAGAATTAAGGTCACGTCCAAAACCGCGGACGGTTATGTCACTTACATTGCGAACAAGCGCACCGAAAGCTACTCCGAATGGTCGAAAATCACGCTTTCCGCCGAGGAATTCAAGTCACCGGAAGGACCTATGAGCGGCTGGAACGAAGCTGTTTCCATAACTATAGAAAGCGACGGCGAGCTTTTGATAAACACGCTGTTATGGATATGACGATTAAGCCGGGCGACAGGGTAAAAATGAAGAAACCGCACGCCTGCGGTTGCTCGCTTTTTACGGTGACGCGCGTCGGCGCGGACTACAAGTTCGCTTGCCTCGGCTGCGGCAAAACGCTGCTTTTCCCGTCGGAAAAGGCGTTGAAGGCAATTAAGAACGTTATCCCGGAGGCGCAGGAATGAACGACGAGTTAAGACCGCTGCTCGGCGGCGAGAGCGAAAGCTATTCCGACAGGCTGTTCTCGGTTATCATGAACGTCGTTATCGTTGTTTTAGCGCTGGTAATTCTGATGCACGTTGTCGTCGAGCCCGTTGGCATAATCGGAACGTCGATGGAGAACGGCATTCACGACGGCGATACGGTGGTGCTCGGTAAGCTTTATTTTTCACCGAAGCGCGGCGACGTCGTGGTGATAGACGACGGAGAGCGGCGCATAATAAAGCGCGTGATTGCGATAAGCGGCGATAAAATAGGGTTCGTGCGCGAGGGCGGCGATGATAATTACGAAATCGCGCTCTATCTCGACAAGGGCTACGGCTTCGTAAAGCAGAACGAGCCGTACATCAAAGAAAAAATGACGAACGACAGCGGTAGCGTTTTCTCGGCGATTAAGGTTGCGGACAGTTTCGAGGACATGGTAAGCGGCGGCAAGTACGTCGCCGTCGATAGCGGCAAAATCGTGGCGCTCGGCGACAACCGCAACGATTCGTCGGATTCGAGGCGTTACGGCGCGTTTGCGTTCTCCGACGTAGTCGGTAAAGAAATCGGCGCGTTCGACGACAAAAGCTTCTGGAAAGGCTTTTTCGACTTCTTCTATCGCGGCGCTTCGCCGGCCAACAACAAGGGCGCGTAGAGCGCGTCAAACACACGAAAGCTAGCTATTAAACGGAGGCGGTTATCCGCCCGACAAGGAGTATAAATTATGATTATTATTTCATCGGATTCGACCTGCGACCTCGGCGTTCTTTTCAAGGAGAGAAACGTCCCTACTCTTCCGCTCGCCGTGGTGCTGGGCGGCGAAAGCTTTGAGGACGGCGTTACCGTCACTCCCGACAAAATCTACGAGTTCGTGGCTAAAAACGGCATTCTTCCTAAGACCGCCGCGAGAGGCGTGGAAGAGCATCGCGAGTTTTTTGCCGGACTTAAAAAGAACGCCGACGACAGCATAGTGCACTTCTGCATATCCGGCGATATTTCCGCAACTTACCATAACGCGGAGCTTGCGGCAAAGGACTTCAAAAACGTGTTCGTTGTGGACGGCAGGTCGCTCTCGTCCGGCACCGGACTGCTCGTTCTCTATGCCTGCGACCTTCGCGACAGCGGCAAGTATACCGCCGAGGAGATTTACAAGCTATGCCTCGAGCGCGTGCCGTTCGTCCAGGCTTCGTTCTTCGTAGACACCATGGAATACCTTTATAAGGGCGGCAGATGCTCCGGGCTCGCTTCGTTCTTCGCGACCGCGCTCAAGCTTAAGCCCTCGTTGCTCCTTAAAGACGGCAAAATCGTAGTCGGTAAAAAGTACCGCGGCGCGGCTACCGCTATCGTCGATAAGTACGTCGACAACATTTTCGATATGTTCGATAATCCCGACACCAAGCGCATTTTCATTACCCACACGTCCGCAAGCCCCGAGGTTGTCGCGCTCACTCGCGCCGCAATCGACCGCCATTATCATTTTGACGAAGTTATCGAAACGATTGCCAGCTCCACCATTACCAGCCATTGCGGCAAAGGCACGCTGGGTATTCTGTTTCTGAACGACGGGGTACATGAGATTTAAACTAAGGTGCGGTAATTCGCACCTATAACCCGAATTATTAGAAAGCGTAAGAAAATAACCATTCCCTATTAACCCAAATTAAAAAGTAGCGTTATCTTTGAGATATAAGTAGCGCTATTTTTTATTTATATTTGGGTCAGATTATTTAATTCTAATAGTGAAACTGTAATTTTGTTAGTAAGATAGAGTACTACTTTTTTTCAAGCGAAGAAAAAAAGTAGCAAAAAAAGTCGTCGGGGACACTTGCGATTGTGTCCCCGAACCCTCGCAACGCTTTCAAGGATAGATTTTTTATTTTAGAGCGAGTTTGGACGAATAGAACTAACACTTATTTTTTTTAGACGACAAAAAAAGTCGCCGGGACACAATCGATTGTGTCCCCCTAGTCCCCCCGCAACTCTTTCAAGGTCGGGAACAGGGTATAGCTAGTGTACCGCGTTGCAAATGTAACGAAGCTTGAGAAATGGAGATTTGACAATTTAAAGGCTCCTTTGTGTAAAGGGAGCTGTCGGCGAAGCCGACTGAGGGATTGTCAATAATAACGCGCACTCTCCGTTTAGAACGTCATTCAGAGGAGCGAACATAGGCCACCTGTGGTGGCGATGTTCGCGACGTGGAATCACAGCCATGGAACGAATAATAATCCTTATGTCATTCTGAGCGGAGCGAAGCGCAGCCGAAGAATCTAGCCGTAGGCGCATAATTATTATATTTTACGCTTCGCTAGATTCCTCGACTTCGCTCGGAATGACGTATAAGGCTAAGTAATCGCTCCATGCCCCGGATTCCACGTCGCATAATACACCACTCCTTGTCAGTAGTGTTGTATTATGCTCCTCTGAATGACGGGATAGTGCGGAGGCTGCACATTCATTTTAAAGATTATAACGCATTATTTAAATCCTAACGCACACTACCCGTCCTTCCTCGTTATTCGGAAGAGCGAAATCGCACCATGTACTATATTATACTCCTATGAATAACGTGGTAACACGGAGTCTGCTCGTTATATTTTAAACACAGTGGTTTTGCTTTGAATGATAAGGAACCGATATAACGAACTACGCGTTTTTAGTCACTCTACTCTCACGCCGACCATTCGGAGAATATGCAAAAAACCGACCGAAGCGAGGAAACGCAAGCGGTCGGTTAAGTTGCCATATAAAGCGCGCAGGGGCGGAAAATCGTCTGCCCCGAAGCCGCGGAATTATCTGTTGGCGATAATATCGGCTACGGCGTTGTAGAAGTCGGTCGTTCTGCCGCGGACGAGCACGGTGTTTACGGTGTAGTTCTCGGAGGAAATTTCTTCGTCGTCGGATTCGTTGTCCACTCTCGAATCGAGATAGAACACGACTTCGACGGTCTTGATTTCGTTCTTGCTGTCGCCGAGCAGCATGACTGCACGGTCGAATTTGATTTCTTCGCCCTCGACGGTCACGGTCTTGACCTCGTTATAGTAGAAAACAAGCTTGTAAAGGCTGTCGGTCGAAGCGATTTTGGCGATGTCGGCGGACTCGGTTTCCACGCGGCTCTTGTCGGTTTCGCCATCCTTGACCTCGGTCTTGAACTCCATCTTGCCGCTTGCCTTGCCCTCTAAAATGCCCTGCATAATCGAGTAGGAAGCCTTGTCCATGCCGGCTTTGAAGGTTTTGTTGTTGTCGGACGACGCTTCGACTTCGATGCGGTCGGTGGACGAGAGGTTGTAAACGTCGACTCGGGTGTACCCGTCCATTACGTCCATGGGCGTGTTCTTGACGAGGCTCAAAACGAGCACGACGATTGCGAGCGCGAGCACCACGGAGCCCACGATAATCAACGTTCTGGAAACTGCTTTTTTCATTGTTTTTTCTCCTATCTGTATTCGGATTTAATTTTAATTACTTGTTAATTACTTGGTTTCTGTCGTAAAGCCGCTCGGGCTTTTACCGTTTATTCAGGCGTTATCGGCGTTGAGCGCCGCCTGTTTTTTCTCGTACTTGGCGTTGAGGCGGTTTTTAAGCTCTTCCTTAACCTCGTCCGCGCTCGCGCCGTTCATAATCATGTCGACTTCTTCGGTGTAAATGGTTTCGCATTCGAGGAGAACTCTGACCATGACGTCCATCACTTCGCGATGAGTTTTGAGAATATCCAAAGCCTGCTCGTGAGCGGCGTCGACGAGCTTCGCCACTTCCTTGTCGATTTTGGCTGCGACTTCTTCCGAGTACGAGTGAGTGGTCTGATAATCGCGTCCTAAGAAAACTTCCTGGCTCGAGCCGTAATACACGGGACCCAGCGAGTCGGACATACCCCACTCGGTGACCATCTTGCGAGCGATGCCGGTGGCTTGCTTTATATCGCCCACCGCGCCTGCGGAAACGTCCTCGATGACGATTTCCTCGGCGGCTCTTCCGCCCATGCTCATCGCAAGGTTAGCCTTGAGCTTGCCGATAGTGATGTGGTCGTCGTCGTTGTCGGGGCGAGTCATCGTATAGCCTGCCGCTTGACCTCTGGGAATAATGCTTATTTCGTGCACGGGGTCGCACTGCGGCATGCAACGAGCGACGATTGCGTGACCGGATTCGTGATAAGCGGTGATGCGCTTGTCCACTTCGGTGACGAGTCGCGACTTCTTTTGCGGACCCATGACTACCTTGTTGATGCCCTCGTATAGGTCCTCCATGGTAATCTTGTGACGGTTATCCCTGGCGCACAGAATTGCCGCTTCGTTGAGAAGGTTGGCGATGTCCGCGCCCGAAAAACCGCTTGTGATGCGAGCCAGCACCTGGAAGTCCACGTCCGCCGCCATGGGCTTGTTGCGCGCGTGTACCTTGAAGATTGCTTCCCTGCCGCGAACGTCGGGGATATTGACGTAAATCTGTCGGTCAAATCTGCCGGGACGCAACAGCGCCGGGTCGAGAATGTCCGCGCGGTTGGTTGCCGCCATGACGATTATGCCGTCGTTGGTGGTGAAGCCGTCCATCTGAACGAGAAGCTGGTTGAGCGTTTGTTCGCGCTCGTCGTTGCCGCCTCCTAAGCCCGCTCCGCGCTGACGCCCCACCGCGTCGATTTCGTCGATAAAGATGATGCAGGGCATGTTCTTTTTAGCCGTGTCGAACAGGTCGCGCACTCTGCTCGCGCCCACGCCGACGTACATTTCCACGAAGTCCGAGCCGGAAATCGAGAAGAACGGCACGTTCGCCTCGCCGGCAACGGCTTTAGCGAACAGCGTTTTACCTGTTCCCGGAGGGCCCACGAGCAGCACGCCGCGAGGAATTCTCGCGCCCACCGCCGTGAACTTTTGCGGCGACTTCAGAAACTCGACTATTTCTTTCAGCTCTTCCTTTTCCTCTTCCGCGCCGGCTACGTCCGCAAAGCGCACCTTGACGTTGCCCTGAACGTTTGCGCGCGACTTGCCGAAAGTCATCGCCTGCTTGTTTACGCCGCCCATCGAGCGGAACAGGAATATAGCGAGAAGCACCAGCATGACAAAGCCGACTATCGGAATAATCGTCGACCAGATGCTGCCGGCGTTTCTGTCGTTGAACGTGATTTTGATTGCGGCGTCGTGCGTCGCGTTGTAGTTGTCGATATATGCAGAGAACGAAACCGTGGCTTTGAGAACCTTGCTCTTCGTGTCGTCGGGATTGGTTACCGTTTCGTAAATGTTCCACTCGGCTACGTTCTGCTGAACGTAGGTCTGATAATTGTACTTTTTGGAGTTGCCCGTCTTGACGGAAACGATGTCGTTGTGCACGGAAACTTCCGCGACCTCGCCCCTGTCGATAGCGTCCTTGAGTTCGTTGAACGACCATTCCTTGGCGGTGTTGCGCAACATCAGCGACAAGCCCACGATTGCGAAAACCGAGAGTATTACGATAACAGTGATAATGCCTTTAGTGCCGGATTTCAATTATTTATAACCTCCGTCGGCGTTGTGCCGTACCATAAGCCGCGCGTTTCACGGCGGCGACCGAATCGCGGCATAGCGCGCCGCGCGTCCGATATCCGATAGATGATAATCGATATAACCTCGCGATGACCGCGAGAGGGCGAAGTAAAATTCCACCGCTACATGCCATTATACCACACCGAGCCTTCTCTCGCAAGCAATTTACCGCCCTTACGATAAAAACAAGGTGAATTTTTTGTGCAAAAACCGCGCTTCTTCGCGTTTTTTCGCGCGTCGTGCGCTTAACGGGCATTGCGGCGCGCCGCCGCGCCAAAGACGTAACGCCGCCCTGCCGCCGCAGGCTTTTTGCCTAGTATTTGCTTTTTGCCGTCGGATTATAGGCGTTTTCGGCGGCTTGACGGCTTTAATTTTACGGGTACGGTAATGATTTCGGAAAGCCCTACGTCATGTCATTCTGAGCGGAGCGAAGCGCAGCCCTGAGAATCTAGCCATGCTATATATACATAAAAAAGGAGTAACGGCGTTGAACAGGTTTGAAAGCAAGTATCTTGACACCGCGCGGCTTATGGACGAGGCGCTTATACTGCTACTCGAGGACAAGGAATTCGAGTACGTCACCGTCAAGGAGATATGGCTCGGGCGGCGAGAGGTACGACGGCGCAAGGCGGCGGATAGGATTATACTGCGGCGTTGTGCTACTGTTGCTTGAAATCGCGATGGCGGTCGTCGTGACGATAACGACGATTTACCCTCGCGACGCGGCTATGGGAACAATTCCGGCAATCGCCACCGCAACCTTCACGTTTTACAAGCTGACCATGGCGATTATTAACGCGGTTAAGGCAAATCGACTTCATGACCCCGTGGCGGAAGCGTTGCGCGCAGCTACCCTCGCTGACGCATGCATGGCTATCGCCTCGCTCACCGTGGTTATGCTCGCTTCGTTCGGCGGCGGCGACGATTCGGCTTCGCTCGCGCTGAAAGCGCTAGCCGGGTTTGCCGCCTGCGCCGCAACCATAACGATTGCCGTTTGCCTCATTCGCGACTGCTGCTCGCAAGCCCGAAAAAACAAATAAGCAAAACGATTAAAAATGACAAAACGAAAAGCCAAACCGCCGTAAAAATTGCGGATTGGCTTTTTTTCTTAATGGATTATGGAATAAACCTCGGCGTTAAGGCATTATGCTTCGTAGTAATCGGAGCGGTTGTCGGAGTAGCTGCGGTAATCGCGCGCGTAGTCGTCGCGTTCGCGGCGGTTGTCGCAGTCGCAGTTTTTCACGAAGCGGAATACGACCGCGGTGACGGCGGCGGCGAGCGTCAGCACGGCAAGCACCATGCAGACTATCGACGGCGCGGTGGACAACGTGACGGACAGTCCGGCCGAGGAAGTTTCCTCATAGGTTTTGACGAGATATTTCCGGACGGCGGAGGAGGAAGCGACGTGGAAAATCGCGGCGCACAGTGTGACGATGGCGCCGATAAGCGCACCTATACCGCTCTTTTTCTTACCGGCGGCGGTCAGCGCGAGCGCTACCGTAACGCTCAGCGCGACTATCAGCATGAGGTTGGATACATAAGAGAGAACGCAGCTTATGTCGGGCTTGGGAGCGGCGGCAACCGCTTCCGCAGAGCCAGAGGAGCTTGCCGCGAGTTGTTGTAAATAGTAGTTAAGATAGTTCGTGTAGACGTACATTCCCGAGGAAGTTTTGCTGGTCACGGTCAGCCCGTCGACGGAGTGGGTTGTGGTCAAAAAGCTGCCTGCGCCGATGAAAAGCGCGATTATCGCGAGAACCGCCGCGGCAAGTCCGCACACGGTTTTGCCTAAGCCCCCGAGCGACAGAAATTTTCTGCCGCACGCGATTTTCTTTATGACTATCGCCGCGACTATCAGTATCGTCGGGAAAATCGCCGCAAGCTTCGTCGCGCCGTTCGGGACGACTTCGCCGTACAGAGACTCGGTGCTCTCGGACATTTTTATCGATAAGCCGAATTGCAGGTAAATCGCCATTGCGGCTGCGATTGCCGCGCCCATGCTCCACGCCGCATAAGCCGTCAGGTTGACGTATTTCTTGCGGTAGACCGCTTTGCCGAACTTGACGGAGGCTATCGCGAGCAGCGTCAGCGAAACGATTATCGCCGCCGCCACGAACACTGTCGTCAGTATGAATTGCGTCAGAATTACCGGCGGAATTTTCGTAAATACGAGTTTCAAATCCTTGAAGCAGTCGTAGAGGAAGTATGTCGCCGTTTGCTCCTGCGAAATCGGCATGTTAAGCTCCGGAGCCGAGCCCGACAGGTTGACCGTGACGCCCACGAAAAAACTGCATATAAACGGCGCGAGCGCCGCAACCAACATCAGCGCCGGCGACAGTATGTCCGCTACCCTGCAGTAGACGGTCATGCTGCGCGAAGTCGGTTCGGGAGCGTATACGCCGTCCTCGCCGGCGTGGGGCTTGGGCGTTCTCACGCGCAGACCGCACTTAGGGCAAAAATCGCCGTCCACAATCTCGCCGCAAGCCGCGCACACGGCTTTGCCGTCCGTTCGCGCGCCACAGTATGTGCAGTAAATCGCCGTTTCGTCTACGGGCTTGCCGCACTTAGGACACTCGCGCTTGCCGTCGGCGCGAGCTCCGCACTTCGGGCAGAATATGCCGTCGTCCGGCACAATCGCTCCGCACTTGATGCACTCTTTCATTTTCTATCTCCTTGCTCGCTGTTTTTTTGTTATCTTTATATAACGCTCATGTAGCGCGCTCGTCGCACTTATATATTATGTAAGTATACTACGGTAATCCCGATATTGCAAGTAAAAAGCCGTTTTTCGGCGATATTGCCGAAAGTTTATTTTCTTGATTGTATGGCTTTGATTTGTAGTTTTTTTTATGAAGGCTAAGTCTTCTTATAAAATCTAATAAAATCTAACAACCAAAATAGAATACAAAATTTAACGCGCACACTCCGTCCTCCCACGTCATTCAGAGCGAGGCGAAGCCGAAGTGTGGAACCCCAGACGGGAGAAAAGGACAAATCCTTATGTCATTCTGAGCGGAGCGACAGCGCAGCCCTGAGAATCCAGGCGAAGCCGCATTTATTATACTTTACGCTTTACGCTTCGCTGGATTCCTCGGTAAGCTCGGAATGACGTATATGGTAGGGGCAAATCAAAACCCGAATGCGCACACTCCGTCCTCCCACGTCATTCAGAGCGAGACGAAGCTGAAGCGTGGAAACCCAGACGGAAGAAAAGGACAAATCCTTATGTCATTCTGAGCGGAGTGAAGCGCAGCCCTGAGAATCTAGCCATAGGCGCATTTATTATATTTTTACGCTTCGCTGGATTCCTCGGCAAGCTCGGAATGACGAAAAAGGCTAAGTAATCGTTCCATGCAGGGGATTCCACGTCGCGAACATCGCCCATGTGAGTGGTCTCTGTTTGCTCTTCTGAATGACGAGGTGGCGCGGAGGACTCCTCATTCAATTTAAAAAAATTATAACGCACATTTAACACCTAACGAGCAGGCTCCGCCTTAAACATCGTTCAGAGCGAGACGAAGCTGAAGCGTGGAATCTCTTGCATAGAGCGAATAATCGACCTTTTAATGAAGATAATCATGTGCGAGTAAAACGGAGCCGTTGTATGCGTCGGGTGCTGATTGCACTCACTAAAATTCATACAAACAAGCTTTTTCGTACTGCGCCCCTAAAAATTCAGAAGTATATTTATGATATATTATTGCGTAATATATCTTGTCGCGCGAGATATACGGGAAAGCGATTGCCTGCAATAAAAATTAAACGTGACTGCATATGATTGAATTCGTAACATTAACCATTGTATGCTTTGCCATCGTGTATAGCAAAAGCATAACTGCATGTGGTAAGGAAATCCAATCCTTATAGTTTATGCCATTTTAGGTGGAACTCGTGCCCTCGATGGCATCCTGCGTCGCAAGCACACAATCATGAGCTGCATAGTGGATAAATCTTTATAGCCGAAACTGCAAATTTATATCGTTTTTTTGGTATAATATCAAAAAAATGAGCATTTTGTCGCCTGTTTCGCCATGTGGATTGTCAATTACTACTTTTAAGCTTGTAAAGGACGTCCGACGTTTTATGGGCAATAATAAAGCAATTCGTCCAACTTTTACCGACAGGAATTTCTGCATAATATCGCAATCCCATAATGCACCGATATTAAGTCCCGCGTGGCATATTAGTTTTATACCGTAATGCAGTCGGGTTACGGATGGCTCGCAAATCGATGTTGCATTTTGATAATTTTTTTGCGCTTCGATTCAAGCGCAAATCGCACATGAGCCCCAAATGTGTATGTATATTTATGATATATTATACTTTACGACATAAGCTCAATTTACATTATTAAGCAATGTATGCTTATTTACTATACATGCACAACGGTTATATTATTATAACAATAATAGTTATAAAAACATAATTTCATAATAGTAATGATATTATAACTAGTTCATTTAAAATTAAATTTTGCAAATCACGTTTGGACGATTTTTAATTTAGAGTCATTTGCGTCTTTTTTTGCAAGCTTCCGAAAAAGACGGGCTGCGCAGTCTTTGATTTTAGTGGCTTCTTTCGGTTTTTGCATCCATAACGTTCGTTTTCGCTGGTCTTAGCCGGGATTCTTTTGTCGATTCTATTACATTTGTAGTTTTTTGCTTTGAAGTAACGGGTTCTAGGTATTTTTTTTAGTAATTTGCTTATTACAAAATCCGTAAAGTATTTCTTTTTAAGTGTTTTGCGCGCCCTTTGTTTTGCTGTCTCGAGTGTTATTTGCTCGGGAAGGCTGCGTCAAAGCTTTGCTCTCAAGCAAAGGATTCCGAAGCGAGTGGTTGAGCGTGAACTTATAGGGCGTCGTTTGCGGATTTGCGTTTTATGCGGATTGAAGGTAATTTTTCATGGAAGAAGCGTTGAGCGAGTTTGTCTGACCGTTTTTTGTGAATAAATTATGCAAACATAACTATTATTTGCCGATTTTAGCGTGTAAATTTTTCGGAAAATCAGAATTCTATTGCGGCTATTCTGTCTCAGCGCGTCTGAGGGGCTGATTTTACGCACGATTTGATAGTTTTGTCGCTTATTTTTATTCGATATATTGCCATAAATTGCGCATTTGAGGTCAAAAATTTACTTATTACACTTTATTATTTCCAAATATTGACATTGAATTCTTTTGAATCGGTTTTGGGTAAAAAGTCGATAAAATAGCATGATTTTGAGTTAAAAACGGCTATTAATGTTATGTAAACATAATCAAATGACGTTTTGCCGACAAATTTGCCAATAGGTTTCTTATGATTGACTAAAATTGCCGTTTGGGGTATAATTATATGGTAATTATATATATTTATGGTTATGAAAATATAATTAAATTTCCTGTATTGAAAAGGAGAACGAAAGATAATGGCAGCTAAAAAAGGTTTAGGCAGGGGTTTGAGCGCTTTGCTCAGCGATTCCGAGCAGGAATACGACTTCAGTTTCCGCGACGAAACAAGCGAAAACAAGGAAACCGCGACGTCCGGGGAAACTCCGAGAGAACTCCCTATTGCGCAAATTGACCCTAACGTCAATCAGCCGCGTAAAAACTTCGACGAAGTTGCGCTCGGCGAGCTCGCAAACAGTATCAGAATACACGGCGTGATTTCCCCTATCATTGTGGTCATGCAGCCTAATGGCAGGTACATGATTATTGCCGGTGAACGTCGCTGGAGAGCGTCTAAGCGCGCAGGGTTGCTCACGATTCCGGCAATCGTCCGTGACTACACTCCGCAGCAGGTTAAGGAGATTTCTCTTATCGAAAACCTACAACGCGAGGACCTTAATCCTATCGAAACTGCGTCTGCAATCAAGCAGCTTATGGACGAATACCGCTATACACAGGAGCAAGTCGCCGACCGCATAGGCAAAAGCCGTCCTGCGGTTGCCAATACGCTGCGCTTACTTACGCTTACAAAGCCGGTAATCGATTTGGTCGCCGCAGGTAAGCTTTCGCCCGGTCATGCGCGCTGTTTGGTTGTCGTCACCGACCCCGATGACCAATTCAAGCTCGCTTCGATGGGAATAGACAATCGCGTCACCGTTCGCGACTTCGAGAAACTTGTTAAAAACTATCTGAATCCGAAACCTGCAAAGCCGAAGGTTGAACAGAGCGTCGAGTTAAAGGATATGATTTCCAGAATGCAGCGCACCTTTGCGACAAAAGTTTCCGCGCTCGGGAATGACAAAAAAGGTCGCATATATATTGATTATTATAACCGCGACGATTTGGATAGAATTTGCGACATACTCGAAACAATCGAAAAATATTATGTGCCCGCTTCCGATAATGAATAATTGAGATAAAGAAAACCGTAAACTTGCTAAAACTGCGTTAAAACCGCCGAAAACAAATGTTTTCGGCGGTTTTACTCATGTTTCACGTGAAACAATAACATTTGATTGGCATTGATGAGCTGTGTCGGTGATGTTTCACGTGAAACAATAAGCCGTCGACTACATGAACGGACAAATGTTTCACGTGAAACATTGCGAATATATTTAAGATGCGTTTCGCTGTGCAGATAACGAAATATGCAATCAAGTGTGCGTAAAGTATAGCAAACCGTACATGTGGGCAAGGTACGGGGTATTGTTAGAATTAGTTAAGTGATTAAAGGCTACTTACTGCGAATGTTTACAAAAGACGTAAAAATCGAATTGATGTTGTTCGGTATTGGTTGAATGAGCCCTAGCTATGCCTCATAAAATTGAGGCTGATAAATTAAAATGTGGATAACTCGCTGAAAATAGGTGAGTTATCCACATTAAACGTAAAGTTATCCACAATTTGGCGAAATTATGGTAGAGGGGGATAATATAAGCCTGATGTTATTGTCGCTTTTCGTTTTTACAGTAATGAAGTGTTTGTGCGGTTTAATAATCGCTCTCGTCGGGTGATGACGATTTCAGTTTTTCCTTGGTCCAGCGTATAAAGGTATTCGTCGATATGATTACGACCACCAACTCGATTAGAAACAGTGATTGAGATATTATCACCAATACAGTCAGCGACATATATAACCCGGCAATGTATTTGATTGCAATCAATGCCAGACACACACAGCAGTGGAAGAAGGCAAAGCAGGAAAACATTATGCCGGACACGAAGTTCGATATTTTCCAAAGCGTTTCGTTTTTGCGGTTCAGCTTGTTTCTATAACCGATAAAGAAGTTCGGTTTAGAGAATTTACCGCAAATTACATATACTACGCCGACTATAAGCAGTAGCGCAGGATATACGAATGTAATGAAATCTGATTTATCCATGCTAATCTCCGTATTGTTATAAAAAACATAACTATAATAAATTTTGAAACTAGTTATAGTTTTATAACGATTATCACTATTCCTATCTAAATAATATCATACGCGAGAGTGAGGATTTTGTCAAGGCTTGACGAGATTATGAAGAAAAAAACGTTTTAAATAATATCGAACCGAATTTTTTGCGCTTTGAGCTCATCGTGATATACGAATGGGCTTAATTCGGCAAAAAAAACGCTATAAATTCTTTAACAACTTTACGGCTATATTATTTATACTCATGATAGCGAAAACCCCTTGTGGGCAGTTACCTTGTAGGGGCTTATATTTTTAATCCGCGCTTGTTTTCAATAACGACTCGCGTAGTAGTCCGCTATCAATACACTCGGACATTATCTCGACTATTGTTTGTAACAATTACTTGCTACATATCTATAGTCGCTATAATTATCTACATATATTCGATTCCCGTAAGATTTTAATATGAAATACAATCTGTTCGGGAAAATCTCAAAAAATTAAGGTTCGGCGAGGGGCGTTCTCAGCGCGCATTGGGCGAACGCGTGGGTGTGTGTAAACATACTGTAAGCTTTTGGGAAAGCAGCAGCCGCGAGCCGGACTTTGATATGCTTGTTAAGCTCGCGGAAGTTTTTAACGTTTCGGTTGATTTGCTTCTCTGCGAATAAATTACAAAGCATTAACGATTTTTAGTGAATGTCAATAATAAATACGGGCTTATCGTTTTACACGGTAAGCCCGTTTTCGTTATTTATAAGAATTTTAATCCATAAAAACTAAGCCGCAGCGAGTGAAATGACAAAAGTAGGCATAAACCGACCGAAAACAACGGGAGGGGTAAGGGGAAACGCTGGCAATATTTGTCGAGAGGGTGTATAATATACTCGAAAAATGTGAATAAGCGGCGGCTAAGCGAGTATTTTCGCGATTGATTACAAATCACTTCTGCCGTTGCTTAGCGATTATTTTCACACTTACAACGGCAACCGACGCAAGACTAACGGCAAAGCGGCGGCTAAGCGAGTATTTTCGCGATTGACTACAAATCACTTCTGCCGTTGCTTAGCGATTATTTCCATGCTT